>Ga0209913_1000092_pt1 | contig 102048 bp, 98 predicted proteins | sample PersoiDNA2013203_FD_185805 | JGI IMG/M metagenome (GOLD analysis project Ga0209913, IMG submission 185805) | Permafrost soil microbial communities from the Arctic, to analyse light accelerated degradation of dissolved organic matter (DOM) -... | ecosystem: Environmental > Terrestrial > Soil >...
GGCCAAACGTCGGGGCAAGACCTGCCACCGTCGGTCCGTGTCATACACGCGCCTGATTATCAAAGGTCAGCATCCCCATGCTGCGCACTGTCTTGTGGGTCAGGTAACCGACCTCGTTGCTGCCGGCGGACGCGGCCAGCATGCCGGTGGAGAGCCAGCGGTTGACGGTCTTGCCGTCGGCATTCTTTTCGATCAGGTTGGCATCGCGGTCATCCTTCATCAGGCGCGCGATCTTGTCGAGCGCCACATCCCAGGAGATCGGTTGCCATTCCGTGCCGCCCGGTGCGCGGTATTCGGGCACTTTCAGGCGGTTCGGGCTGTGGATGAAGTCGACCAGACTGGCGCCTTTCGGGCACAGGGTGCCGCGGTTCACCGGGTGATCGGCATCGCCTTCCACGTGGATGATGCTGGAGACGGCATTTTTTGCGCCGTCGCCCAGACCATACAGCAGGACGCCACATCCTACCGAACAGTAAGGACAGGTATTGCGTGTCTCGGTGGTGCGAGACAGCTTGTATTGCCGCACTTCCGCCATCGCCTGGCCCGGTGCGAAACCGAGCAGGGCGAGGCTGGAACCAGCAATGGTCGCGCCAGTTACCCGAAGGAACTGGCGCCTGGACATCTGAACCATATTCAGGCCTCTATGATGTGAGTAAATAAAAAGTCATACGACGTCGTGGTGGTGTCACTCATCAAGAAATAAGCACCATGCCTGTGCCGTATGAGAGTATTTTACGCCTCAAACCCCGTCAAGGCTCAGTCCGCTGGAGAAAATTGCACATAGTCAACATTATTTTATCGATACCGAACAGTTCCTCTAAACAATGCCAGCCTGCCTGACGCAGCTTCCCCCAATGAAAAAAACCCGCTCGCGAGCGGGTTTTGAGGAAGTGATAAAAATTACAGGCTGTAGCGCAAGGTCAGCGCCACGTTGCGCGGCGCACCCGGCAAGCTCAGGTTCGGGCTGGAACCGTGGCCGGAAACGATGTAGCGCGTATCGCCGATATTGTTGATGTTCAACTGCACTTCATAGCGGCCCGTGCGGTACGCGGCCATGGCGTCGGCCGTCACGTAGCCGGGCAAGACCACCGTGTTGCCCGGATTGGCGAAGCGGCTGCCGACGGCATTCGCGCCGCCGCCCACGGTGAAGCCGTGGCCCAGGTCTTTCGTCAGCCACAAATTGGCCGTATTGCGCGCGGTCAGGGTGGCGCGCTTGCCTTTGACAGGCACTTCTCTGGCGATGATGCCGCCAGGCACGTTGACGCTCTTGTCGACGGCGATGGAATCGGTGATCGTGGCGTCCAGGTAAGCATAGCCGGCCATCATCTTCCAGCCATCGTGCAAGTCCGCGTTGAAGGTCAGTTCCAGGCCGTCCGTGCGCTGCGTGCCGACGGGCACGATGCGGTTCGTGATCGGATCGCTGGTCTTGATATTGTCGCGCTCCAGGCGGAACAGCGACACGGTGGCATTCGCGCGGCCGCCCCACAGCTCATACTTGGCGCCCACTTCCGTATTGCGCGTGGTTTCCGGCGCCAGGTCGGCGTTATTCGCGGCCAGCGCGAAGTTTTCGCCGCTGGGCTGGAAGGAGCGGCTCCACGAGGCGTAGTACGATTGCACGGCGCTCGGTTGCCAGACGAGGCCGGCGCGGGGGCTGTAAGCCGAATCCGTGCGCGACAGGTCTGCCGTCGTCACGCCAAGCGCATTGGCCAGGCGCGACTGCTGCTGATAGCGGTCATAGCGCAAGCCGGCCAGCGCCTTCCACTCGTCGCTGATGCTGACGGCATCCTGCACGTAGGCGGCGGCCGTGTCGTAGGTACCGAAAGTATCGCTGCGCGCGCCCAGCTTGCTGCGGTCGACCGGGAGCAGGACCGGATTGAAAATCGACACATTCGTCGCCACCACGGTCGAAGCCCAGCTGCTGGCATCCTTGTTTTGCTTGCCGAACTCGGCGCCATACAGCACTTCGTGGCGCAAGCTGCCCGTGACCAGCTTTTGCGTCAGCTCCGTCTGGTTGAACCAGCCGCTCTCGTCGCGGTTCAGCTTGGCGTGACCGAGGCTCATCGTGCCCTTGACTTCATTGACGTTGCCGGAAATATTCGTGTTGTTGCGGTCCAGGTGGTAATCGTAATAGCGGAAGGCATTGCGCAACGACAAGCTATCGCTGAACTTGTGCGTCAGGGTGGCGGCCGTGGAGACCACGCGCGACTGGCTGAAGTCCGCATCGCGGGCGTTGGCGGCGCCATAATAGGTGCCCGCATCGACCGCCACCGGGCGGCCATGCCAGGATGGGATGCCGAAGTCCGTCAGGCGGCGGTCTTCCAGGTAGTCGCCCTGCAGCAGCAGCTTGGTGGCGCCAGAGAGGCGGATGGCCACCGATGGCGCCAGCGCCGTGCGCTTGATGAATTGCTGCTCGCGGTAGCTGTCGGACACTTCGCGCGCGCCCGTGACGCGCCAGTCCACCGTCTCGCCCACTCTGCCCACGTCGACTTCGCCGCGGCGCCCGGCCGTATTCGTCAGGCTCAGGGCCACGTCCGTGATATCCACGCCCGGCTTCCTGGTGATGCGGTTCACCAGCCCACCCGAAGAGCCGCGGCCGTACAGCACGGCGGCCGGGCCCTTGATCACTTCCAGCCGCTCCACATTCGACAGGTCGCGGAAATACAGCGCGTCATCGCGGAAGCCGTCGACGAACTGGTCGCCGATGGCCGTGAAGCCGCGGATGAACACCTGATCGCGCTGGCCATCGCCCGTGGACAAGCCCACGCCGGGGATATTCTTCATGATGTCCTGGATCGACATGGCGTGCTGGTCGCGGATGACGGCGGCCGGCACCACGTTGATCGTCTGCGGCACGTCGCGCAGGGCCATTTCCGTCTTGGTAGCGCTGGCGGACGTGCCGGCGACATAGGCATTGTTGTCCTTCGATGCCGTCACCGTGACGGCGGGCAAGCTTTCCTGTGCCCAGGCCGCCAATGGCGTAGCGCCAAAGGTCAAGGCGCCCAGTACGGCGAGCGTGATCGGTTTACATCCTGGCTTGCGCTGTTGCTGCATACAATTCCCTGGTCGATTATTTAATACGAATGATTATCATTAGTATTTTATCAGCCAGCGCGGCGAAAAGTAAGGCTAAATGTAAGTGATAGTACTTATGAACTAGGTACTTGATGTAAAAAAGCAACAATGAATTAATGCCAATAAGTAATTAAAATTGCCTTGAAAAACTATTTCCGTGCGTCAATGCTATACTTGCGGTTGCTGGTCAGCGGCTCCCCACGCCGCCACACCCCTTGTTTTACCTCCAACGCCGCGCACAGCGCGGTGTGCCGCAATGCAATCACGCGGCACCCGAAGACCCCGATCCCCTGCGCCTTGCGGCGCCTGTCCGCCCCTGCTGGCGGCGGCGATCATGACTATTAAACTGTTAGGAATTACATGAAAAACCTGAACATCGGCAGCCGCCTTGGCGTCGGCTTTGCTGTCGTATTGCTGTTGCTTGCCGCCTTGACCATCACCGCCCTGGTGCGCATGCAAACGGCCAGTGACCTGACCTACCGCCTGATCAATACCAGCATCAAGAACCAGCGCATGGTGGCCGAATGGTCGAAGATCATTGAACTCAACAGCGTGCGCGGCGTGGCCTCGTTTGAAATCACCGATCCTGTCGTGCGCGCCAAGATCGAGGCAGACTTGAAAGTCGATGCGGACCGCTCCAGCAAGCTGCAGGACGACATCGTCGCCTCGCTGCTCAACCCGGCCGTGATCGAGCAATTCAAGGTCGTGCGCAAGGTGCGCACCGACTATGTGACGACGCGCGCACGCGCCTTCAAGATGAAGGCCGACGGCGACGTGGCGGGCGCCAAGGAAGTGTTCGAGAAAGAAGTCACGCCGATCACCACGGCTTACCTGGCCGAAGTAAAACGCTTTGCCGGCATGCAGATCAAGGCGGCCGACGGCGTCGGCAACAGCATCATCGAGGCCTACAGCAGCACCCGCATCTTCCTGATCACCATGGGCGTGCTGGCCGTGCTGATGGGCATCGGCTTTGCCTGGTGGATCACGCGCTCGATCACCGGCCCCATACGCGCCGCCGTGAAAGTGGCGGAAACCGTGGCAGCGGGCGACCTGAGCAGCGTCATCACGGTGCAAGGGCGCGATGAAACGGGCCAGCTGATGCATGCACTGAAAACCATGAACGACAGCCTGGTCGGCATCGTCGGCCAGGTACGCAGCGGCACCGACACCATCGCCACGGCCTCAGCAGAAATTGCCGCCGGCAACCAGGACCTGTCGTCGCGCACGGAACAGCAAGCCAGCTCGCTGGAAGAAACGGCCTCGTCGATGGAAGAATTGACCAGTACCGTAAAGCAGAATGCGGACAATGCACGCCAGGCGAATAAACTGGCGGGCGACGCCGCCGGCATCGCCAGCCGCGGCGGCGCCGTGGTGGCCGAAGTGGTGGCCACCATGGGCGAGATCAATACCTCGTCGAAGAAAATCGTCGACATCATTTCCGTCATCGACGGCATCGCCTTCCAGACCAACATCCTGGCCCTGAACGCGGCCGTGGAAGCGGCCCGCGCCGGCGAACAGGGTCGCGGCTTTGCCGTCGTGGCAACAGAGGTGCGCAACCTGGCGCAGCGCTCGGCAGCGGCGGCGAAAGAGATCAAGGGCTTGATCGACGACTCCGTGCAAAAGGTCGACGTGGGCACGGACCTGGTCGACAAGGCCGGCAAGACGATGGAAGAAATCGTGCAAAGCATAGCCTTCGTCACCTCCATCATGAGCGAGATCAGCAACGCCAGCGAAGAGCAGAGCGCGGGCATCGAGCAAGTCAACCAGGCCATTTCCGAAATGGACCAGGTGACCCAGCAAAATGCAGCCCTGGTGGAAGAAGCCTCGGCCGCAGCCGAAGCGATGCAGGAGCAGGCGAGCGAACTGGCGCAGGTGGTCAGCGTGTTCCGCCTGGACGCCAATGCGGCGGCGACCGACCGTTTCAGCGTGAAAGCGGCACAGCGCAGCGCCTCGGCAGCCCCTGCAGCATCCGTCCGCAAGACCTCGGCTCCTGCCCTGCGCCTGCCCGCGACGCGCAAGAGCGGCAAGGCGCCGGCGCCGGTCGAAGGCGAGTGGGAAGAGTTTTAAGTCCGCAGCAACAGCAAGAACAGCTATTGCCGGCGTATCTCGGCAATAGCCGCCTCCAGCACCTCGTCGCGCCCGGCCCGTATGCCGGCAAGCGTAGGCCTGACCTCGATATCGGGGATGATGCCCACGCGCTGCGTGGGGCGCCGGTCCGGATAAAACACGCCGATGCCGCTGATCAGGGTGCTCAAGCCGCCCGGCAGCGCAAACGGCGACATATTCCCATCTGCGCCAGCCGTGGTGCTGCCGATCATCTTCGCACGCGGCGCCACGCGCAAGGCCATGGCCGTGTATTCGGCCTGGCTCTGGCTGATCTCATCGACCAGCAGCATGACCTTGCCCGCATAGCGCAGCGCTTGCGGGTGCAAGGCCACGGCGGGCGTCCAGTGGAAGGCTCCGGGGTTGCCAAGGTCGCCCTTGGTAAAACGGGCAAACTCCGTAGGCCGCTCGACCAGGTAAGACCCCAGGGCAAAGACGACAAACTCGCGCGGGTAGTTGCGTATATCGATAATCAGGCCGCGGCTGCCCGCCGCCGCTGCCATATGCGCCGCCACGTCGGCCCGCTTGAGGGTCGACAGCTTGAGGTAGGCGATATCGTCGCCCAGGCGCTGGAACGTTTCCCCTTCCCTGTCATGCGTGTCCTGCCCCGCGTGCCGCCCGGCTGGCACGCGCTGCGCCGTCAAATCCACGTCCCCCTGCTCGCGGCGTACCTGCAGCCGGGTTGCACCGCAAGCGCCAGTCGTCAGCTTGCCCGCCATGTCGCGCAGCCGCGCCGCTTCATTCGATGCCGCATAGTAGGGCCGCCAGGCGGCGACCAGTTGCGCCACCGGCACGCCATCGACGCTGGCAATGACATCGCCGACCTGCAAGCGCGTCGCCGCTTCGGCTTCGGCCTCACGGTAGCCCACCACCACGGCGCTATTGCCGATGAAGCGGAGCTTGACTGGCAGCCGGCACTGCCCCACGGGCGGACGCACGTGCAGCGAACTCCATAGATTAGTGTGGGAATCGTTCTGGCGCGCGATCACGGCCATCATTTCCAGCTGATAGCTGGCGCGGTCCCTGGCCAGCGCGATACGCGGCAGCGACTGGCGCAGGACGTCATCCCAGTTTTCGCCTGTCGTATCGCGGTAGGGCGCCCAGTATTCGATGATATTCCAGAAGCGAAACAAGGCCAGCAACTGAAAGCCGGCATCGGGCAGCGCAATATTCTCGTAGGCGATCTCATGCTCAAAGACGGGATTACCCACCTGCTCGTGCAAGTGCAGATAAAACTGGCTGGCCGACGCTGGCCGACGCAAATAAATGTGCCGTAGATCGGCGCGCAGGCCGGCGCCCAGCAAGCTCGCATCGTCCAGCCATTGCAGTGCGGGACGCAGATGCAGCTCGCCCTGCGCCGGGACGGCACAAGAAGGGTCGCAGTCGGCAAGTGTCCCAAGACCGGCGATCCATTCCCGCAGCACGGCGTCGCCCGCCGCCCTGTCGGGCGCGGCCAGCATGCGGGGCATGACACGCAAGAGTTCGTAGTCCCACTGCCGCCCGCCTGCGGTGATCAAGGGGTGATGGTATTTCAGGAACCCCCATACCTTGCCGAGCACGGCGAGATTGTCGACTTGCGCCGGCGTCACGGCATCGAGCGCGATGCGCGAGCCGGCGTCGAATGCGTGATCGGTATCAGACGCGGCGTGGCCGCCGTCCTGCGCAAAAGCCAGGGGCGCCGTACCGACGAGCACAATGGCAATGGCTGGCATGCACCAGCGCGCCAGCCGCAAACAGGGTATCCATTTCATCGAGCATCCTTATTGACAGCAAATCAGCTCAGGCGGGCTTGCGCATCCGCGACCAGGGTTGCCAGCTCGCGCGGCGCCGCCTGCGCCAGGAAATCGAGCGCCAGTTGTTCCGGATCGATGGCGGCATCTGCCGGCAAGCCATGCTCGAAGCCGCCCACCATGATGCGGCAGAAATGCGGCGATTCGGCCCGCGTTTCCACATACCAGCAGCCAGCATGGCCTTGCACGAAGTATTCGCCGATAAAATAGCCGAGCATGGTTTTCACCCATTGCCAGCTCTCGTCGCGGATGACGATGGTGCGCATGGCCGCATCGATGTACGGCAGGTATTCGGCCGCGTTCGTCAACACTTCGTGCGCCGGCTGGATGCCCAGGCGCTCGACAAAATTCACCAGCGACGTGCCCAGCGCGTCATAGTAGGCATCGAAGCCCGCCTGGCTTTGTTGCAGCAATTGTTCTTGTTCGTTCGACAGCATTCACACTCCACAGACATTCAACAATTCCCTATTTTACGCCACGCCCACGTCCACGCCAGCCCGTTGCAGCAAGGCCTCATTGCGAGTGGACAACTGCGTCACCTGCAGATGCGTGCCCGCCTTCTCATAGCGCTGATACAGGGCTTCGATGGCGGCAATGGCCGAATGATCGGCCATATGCAGGTGCCGGCAATCGAGGATGACGCGGGCGGGGTCGGCGGCCGGCTGGAACAGCTCCAGGAAATGCGTGCTCGAGGCGAAAAACAGGGTGCCGTGCGGCAAGTACACGCGCACGCCCGGCGTGCTGTCGTCCATCTCGGCGCGCATCTCGCGCGCATGTTGCCAGGCAAAATTCAAGGCGGCAATCACGATGCCGCACAGCACGGCCATCGCCAGGTCCGTGAATACCGTGATCACCGTCACGGCGACGATCACCAGCGCATCCTGCAGCGGCACCTTGCCCAGCACGCGCAATGAACCCCAGGCAAACGTCTGCTGCGCCACCACGAACATCACGCCGACCAGGGCGGCCAGCGGGATGCGCTCGATCAGCGGCGAGAGGAACAGGATGAACAGCAGAATCATCATGCCCGCCGTCACGCCCGACAGGCGCGAGCGCCCGCCCGAGCTCAAATTGATCATCGTCTGCCCGATCATGGCGCAGCCGCCCATGCCGCCAAACAGGCCGGAGACCACGTTCGACGCACCGAGGGCGATGCATTCGCGGTTAGGCTGGCCCCGCGTTTCAGTCATCTCATCGGTCAGATTAAAAGTAAGCAAGGTTTCCAGCAAGCCCACCATGGCCATCAGCGCCGCGTACGGGAAGATGATGTGCAAGGTGGCCATGTCCAGCGGCACGGCGGGCCAATGCAGGGCCGGCAAGCCACCGGCGATATGCGCGAGGTCGCCCAGGGTGCGCGTGGGCAGGTGCAAGACATGGCTGAGCAGGCCCACGCCCAGGATGGCCACCAGCGCGGGCGGCACGGCTTTTGTCAGGCGCGGCAGCACGTACACGATGGCCATGGTGAGAAGCACCAGCCCAGCCATCACGAGCAAGGGCGTGCCTTGCAGCCAGGTCTCCCCTTGCGGCGTGGCCTGGCGAAAGTGTTCCAGTTGCGCCATGGCGATGACAATGGCCAGGCCATTCACAAAGCCCAGCATCACCGGGTATGGCACCATGCGGATCAATTTCCCAAGGCGCAAGATGCCGAACAGCGCCATCAAAATGCCACTCAGCACGACGGTAGCCAGCAGGTACTGCACGCCATGTTGCGCCACCAGCGCCACGATGACGACGGCCATGGAACCGGCGGCGCCGGAAATCATGCCGGGGCGCCCGCCAAAAATGGCCGTCAGTGCGCAGATGATGAAGGCGCCATACAGGCCCATCAGGGGATTCAACTGCGCCACCAGGGCGAAAGCGATGCATTCGGGCACCAGGGCGAATGAGGTGGTCAGGCCAGCCAGGATATTTTTTTGTACGTTCGAGAACCACTCTTCCCGAAAAGTTGCGTTGATCATTGATTCACATCCAGGGTCGGAACAGGGAAATGCGCGCCTGACACAGATTCATCGGCCGCAGCCATGCCAGCGGACGTCAAAAAGAAGCCGTGCCGGGGTCTAACGGAGAGGAAATCGTCAGTGACTACATCGGTATGGCGGAAAGGGGGAAGTTTCATCAAGGCGCCAGGCGGCGCGGCTGAGCTTGCTGGCATTATACAAGATGCACGGCGGGCAAAAAAACCAGACAAAAAAATAGCCCACTCGAAAGTGGGCTATTTTTTTTCATCTGGAGGCGAGGACGGGAATCGAACCCGTCTAAACGGCTTTGCAGGCCGCTGCATAACCTCTTTGCTACCTCGCCAGAGGAACTGCTTGGATGGGCCTTCCGGCGCATCTTGAAAACTGGAGCGGGAGAAGAGGCTCGAACTCTCGACCTCAACCTTGGCAAGGTTGCGCTCTACCAACTGAGCTACTCCCGCATGGAGCTAGTCACTACATAATCACACTGCGCGCCAAATACAAACTACATTGCAGCGGATAAAAAAAGGAAGCCAGCTTAGCTTCCCCTTAGAATTCTGGAGCGGGAGAAGAGGCTCGAACTCTCGACCTCAACCTTGGCAAGGTTGCGCTCTACCAACTGAGCTACTCCCGCATGGAGCTTTCATTTACTGTTATTACGCCAATTACTATACTGCTTCGAGCTTTTACTGGAGCGGGAGAAGAGGCTCGAACTCTCGACCTCAACCTTGGCAAGGTTGCGCTCTACCAACTGAGCTACTCCCGCTTTGCAACATCATTCTACTTCTTTTTACTACGCCATTACTACCTTCGAGCACTGCTGAACCAGCATACACTGGAGCGGGAGAAGAGGCTCGAACTCTCGACCTCAACCTTGGCAAGGTTGCGCTCTACCAACTGAGCTACTCCCGCAGTGGACAACATTGTATCAGAAGCTCTATCACATCGCCAGTACTACTTTTTGCTGCATCTGCTGTTTTTACCTATGACACGATCCAGAAAACTGGAGCGGGAGAAGAGGCTCGAACTCTCGACCTCAACCTTGGCAAGGTTGCGCTCTACCAACTGAGCTACTCCCGCGTCATCAACAACAGGCCAGCATTGTAAAGGATTTACAGGGGCTGTCAACGGGCAATATCTGGTGTTTTGCAAAATATTCCGCATAAAGCAGCCACCTGCTTATTCTTAGTGCAGATTTCCCGCTTTTTCCTTGATGAGCGGCCATGCCAGGCGCAAATAATAGAACATCGACCACACCGTCAGCACGCAGGCGATCCACAGCAGGCGTTCGCCCCACACGTGCGTGTCGATCGCGCCGAAAATCACTTCGTGGTACAGCAACAAGGGAATGGCCGTCATTTGCGCGGCCGTCTTGATCTTGCCGATCGAGCTGACGGCCACCGATTTCGATGCACCGATCTGCGCCATCCATTCGCGCAAGGCGGAAATGGTGATTTCGCGGCCGATGATGATGAAGGCCAGCACGGCATTGACACGGTCCAGCTGCACCAGCACCAGCAAGGCGCCGGCCACCATCAGCTTGTCGGCCACGGGGTCGAGGAAGGCGCCAAAGGCCGAGGTCTGGTTCCAGCGCCGCGCGAGGAAACCATCGAACCAGTCGGTGACGGCGGCAACGATAAAGACCAGGGTGGCAACCAGGTTCTGGTCGCCATGCAGCAGCATCGACGGCGGCAGGTAAAACACGCCGACGACGAGCGGGATCAGGGCCACGCGCAGCCAGGTCAAAAGAATGGGAATATTAAAAGGCATAAGGAAGCAATCGGCCGACGGGTAAATTGAACATGAAGAAAGCGTGAAGAAGCGCCACCTAAGTAACCCCCAATAAATTATTGTGATTTCTGACTTCCATAACCGGCGCTCTGCGGCGTTGCCCGCTGCTAGCAGTGCTCGCACTGCGTCGCAGTGGGCGCCTTGCATAGCATCCGGTTCTGTTCGTCATAAATTCACAATAATTTCCTGAGGATTACTTAGTCTACATGGCCCCAGGGTATTAGCCTAGTCCGGTTGCCGCAGCACCGGACCCGGCCTTTGTTCATTAATGCAGCTGTTTGTAAATCTCTTCCGCCAGTTGGGTCGAAATCCCCTCCACTGACATCAGATCCTCGACGCTCGCATCGACCACGCCGCGCAAGCCGCCAAAGCGCGACAGCAGCTTCTGGCGGCGCTTCGCGCCGATGCCCTCTATTTCTTCCAGGCGCGAGGTCTGGCGTGTCTTGGCGCGCTTGGCGCGCATGCCGGTAATGGCGAAGCGGTGCGCCTCGTCGCGGATCTGTGCGATCAGCATCAGCGCCGCCGATTCCTTGCCCAGCTCCTGCGCGGGGCGGCCATCGACGAACAGCAGGGTTTCCAGGCCCACCTTGCGCCCTTCCCCCTTGGCCACGCCGACAATCAAGCTGATATCGAGTCCCAGCTCGGCAAACACCTGACGCGCCATTTCGATCTGCCCCTTGCCGCCGTCGATCAGCACCACGTCGGGCATCACGCCGTCGCCATTGGCCACTTTTTCATAGCGGCGCATCAAGACCTGGCGCATGGCCGCGTAATCGTCGCCGGGCGTGATGTCGTTGATGTTGTAGCGCCGGTATTCGCCATTCTGCATGGCGTGATGGTGAAATACCACGCACGAGGCCTGCGTCGCCTCGCCCTGCGTGTGGCTGATGTCGAAGCATTCCACGCGCAGGCTGTCGAGATCTTCCGTTTCCAGGCGCAGCGCTTCGGCCAGCGCGCGTGTGCGCGATTGCTGCGAACCTTGCTCGGACAACAAGCGCGCCAGCGAAATCTCGGCGCCCTTTTGCGCCATCTCCAGCCACTGGCGGCGCTGCCCCTGCGGCTGGAAGATCAGGTTGATGCGGTGGCCGCACTGCTCCATCAGCGCCACCATCAGGGCCGGCTGGTCGAATTCAATATTCAGGATCAGGGTGCCGGGAATGAATTTTTCCGTGTAGTGCTGGGCCAGGAAGGCGGCCAGCACTTCCACCTCGATGGGTTCCTCGGCAATCGCCGCCGCATCGCTGAGCTGGCTGGGGAAATAGGCGCGGTCGCCCAGGTGGCGCCCGCCGCGCACCATGGCCAGGTTGACGCAGGCGCGCCCGCCCTGCACCAGCACGGCGAGGATGTCGACATCGGCGTCGCCCGTCGTTTCCATGCTTTGCTGGTGCAGCACGCGCGACAGCGAAGCGATCTGGTTGCGCACCACCACGGCCTGCTCGAATTTCAGCTCGACGGCAAAGGCGTGCATCTTCTTTTCCAGGTCGGCCATCACTTCGCTCTGGCGCCCGCGCAGGAAGCGCGCCGCGTTTTCCACGTCGTTTTTATAGTCTTCCTTGCTGATCAGGTCCACGCACGGCGCGCTGCAGCGGCCGATCTGGTGCAGCAGGCAGGGCCGCGTGCGGTTCGCATACACGCTGTCCTCGCAGGTGCGGATGAGAAACACCTTCTGCAGGATCTGCATCGACTCCTTGACGGCCCAGGAACTGGGGAACGGCCCGAAATACTGGTTTTTCTTGTCCACCGCACCGCGGTAATACACCATGCGCGGCGCATCGCCGCCGGTAATCTTCAGATACGGATACGATTTGTCATCGCGAAACAGGATGTTGTAGCGCGGCTGCAGCGCCTTGATCAGGTTATTTTCCAGGATCAAAGCTTCCGCTTCGCTGTGCGTGACGGTCGTTTCCAGGCGCGCGATGCGCTCGACCATCATGGCGATGCGGGGGCTGGCCAGGTTTTTCTGGAAATAGCTGGAAACGCGCTTTTTCAGGTCGCGTGCCTTGCCGACATACAACACCTTGTCGGCGGCGTCGAAATAGCGGTACACGCCGGGCAAATTCGGCAGCTTGGCGACGGTGGCCAGCACCTGCGCGCGGGGGTCGGGCGGCGTTTCCGCCACGGAAGATTCTGGGCTTGCTTCGGTCATTGCTGGCTCATTGCGCACATATAGTTACCCTGCTTGCTCCACGATCACGAACGCGACCGCATATTCTTCTTCATCGCTGATGGTCACTTGCGCGCTCAGCCGGTTTTTCTCCATGAAGTCGGCCAGCACGCCGCTGCAGACGATCATCGGCTTGCCGCTGGGGTGGTTCAGCATCTGCGCGGCGGGCCAGGTCATCGGCATGCGCAAGCCCAGGCCGATGGCCTTGGAAAACGCCTCCTTGGCCGCAAAGCGGGTGGCCAGGAATCGCACGCCGCGCACGGCGTTTTTCGCACTGCGGGCGCGGAATTTCTCCAGCTCCTGCGGCCCCAGTATTTTCTGCGCGAAACGCTCGCCATGGCGCGCCAATGCCGCCTCGATGCGGGGGATCTTGCAGATATCGGTGCCGATGCCGTAGATCATGGGCTTGTCCTATCCCTTATGCTTTGTTGCCCAGGCGCGCAGCCACCATGATGGCCTTCATTTCGCGCACGGCGTTTTCCCAGCCGACAAACACGGCGTGCGCGACGATGGCGTGACCGATGTTCAGCTCAGCAATGTCGGGAATGGCGGCAATCGCCTGCACATTGGTGTAATGCAAGCCATGGCCCGCGTTGACCTTCAAGCCGCGGCCCACGCCAAACAGCACGCCCGCCTTGATGCGCTCCAGCTCCGCCAACTGCTCGGCGCCTGCCGTATCGGCGTAGCGGCCCGTGTGCAGCTCGATCACGGGCGCACCGAGTTCGGCAGCGGCGGCGATCTGTTGCTCGTCGGCATCGATGAACAGGCTCACGCGGATGCCCTCGCCCTGCAATTGCTTGACGGCAGCCTGCACTTCCTTGAAGTAGCGCACCACGTCGAGTCCCCCTTCGGTGGTCACTTCCGTGCGTTTTTCCGGCACCAGGCAGACGTCGGCAGGCTTGATGCGGCAGGCGAAGTCGATCATTTCCTGTGTCACGGCCGCTTCCAGATTCATGCGCGTGAGCAATTGCGGCGCGATGGCGATCACGTCCGCATCCTTGATGTGGCGGCGGTCTTCGCGCAAATGCAGGGTGATGGCGTCGGCGCCCGCCTGCTCGGCCAGCAGGGCCGCGCGGATCGGGTCCGGATAAGCGGTGCCGCGCGCATTGCGCAAGGTGGCCACGTGGTCGATATTGACGCCCAGGTCGATGACGGGGCCGGAAGGCTGCAAAAAGCTCATAGTTGGTATCCGTAAAGTGCTGTCGTGCTGCAAACCGCAGCTACAGCTGCATTAAATCGATCAGTATCTGGCGCGTGTTCAAGGTGGCGCCACCCAGTTGATGGGCCAGCAAAAAGCGCATCAGCAGCTTGCTTTGCGCCTGCGTGGCCACGTCAAGATAATCTTCGCGCTCCATGTCGAGCAGGGTCTTGCCCGTGATCTTCGGCCAGACATCGCTGGCGCGCGCCGGACGCGGCCCCCGCTCCGGGTCGACCACGTACACCTGCCCCGCCTCGACGGCCTGGCGCGTGCCCGTGCAACGCGTCAGGTCGGCCGCCACGCCCGTTTCCTTGAGCAGGGCGCGCTCGAACTTGCGCAGCACGATGGGCGGCGGCTCATTGTGCGCCAGTTGATTCAAGGTAGCAACGTAGTGGTCGAACAGGACGGGATGCGGATCGTCGCGCGCAAGCAGTTTGACCAGCAATTCGTTCAGATAGAAGCCGCACAGCAGGGCCGTCTTTTCCAGCGGCAACATGCCGCCCACCCATTCGGCGCCCGTCAAGATGCGCAGCTCGGATTTACCCGTCCAGCCCGCCTGCAGCGGTTGAAACGTCTGCAGCACGCCGCGCAACTGCGAATGGGGCCGCTTGGCGCCCTTAGCGACGAGCGCGATGCGGCCGTATTCGCGTGTAAACACGTCGACGATGAGGCTGGTTTCTTTATGCGGGTAGCTGTGCAGCACGAAGGCTGGCTGGCCCGTGATGCGGCCGTCGCGCGCGGGCGGACGGCTGCGCCGTGGCGACGCTGCGGAAGGTGCGGCCGGCGGCGCGATGGCCACCGGCGCGGGGACAGGTGCAGATGCAGCAGATGCAGCAGACGAGGCTGGCGCGAAGTCAGGCTGCGCTGGCGTGGTGGTGCTCATGCGTGTAGCGTCGCCCCCGGGTTGCGGATTACTCGTAGCCGTAGGCGCGCAAGCCCGCCTCGTTGTCGGCCCAGCCCGATTTGACCTTGACCCAGATTTCCAGGTACACGGGACCGCCGAACAGTTTTTCCATATCCAGGCGAGCCTGGGTGGAGACTTCCTTCAGGCGCGCGCCCTTGTTGCCGATGATCATGGATTTGTGCGTATCGCGCTCGACCAGGATGGCGGCGAACACGCGGCGCAGATCGCCTTCCTGCTCGAATTTCTCGATCAGCACGGTGCTCGTGTACGGCAGTTCGTCACCCACGAAACGGAAGAGTTTTTCGCGCACGATTTCCGAGGCGAGGAATTTTTCGCTGCGGTCCGTGATGTCGTCAGGTCCGAAGATGGGCTGGTTTTCCGGCAGGAAACGCTTGATTTCGTTCTGCAAGCCTTCCAGTTGGAAATGCAGCTTGGCGGAGACGGGCACGATGGCGGAGAAGTCGCGCATGGCGGCAATCTTTTGCGCAAACGGCAACAATACAGCTTTATCCTTGACGCGGTCGGATTTGTTGATGACGAGGATGCATGGCACTTCCTTCGGCAGCAAATCCATCACTTGCTGGTCGGCCGGGCCAAACGTGCCCGCCTCGATCACGTACAGGATGACGTCCGAGGAAATCAGGGTGTTCGTGACGGTCTTGTTCAGCGTCTTGTTCAGCGCGTTCGAGTGGCGCGTCTGGAAGCCAGGCGTGTCGACGTAGATGAACTGCGCGTCCGGCACCGTCTGGATGCCCGTGATGCGGTGGCGCGTGGTTTGCGCCTTGCGCGAAGTGATGCTGACCTTCGCGCCGATCAGCACGTTCATCAGGGTCGATTTGCCCACGTTGGGGCGGCCCACGATGGCGATATAGCCACAGCGGAAGTTGTCGGGCATTTTGATGGCTGTCATGCTAGTGTCGATTCTGTTTAGTGTGAGCGGCGATCGCCGGGGAAGCAGGAGCTTGCGCGTCGTCGCTCTGGATGGTGGCAATGCCGGCCAGCTTGAGCTGGGCGGCGCGCGGTTTGGGCTTGCGGCTGGCGGCAGGCGACTTCAACAGCGCCTGCTCGGCCACGTCCAGCGCCAGTTTGGCGGCGGCTTGCTCACCGGCGCGGCGGCTTCCGCCACGGCCGTAGACCTGGATATTCAATTTCGGCACCAGGCATTCGATCTCGAATTCCTGGCTGTGGGCGGCGCCATGGGTGGCCACCACGTTGTACTGTGGCAGCGAAATTTTCTTGCTTTGCAAAAATTCCTGCAGCAGGGTCTTGGCATCCTTGCCCAGGGTTTGCGGATCGACCGAGTCGAGGATGGGTATGTAGAAGGCGCGGATCACCGTGCTGGCCGCATCGAAGCCCGTGTCGAGGAAAATCGCGCCCAGCAAGGCTTCCAGGGTATCGGCGAGGATCGAGGGACGGCGGAAACCGCCCGATTTGAGCTCGCCTTCACCCAGGCGCAGGAATTGCGACAATTCCAGCTTTTGCGCGATTTCATACAGCGACTGCTGCTTCACCAAATTCGCGCGCAGGCGCGACAAATCGCCCTCGTCGATGCTCTTGAAGCGTTCGTACAGGATGGAAGCGACCACGCAGTTGAGAATGGAGTCGCCGAGGAATTCCAGCCGCTCATTATGCAAACTGCTGTGGCTACGATGCGTCAAGGCTTGCTGCAACAGGCCAGCATCCTGGAACGTATAGCCTAAACGGGTTTGCAATAGCTGAAGATTCATTGTTGTTTCTGTATCATCTGAGTAATTCGGCTGGCCGCCGCGCGGGGAATCGGCGCGGCAGCCATAGGGGCGGCCTAGTGGATGCCGCCCACGCGTTTCGGGTTGCTGAAGTTCATCCACACCAGGAAAGCCTTGCCGACGATGTTCTCGTTCGGCACGAAGCCCCAGTAGCGGCTGTCCGCGCTATTGTCGCGGTTATCGCCCATCATGAAGTAATTGCCTTGTGGCACCACACACGTAAAACCGTCTTCGTTGTAGTTGCACGCATCCTTGTGCGGGAAATCCTTCACTTCGCGCAAGTTCAACGTGGGAGCAGGCTCGTCGTTGAGGATGCGGTGGCTCACGCCCGTCAGGTTTTCTTCCAGCTGCTTGTGGTAGACCGTGCTTTCATCGTCGAGGTAGTCGTCCAGCGGGGTGTACGCCACTTCCTTGCCGTTGACCGTCAAGCGCTTGTTTTCATAGGTGATTTTATCACCGGGTACGCCGATCACGCGCTTGATGTAGTCTTGCGACATATCTTTCGGGTACTTGAACACCATCACGTCGCCGCGCTGCGGATCATTGACTTCAATGATGCGCTTGTTGACGATCGGCAAACGAATGCCATAGGTGAACTTATTGACCAGGATCAGATCGCCCACCAGCAAGGTCGGCACCATCGAGCTCGACGGGATCTTGAATGGCTCGTACAGGAACGAGCGCAGGCAGAACACGAGGGCGATGACGGGGAAGAAGCTGCCCGAATACTCGACCCAGGTCGGCTGGCGCAACAGCGCTGCCTCGATGGTCGCGCGGCTGCCGCCCGCATCGGACTTGATGCCCTCGGCGGCCAGCTTGGACTGGCGCGCATCGAACTCGGCCAGGGCACGGTCGGCCGCCTTGCGGCGCTGCTTGGACAGGTAAAACACATCCAGGCACCAGACCAGGCCCGTCAACACCATCAGCACGAACAGGATTAAAGCGAAATTTCCTAAAATCACTTGCAGGTTCATTGATCAACCATCCACTTGTAAAATTGCCAAGAATGCTTCTTGCGGGATCTCCACGGAACCCACTTGCTTCATGCGTTTCTTACCTGCCTTTTGCTTTTCAAGCAATTTTTTCTTGCGGCTGATGTCGCCGCCATAGCACTTGGCCAGCACGTTCTTGCGCAAGGCTTTGACGTTCTCGCGCGAAATGATGTTGGCGCCGATGGTCGCTTGAATCGCCACGTCGAACATCTGGCGCGGAATCAGTTCGCGCATCTTGGCGGCTACCTGGCGGCCACGGTACTGGCTGTTCGAACGGTGGACGATGATGGCCAGCGCATCGACTTTTTCGCTGTTGATCAGCATGTCGACCTTGACCACGTCGGCCGCGCGGTATTCCTTGAACTCGTAATCCATCGAGGCATAGCCGCGCGACGTCGATTTCAGGCGGTCGAAGAAGTCCAGCACGATCTCGGCCATCGGCATTTCGTAGACCAGCTTGACCTGGCGGCCGTGGTAGCTCATGTCCATCTGGATGCCGCGCTTGCCGATACACAGGGTAATCACGGAGCCCACGTATTCCTGTGGCATGTACAGATTGACCGTGACGATAGGCTCGCGCACTTCCTCGATGCGCGACGGATCGGGCATCTTCGAGGGATTGTCGACGTTGATCATGGTGCCATCGCGCTGGATCACTTCATACACCACGGTGGGCGCCGTGGTGATCAGGTCCATGTCGAATTCGCGCTCGAGGCGTTCCTGCACGATTTCCATGTGCAGCAAGCCCAGGAAGCCGCAGCGGAAGCCGAAGCCCAGCGCCTGCGACACTTCCGGCTCGTACATCAGGGCCGCGTCGTTCAATTTCAGCTTTTCCAGCGAGTCGCGCAGCGCATCGTACTGGTTCGCTTCCACAGGGAACAGGCCGGCGAACACTTGCGGCTGCACTTCCTTGAAGCCCGGCAATGGCGCGGCGGCAGGACGGCTGACCAGGGTGACGGTATCGCCCACTTTCGCCGCTTTCAATTCCTTGATGCCGGCGATGATGAAGCCCACCTGGCCTGCCGACAATTGCGGCAGCGATTGCGAACGGGGCGAAAATACGCCGATGTCTTCCACCAGCTGCACCGAATCGGTGGCCATCAGGCGGATCTTGTCTTTCGGTTTCAGGGTGCCGTTGACCACGCGCACCAGCATCACCACGCCCACATAGGCGTCATACCAGGAGTCGACGATCAGCGCCTGCAGCGGCGCATCGGGGTCGCCCTTCGGTGCCGGCACCTTGACGATCAGTTGCTCGAGCACGTCCAGCACGCCGAAGCCCGTCTTGGCCGAGCAATGCACGGCGTCGGCCGCGTCGATGCCGATCACGTCTTCGATCTCGGCAATGGCGTTCGGTGGGTCCGCGTTCGGCAAGTCGATCTTGTTCAGGACGGGCACCACTTCCACGCCCAGGTCCAGCGCCGTGTAGCAGTTGGCGACCGTTTGCGCTTCCACGCCTTGCGACGCGTCAACCACCAGCAGCGCGCCTTCGCACGCCGACAGCGAGCGCGACACTTCATAGCTGAAGTCGACGTGGCCTGGCGTATCGATCAGGTTCAGGTTGTAGATCTGGCCATTGCGCGCCTTGTAGTGCAGGGCCGCCGTTTGCGCCTTGATGGTAATGCCGCGCTCGCGCTCCAGATCCATCGAATCGAGCACCTGCGCCTCCATCTCGCGGTCGGACAAGCCGCCGCACAATTGAATGATGCGGTCAGCCAGGGTCGATTTACCGTGGTCAATATGGGCGATGATGGAGAAGTTGCGTATGTTATTCATTAACTAATATATGTGCGAGTGACAACACTGCTTTAACAGGAATCAAGGGGATCATGTCCGGGCCAAACAGGGCCAAAACCCGGCGCCCCACTCATGATGAAAAAAGCGCTCCGAGCAGGACATCTGCATGCCCAGGCGAGCGCTTTTGAAGCGACAGAAGCTGCTGCCTCGGACAGTAGCTTTTTCGACCTCCCCATTTTACCGGATTTCAGAGCGGAAAGCCCGTCTTTCAGAGGCCGGCAGCGGGCAAGCCGACATTTTCAGCTGTTTCCAGCAGCGGAATGCTGCAATGCAGTGTCAATATTGGCATTCAAGCTACGCCAGGTAGCGCCGGACGGCGGCCTCGTCCAGAAAATAATGGCATAGCTCGGGTTGGGCCAGGTCGCCAAACAGCACCGGCACCAGCTCATCGAAGCGCGCCAGCAAGCTCGCATCGGGCGACGCATCGATATCGATCACGTCGACGGTAAAGGGCTTCTCAGGCGGCTGCAGCAAAAGCAAGGCGTCGAGCATATCCTGGCAAAGGTGGCAATAACTGCGGGAATAGAGAGTGAAATGCATGGCGAGCAGGATACCGCATCCCGGCCGTGGCCGGAATGCGGGATGATCACATTTTACTTCGCCGACGGACGCAGCGAAACGAATTGCGCCACGTCGCCACGGCGCACCAGCACGGCCGACGACTTCTTCGGATCGAGCTTGGCCACCAGGGCATTGAACTGCTTGGCGTCTTTCACGGCAACGTTATTCAACTGCAAGATCACATCGCCAGGCTGCAGGCCAGCCAGGGCCGCCACGCCATCCGCATCGTCGACCAGCACGCCCGCGTCGATCTTCAGCTCCTGCTTCTTCGCGGCCGGTACGTCGCTGACCTTCAGTCCCAGTGCGTTGACGGCTTGCGCTTCCGGTTCCTTGGCGCCCTTCTTGGCCGTTTTCTCGGCCTCCAGTTCGACGACGGTGACGGGAATATCCTGCTGCGCACCCTTGCGCCAGACGGTGACCGTGGCCTTGCCGTTGACGGCGGCGCCGCCGACCAGACGCGGCAGGTCGGAGGAACGCTCGATCTGGGCGCCATTGAATTTCAGGATGATGTCGCCCGGCTTGATGCCCGCCTTGTCGGCCGGACCGCCCTCTTCCACCATCGACACTTGCGCGCCCTTGGCGTTGGGCAAGCCCAACGATTGCGCCACATCCTTGCTCACTTCGCCGATCTGCACGCCGATACGCCCGCGCACCACTTTACCCGTCTTTTTCAGCTGCTCGCCCACGCGCATGGCTTCATCGATGGGCACGGCAAACGAAATGCCATTGTAGGCGCCGGACAAGGTGGCGATCTGCGAATTGATGCCGATCACTTCGCCGCGCATATTGATCAAGGGACCGCCCGAATTGCCGGGATTGACGGCCACGTCGCTCTGGATCAGCGGCAAGTAGTCGCCCGTGTCGCGGGACTTGGCGGAAATGATGCCGGCCGTCACCGTGTTTTCCAGGTTGAATGGCGAGCCGATGGCGATCACCCACTCGCCCACGCGGATCTTGTTCGAGTCGCCGATGGTCAGGCGCGGCAGGTTGCTGCCCTCGATTTTCAGCAGGGCCACGTCGGTGCGCGCATCGGCGCCGATGACCTTGGCCTTGAATTCGCGCTTGTCCGTCAGGGTCACGTAGACTTCATCGGCGCCGTCGACCACGTGGGCATTGCTCAGCACGTAGCCGTCCGCCGAGATGATGAAGCCGGAACCGACGCCGCGCTGCACTTCCTGCTCCTGCGGCACGGCGCGGCGGCCGCCGCGCGGCGCCTGCTGGCGCGGTGTCGGCATGGCACCGCCAAAGAAGCGGCGCAGGAATTCCTGCATTTCCTGCTCATCCTGGCCGCCCGCACCGGGCGCGGTCATCTTCAGGCGCTCGGTGGTGCGGATATTCACCACGGCCGGGCCGACGGCGTCGACCAGGTCCGAGAAATCAGGCAGTTTCACGGCCGGCACGGCGGCCTGCGCCTGTGGCGCCAGGCCCAGCATGGTCGGGGCGAAAAAGACGCCAGCCGTACCGAACAATAAGGCGGAAAGCGTCTTCACTGAAAACGACTTGCTAGCAGCACATATGTTTTTTTTCATGGAAAGGATCTTTTCGAGTATATAAACGGATCAAAACGCGGATCGGCGATTGCCTGCGTGCATGATTGGCCGTCATGACGGCATCCCGGGGGCAAACACGCCGGGTAGCGCACATGGCAGCAACAATATATCGCAAAAGCAAGATATTGCCTGCACACAATGTCAATCGTAGCAAAGTCCAGTGTCAAGAGGGTCAGGAGCAGCTTAAGAGCCTATCCCAGTAGATGAATACATCCCCTGCTGGCGCCCCTCAGAAGCGGGGACGGCGTTGATCGTCGTCGCGTGGCTCGCCACGCGTCCTCCTCACGCCTTGTCCGCGCTCCTGATGAACTGCCAGCAGAAGACGCTCCCTACTGGGATAGGCTCTAAGTATCAAGACCCGCCTGGCATAAGATGCCGCAGATGCGGCAGCGCTAGCGTTGCGCCAGCGGCCCCGTTTCCAGCGGCTCGGCAGCGCCCGGCGGCACGATGGGCAGCAAAGGCTCCGCGTGAACAGCCGGCTCGTCAGGCGCCGCCTCGGCGGCCAGCCGACTGGCCAGACGCGCGTCGAATTGGGCACTCAGGGCATGGCCGCACTGCTCCGAGCGCAGCACGTCACCGATCCGGCGATAGGCATCCCAGGCTTGCCGCCCCTCCTCCGTGTCGAGGGCGGCAAAAGCCAGTTCGAGTTCGCTCGCCGCCAGCTCGCCATCGGCCAGGGCGGAAATCGTCTCGTGCAATCGTGTATGCGTATCCATGATGGGTCCTGCCATGTCAAGAGGATAGTTGCGGAAACCGGACGCAGCCATGCCAACCTCATACTCCGCAGATTACCAGCGCTTGTCAATCGGCATATCCAACAACGGTTTCAATTTCTCTGCGATCACTTCGCGCGCGCGAAAAATACGGCTGCGCACGGTGCCGATGGGGCACGCCATGATCTCCGAGATCTCTTCATAGCTGAGGCCCTCGATCTCGCGCAGCACGATGGCCGTGCGCAACTCGATGGGCAGCACCTCCATCGCCGCGTTGACTGTGGCGGCAATCTGCTTGCTGGCCAGCACCGATTCGGGCGTATTGTTGTCACGCAATTTATTGCCGTCATCGAAAGATTCCGCCTGCTCGGCGTCGGCATCGCTGGACGTGGCGGCGCGCCGCCCCTGCGTGACGAGATAATTCTTGGCCGTATTGATGCCGATGCGATACAACCAGGTATAAAAGGCGGCATCGCCGCGAAAATGGCGCAGCGCCCGGTATGCCTTGATAAAGGTTTCCTGCACCACATCTTCGGCCTCCGCCGGGTCATGCACAAGTCGCGACACCAGGCGCATCAAGCGGCGCTGATATTTCGATACCAGCACATCGAATGCCCGTTTGTCGCCAGCCTGCACCCGCTCGACCAGTAACTGATCATACTCGCGCTCTGTCCTCACGCCCGATGTCCCTGTTCGCATGCAGCGTGGGCGCCTGTATGGATATAGAGTTGGCCCGCTGCAAGAAGTTCAGTGTTCGCCCCATTTTTATTCTTCCCCGCTGCGCGCCGCGATGGCCCGGCACGCCACGGCCAGCGGGCGGAAGGCGGTGCAAGCGCTGCCACGCTGCACCAGCACCTGCGTGCGCCGTCCTGCGGCATCGGCCAGGCACAGCACCAGCAGCGATGGCCACAGGGTCGAGCCCGGCAATAGGCGCAGCACAGGCGGCACCAACGGCCCCGCACCGGACGGCGCCCCGCCATGCTTCAGATATACCGCCAGCCGCAGTTGGCCGACCGGCGAAATATCAAGCACCTGCGGCTTTCTGCGCTGGCGCAGCAAAGCCAGCAAAAACACGCCGCCAGCGGCACTCGATAGTGCACCGGGCCAGCCCAGCGCATAGCCGCCCACCAGCTGGGCGGGGCCGAGGCCAGAGCCAGAGCCAGACAGGGTCGCAACGTGCCACGCGCCGCTCAAGGGCCAGGCGGCCAGCACCGCGCACAGCCCCAGTAGCGCTTGCAGCAGGCGCAAACAGACAGGCGTGCGAATGACAGCCGCTACCGCGATCGACATATTGCCAACTCAAAGGGAAAAACATCAGGCGCGCCGGCACCATGCCGGGCAAATTCAGGCACCAACGAACGTTGGCACCGAATCAGCGCTCACTACAGTTTGACCGTAGTGAGCGCTTGAAAGTTCCTGCTTATTTCGCTTTACCGAAAATCAGCGTGCCATTCGTTCCGCCGAAGCCGAACGAATTCTTCACTGCATAATCGATCTTCATGTCCCGCGCCGTGTTGGCACAGAAATCGAGATCACAAGCGGGATCCTGGTTGAAGATGTTGATGGTCGGTGGCGACACCTGATGGTGCAATGCCAGGACCGTAAACACCGCTTCCAGACCACCTGCGCCGCCCAGCAAATGGCCCGTCATCGACTTCGTCGAGTTGACGACCAGATGCTTGGCATGCTCGCCGAAGGTGCGTTTGATGCCCATCACTTCCGCCATGTCGCCTTGCGGGGTCGACGTGCCGTGCGCGTTCAGGTACTGAATCTGATCCGGGTTCAAGCCTGCGTTGTTGAGCGCCGCGATCACCGATTTGCTGCCGCCGCTACCATCTTCCAGCGGCGAGGTCATGTGATAAGCATCTGCGCTCATCCCGAAACCATGCACTTCGGCATAGATCTTGGCACCACGGGCCACCGCGTGCTCGTACTCTTCCAGCACCATGACACCAGCGCCCTCGCCCAGCACGAAGCCGTCGCGGTCGGTATCCCACGGACGCGATGCCGTTGCCGGATCGTCGTTGCGGGTCGACAAGGCACGTGCCGAGGCGAAACCGCCCAGGCCCAGCGGCGACACGGTCGATTCAGCACCACCGGCAATCATGACGTCGGCATCGCCGTACTCGATCATGCGCGCGGCAGCGCCGATGCTGTGCAAACCGGTGGTACACGCCGTCACGATCGCCAGGTTCGGGCCCTTCAGACCATATTTGATCGAAAGATTGCCAGAAATCATGTTAATGATCGAGGCAGGCACGAAAAATGGCGAGATACGGCGCGGACCGCGCTTTTCGTACTCGGATTTGGTTTCCTCGATCAGCGGCAAGCCACCGATACCGGAACCGATGATCACGCCGATGCGCTCGGCGTTTTCCTCGGTCACGTCCAGACCGGAGTCCTGCATCGCCTGGATGCCTGCAGCCATGCCGTAATGGATAAAGGTATCCATGTGGCGGGCTTCCTTACCGGAGATGTACTCTTCGATATTGAAACCTTTGACTTCACCGGCAAAGTGCGTGGTGAAGGGCAATGCATCAAACTTGGTAATCGTGGCAATGCCGGATTTACCTTCGGTAATTGCGCTCCACGCCTCGGCAATAGTATTGCCGACAGGTGAAACACAGCCCAGGCCGGTTACAACAACACGACGGTTTTTAGAACGGCTCAAGCGATTCTCCTGAAGTCGGTCAGACAGGCTTAGGCCTTGACGTGTGCGGTGGCGTAGTCGATCGCCTGTTGCACGGTGGTGATTTTTTCAGCTTGTTCGTCAGGGATTTCCATTTCGAATTCGTCTTCCAGGGCCATGACCAGTTCCACGGTGTCCAGGGAATCGGCGCCGAGATCGTCGACGAAGGAGGATTCGATTTTGATGTCTGCTTCTGCAACGCCCAGTTGCTCAGCGACGATTTTCTTAACGCGTTGTTCGATATCCGACATGTTATGGCTCCAAAGTGTGTGTTACGGAAAGTGCGCGCATTTTATCAGGTTTGCGCGTCCGAATACTAATTTCGGTGTCTGCTGCTAATTCGACCGAAGCTGCTGCTAAAAGATGCGATTATAGACAAAAACGACCGTTGAATCATGCCACAAACGCCCGTCCCGTCTAGCTTTCACATCAATTCATGTACATTCCGCCGTTCACGTGCAGGGTCGTGCCCGTGATATACGCCGCTTGCGGCGAGGCCAGAAAGGCCACCGCCGCTGCCACGTCTTCCGGTTTGCCCAGGCGGGACAGGGGAATTTGCGTCAACAAGGCCGCGTGCTGCTCTTCGCTCAGGGCCTTGGTCATGTCGGTATCGATGAAGCCGGGGGCGATGCAGTTCACGGTAATGTTGCGGCTGCCGATTTCGCGCGCCAGGGCGCGGCTCATGCCTTCCACGCCGGCCTTGGCCGCCGCGTAATTCATTTGCCCCGGATTGCCCGACGAAGCCACCACCGACGTAATATTGATGATACGCCCGGCCTTGGCTTTCATCATGCCGCGCAGTACGGCGCGCGACAGGCGGCCGACGGCCGACAGGTTGGTGGAAATCACGCTATCCCACTCATCATCCTTCATGCGCATGGCCAGCTGGTCTTGCGTGATGCCCGCATTATTGACGAGGATCGACAGGCTGCCGTAGGTTTTCTGTACTTCATCGACGACGGCCGCGCAGCGCGCCGCATCGGTCACGTTCAGCACCAGGCCCTTGCCCGCCACGCCTTCGGCGGCCAGGTAATCGGTGATGGCTTGCGCGCCGCTTTCCGAGGTGGCGGTGCCAACCACGGTGGCGCCCTGCTTGCCCAGTTCGGTGGCGATGGCGCGGCCGATGCCGCGCGAGGCGCCCGTGACCAGCACGACTTGATTTGCTAAATTCATGAGTATCCTTAAAAGCAAGCGCGGCAGGCAGGCTGCCGCAATCTGATGTTTATTTGAGCTGCGTCAAAATGCGTTCCAGCGAGGCCTGGTCGACGATGGCGTCGCCTACCAGCACGGGATCGATGCGCTTGGCCAGGCCCATCAGGACCTTGCCCGGACCGCATTCGATCACTTGCGTAATGCCCTCAAGCGCCACTTTCTGCATCGTTTCCACCCAACGTACTGGGCTCGCCGCCTGGCGCACCAGCGCATCCTTGATGCCGGCGACATCGTTGACGATGGCCACGTCGACGTTGTTGATCAGGGCGATCTGTGGCGCGGCGAACGTCAGTCCGGCCATGTACTCGCGCAAGCGGTCCGATGCCGGCTTCAGCAGCGACGAGTGGAATGGCGCCGAAACAGGCAGCTTCATGGCACGCTTGGCACCCTTGGCCTTGGCCAGTTCGCAGGCGCGCTCGACCGCCGCCGTATGGCCGGCGATGACCACTTGCGCAGGCGCATTGAAATTGACAGGCTCGACCACCAGGGCCGGGTTTTCCGCCGCTGCTTCCGCACAGGCGGCGCGCACGTCGTCGTCCGACAGGCCCAGCACGACAGCCATCGTGCCCTGCCCCACGGGCACGGCTTCCTGCATCGCTTGCGCGCGGAAACGCACGAGCGGCACGGCATCCTTGAACGAGATGACACCGGCGGCGACCAGCGCCGAGTATTCGCCGAGGCTATGACCGGCCACGACGTTTGGCACGGGGCCGCCCGCAGCCAGCCAGGCGCGGTAGAAGGCCACGGCCGCCGTCAGCATCACCGGTTGCGTGTTGGTGGTGAGATCCAGTTCTTCCTTCGGACCTTCGGCGATCAGCTTGCCCAGGTCAAATTGCAGGGCGTCCGAGGCTTCGGCCACGGTTTGCGCCACCACGGGGTTGCCGGCGAAGCCGTCGAGCATCGCAATCGCTTGCGAGCCTTGGCCTGGGAAAACAAATGCAAATTGTGTCATGGTGACTCCGTTTTTTAATAGTATTGCGGGATTACATGCGCGCCAGCACGGCGCCCCAGGTAAAGCCGCCGCCCACGCCTTCCATCATGACGTTGTCGCCCTTCTTGACCCTGCCATCGCGCACGGCGATGTCGAGCGCCAGCGGGATCGAAGCGGCCGAGGTGTTGCCATGCTGGTCGACGGTGACCACCATCTTGTTGAGCGGCAAGCCCAGTTTCTTGGCCGTGCTGTTCATGATGCGGATGTTCGCCTGGTGCGGGATCAGCCAGTCGATCTGGTCCGCCGTCATGTTGGCGTGCGCCAATGCTTCGTGCGCAACCTTTTCCAGCACGGAGACGGCCAGCTTGAACACGGCCGGGCCATCCATGTACAGGAAGGCGCTGCCGGCCAGCGCGCCGCCAGCCACGCTGCCCGGTACGCTGAGGATGTTCGAGTGGCGGCCGTCCGCGTGCAGCTTGGTGGCCAGGATGCCCGGCTCGGTGGAGGCCGTCATGACGATGGCGCCGGCGCCGTCGCCGAACAGCACGCAGGTGCCGCGGTCATCGAAATTGAGGATGCGCGAAAACACTTCGGCGCCGATCACCAGCACGTTTTTGTGCATGCCAGATTGAATAAAACTATCGGCCGTGGCGACTGCGTAGACAAAACCGCTGCAGACGGCTTGCACGTCGACGGCGGCGCAGTTGTTCGTGATGCCCAGCTTGCTCTGCACGATGCAGGCGGTGCTGGGGAAGCTGCCGAAGAAATCAGGGGTCGAGCTGGCGACGATGATCAGGTCCAGGTCGTTGCCGCTCAGGCCCGCCATCTCCAGCGCTTTTTTGGCCGCTTCCACGCCCAGATCCGAGGAGTTTTGCATTGGTGCCGCGTAATGGCGCGCCGAGATGCCGCTGCGCGAGACGATCCACTCATCCGAGGTCTCGATGCCCTTGGCGGCGAGCTGTTCAGTCAAGTCCTGGTTGGTGACGCGCTTCTCCGGCAAGTAGCTGCCGGTGCCGATAATTTTGCTGTAAGTTTTGCTAAAAACAGTCATGCAAATACCCGTCCACTAAATGGTAGAGCTTGTTGAAGTAGGTTCGTCCGGTACTGGCGTGCGCGGCATCAGCTCGGCGATCATGCTGGCCAGGTGCGCTTGCACGTCATTTTTTGCCGCATCAAAGGCGCGGCGCAAGGCCCATTCAAACGAATAGGCATCGGCGCTGCCATGGCTCTTGAAGACGAGACCACGCAAGCCCAGCAGGCTGGCGCCGTTGTAACGCGAAGGATTCAAACGGTTGCCGATGGCTTTCAGGGCGCCGCGGGCGATCAGCGCGCCCAGCATGGTGATCGGATTGCGCTTGAATTCGGTAGTCAGCACGTCCTTCATGAGGCGTGCCAGGCCTTCGATGGCTTTCAGGGTCACGTTGCCGACAAAACCGTCGCAGACGACGATATCGGTGGTGCCCTTGAAGATATCGTTGCCTTCCACGTTGCCGTAGAAGTTCAGTGCGCCACGCTCGTGGTCGGCCTGCAGCAGCTTCGCGGTAAGTTTCACCACTTCATTGCCCTTGATATCTTCCGTGCCCACGTTCAGCAAGCCGATCGTCGGGCGAGCGATGCCTTCCATGGCGGACACCAGCACGGAACCCATGATGGCGAACTGGTGCAAGTGATGCGGTTCGCAATCGACATTGGCACCCAGGTCCAGCATGTAGGTGGGGCCGTTCTTTTGATTCGGCAAGATGCTGCAGATGGCCGGGCGGTCGACGCCGGACATGGTTTTCAAGACATAGCGCGACACGGCCATCAGGGCTGCCGTATTACCGGCGGAAACGGAGGCTTGCGCCGCGCCGCTCTTGACCTGTTCGATGGCCACGCGCATGGAGGAATCCTTCTTGCGGCGCAGGGCCACTTCCAGGGGATCGTCCATGGTAACTTGTTCGGAGGCATGCAATACCGACAGGCGCGGATGCGTGTCGGCTTTATGTTTTTTCAGTTCGGCACGGATCACGTCTTCCAATCCAACAAGGATCAGTTCGGCTTCAGGCTCATGTTTTACGAAGGAAATTGCTGCGGGGATAGTGACTGAGGGACCATGATCTCCGCCCATGCAGTCGATAGAAATTTTGATTGTCATTTGTGTTGATTCAATACCGCTGCGGGCGTGCGGCAAGATGTGAATCGGACTGGAGCATATGCAGGGCGCAGCATGTCATGCACAGACCTGGACAGCGTGATTCAAAATGACGGGTGCGCAAGATGAATTGCAGCCGATAAAAAAGAAGAAGCGGCGCCACGCCGAATAACCACGCAACACCGCTTTCATCTTACCCAACAAAAACGTCGATTACTCGTCGTTTTTGGTCTTCAACACTTTACGGCCACGATAAAAGCCGTTAGGGCTGATATGGTGACGCAAATGTGTTTCGCCGGTAACTGGCTCGACGCTCAATTGCGGCGCGACCAGGAAGTCGTGCGAACGGTGCATGCCGCGCTTGGAAGGGGTTTTCTTGTTCTGTTGAACTGCCATGATGACTCCTAATACATAAGTTCTAAAATTTTAGCACAATCGATAGGCAAATACATGCGAATCGAGTATCCCAGCGGCAAAGACTACCCGAAAATAGCCCGGGCCGACATCGTTTATTACAATTACATTTCACTACACTTGCCATACTCGATTACTACACGCGTTTGACACGTTCTCTAAGCGGGACCTCACAAACCTACGGTTTTTGAGCCCCCCCTACAAACTACCACTACTACTTAACTTATTCTCTTAACTTATTCTGGCTTCAAGTCTTTCAGTGCCGCAAACGGCGACTTTTTTTCAGTCTTGAGAGCATCGAGCTGCGCCGTATCGGGGCAGACGTCGTGTTTGGGTACCTGCGGCAGGGCCAGCAAGGCTTCATCTTCGATCAGGGCCGCGGCATCCATGCTGCGACTGCCGACGATCACGTCGATCGATTCATCGTTGATGATTTCTTCGATCTCGTCCGCCTGCTCGTCATCCTTGCCCAGCATCAGAGTAGTCGTCGAATCAATTGCGTAAGCATACGGAGTCAGGCAGCGCTGGCAAACCAGCTGAACGGTGCCGTTGACCGACAAGGTCAGTTGTGGGTAGCCCAGCTTGCTGGTGCCGCCGACGATCTTCCAGGCGATGTCGCCGGAAGCATCTGCACAATCCTTGGTCAACCGGGTCATTTCAGCGACAGGAGTTACACCCTCGCGGCTCCCGCTGATACGACAAAAATCAAAGGCGTCGATCACAAAAGCATTCATTGGTAGAAAATTTCCCCGGAAAACCTGCGATAATAACAGGGTTTTGAGCACCGAGTCAAAGGCTAAGCATCTTTTTTGACGCAATCTTTGCCATAAACATGACAACTTCATCAACACCGTCATGCCGCATGGAGCCTCAGTTATGGGCTCCGCGCCCTGGAACCACGTGACATTCCACTGACATCGACCAGCGCGGCCATGCCGGCCGCCATCCACTACCGAATGATACCAACTTCCGCCCCATTGCGCTTGATTCTTGCATCGAGTTCGACCTACCGCAAGGAATTGCTGCAACGCTTGCGCCTGCCTTTCGAGGTGGCCGTGCCCGATCTCGACGAAAGCCCCCTGCCAGGTGAAAGCCCCAGCGCCACGGCCCTGCGCCTGGCCCAGGCCAAGGCGCAGGCCGTGCTCGACCGCTACCCTGGCAGCCTCGTCATCGGCTCCGACCAGGTCGCCACGCTGGACGGCGCGCAGATCGGCAAGCCGGGCAACCACGCCAATGCCCTGCTGCAGCTGCAAACCATGCGTGGCCGTCAAACCGTGTTCCATACGGCCCTGTGCCTGCTCGACGGCCGCCAGTCGCCTGCCGTGGCGCAAGTGGAAGACATCCAGACCCTCGTCACCGTGCGCGACTTGCCCGATGCCGAACTGGACGCCTACCTGCGCATCGAACAACCATATGATTGCGCCGGCAGCGCCAAGAACGAGGGCCTGGGCATCGCCCTGCTCGAACGCATCGACAGTGTCGACCCGACCGCCCTCACCGGCCTGCCGCTGATCGCCCTCACTAGCATGCTGCGCAAGGCGGGCGTGACGTTTTTCACCATTTAATTTACCGACAAGAAGAATATGACCGGCACCCTGTACCTGATCCCCAACCACCTTGGCCTGTCCGAAGGCGCAATCGATCCGCTGTCCCGCATCATTCCCGAGCAGGTGCGGCAGATCACCTCGCAACTCGATTATTTCGTTGCGGAAAACGCCAAGACGGCGCGTGCCTTTTTGAAATTGATCGGCAACCAGCACCCGCTGGCCAAGCCGCTGCAGGAAATCACGATTTCCGAACTCAACGTCAATACCCCGGCGCAAGCGCTGACCGGCTTGCTGGCGCCGCTGCTGGCGGGGCGCGATGCGGGCCTCGTCTCGGAAGCGGGCGTGCCCGCCGTGGCCGACCCCGGCGCCGACCTGGTGCGCCTGGCGCATCAGCACGGCATTAAAGTGCGCCCGCTGGTGGGCCCGTCGTCGATCCTGCTGGCCGTGATGGCCAGCGGCTTGAATGGCCAAAGCTTCGCCTTCAACGGCTACCTGCCCACGGACGCGGCCCTGCGCGCCAAGCGCATCAAGGAACTGGAAGTGCGTTCACGCACGGAAAAGCAGACCCAGCTGTTCATCGAAACGCCGTACCGCAACGCCGCCATGCTCGAAGCGCTGGTGGCGCAATGCGCGCCTTCCACCCTGATCTGCGTCGCCACCGACCTGAGCCTGGATACGGAAAGCGTGCAAACGTGGAACGGCGCGCAGTGGAAGAAACAATTGGCCGCAGGCAAGGCACCGGACTTCCACAAGAAACCCACCGTGTTCTTGCTGCTGGGACAGTAAGCTCCCGTCCATAAAAAACGCCACGATTGCATCAACCGTGGCGTTTTTTATTGCAGCACTTTACAAGCCGAGTACGACTATACGCGCCTTGTACCGGTATTCTTTTGACCGCCCTTGCCCGTTTCCAATACGAACTTGGCGCCATCGTCGCGGCCCAATACCTTGACCAGGTACGGCATGACTTCGCGCAACATCGGCTCCAGCGTGTACGGCGGGTTCAAAATGAACATGCCGCTGCTGTGCAAGCCGAAGCCATCCGGCGACGGCGTGTTGACCGTCAGGGTCACGTGCAGCCAGTCCGAGCTGGGCAGTTGCTTGAGCTTGTCGGCGAACTGGCGCGATTCCATGCGCTGCAGCACCGGGTACCAGACGGCGTAGATGCCCGACGGGAAGCGCACGAGGGCGTCGGCCAGGGTGTCCTTGACCTTGCGGTAATCCATCTTGTCTTCATACGGCGGGTCGATCAGCACCAGCGCGCGGCGCGATGGCGGCGGCAGCAGGGCTTTCAGGCTCTGGAAGCCGTCGGCCTTGGTGATGAGCACGCGCTTGCCGCGCACGCTAGGACGCTCGCCCTGGGCCAGCGCATGCGCCTCGACCTTGCGGAAGTTATCAGCCAGAATCTTTGCATCGGCAGGATGCAGCTCGAACAGGCGCAGACGGTCTTGCTCGCGGCTGACCTTGTCGGCGCAATACGGCGAACCCGGGTAGTAGCGCATCTTGCCGCTCGGATTCATTTCCTTGATCAGCTTCATGTACTCGGCCAGCGAGGCCGGCAAGTCCTTGCGGTCCCACAGGGGGGCGATGCCCGTTTCGTATTCCGCGTTTTTCGCGGCATAACCACCGTCGAGCGCATACACACCCGCGCCGGAGTGGGTATCGATATAACTATAGGCGGTATCTTTTTGATTCAGATATTGCAACAACTGAATCTGCACATAATGCTTCAACACATCGGCGTGATTACCCGCGTGAAAGGCGTGGCGGTAACTCAACATAAGCTGGCTAATTCCATAATAAAAATAAACGAAGGCGGGAGCGCTGACACCGGGCAGGGCATGAAAACAGACTGGAGGGGGTCAGGCTGCGGGGCCAGGAAACAGCATGGACCAGCGTAATCAGCGCGCAATTATCAGCATTATCCACCAGAAAGGGCGATTGCATCAAAAAACACCGGTAAACAAGCGCATGCATTCTCAGGACCGAGGCAGCCGGGCGCGGTAGAATACGCGCATCGGGCGCCCCGCGCCCATCCGTCCACCAAGAGATACGAGCATGCACAGCCTGACCCTCACGACCGATAACCGCGCCGACGTCGCGGCAGCCCTGGCCGGCCCGCGCTGGACCGTGGCCTGCCTGTGCGCGCTGTGGTGCGGCACCTGCGGCAGCTACCGCGCCACGTTCGAGGAACTGGCCGCGCGCCACCCGGACACGCTCTTCGTCTGGATCGACATCGAAGACCAGGCCGACGTGGTGGGCGACCTCGACATCGACAACTTCCCCACCCTGCTGATCCAGCGTGAGGACCATGTCGCCTTCTTCGGCACGGTGCTGCCCGACGGCGGCCTGGCGCACCGCATGGTGCAGGCGCAGCAGGCGCTCAGCGGGGACGAACTGGCGGCACTGGCCGGCAGCACGCAGGAACGGCGCGACTGGCAGCGCGACTGCAATTTGCGCAACCTGCTGGCCGCCACCCTGGCACAGTAAACATCAGGCCAGGCGCAGCGGCAGGCTGCGCAGCCGCTTCCCTGTCAAACTGAACACGGCGTTGGCCACGGCCGGCGCGATCGGCGGCGTTCCCGGCTCGCCCACGCCTTCGGGGTGTTCCGCGCTGGCGATGATGATGGTTTCCACCTCGGGCGTCTGGCCCATGCGCAGCACGGGATAGTCGTGGAAATTGCCCTGCTCCACTTTGCCATCCTTGAAGGTGATCTCGCCGCCCAGCGCCGCCGACAGGCCGAACAGCACGGCCGACTCCATCTGCTGGGCGATGATGTTCGGATTGACGGCGATACCACAATCGATGGCGCACACCACGCGCTGCACGCGGATCTCGCCGTTTTCCACGGACACTTGCGCCACCTGCGCCACGATGCTGCCAAACGACTGGTGCAAGGCCACGCCATGCGCATGGCCGGGCGGCGCACTGCCCGCCCTGGCGACTGCCGCGTCGAGCACGGCCAGGTGGCGCGGATGTTTCAATAGCATGGCGCGGCGGAAAGCGATGCCATCCTGCCCGGCCGCATGCGCCAGCTCATCGATAAAACTTTCCTTGAAGAAGGCATTGTGCGAATGCCCCACGGAGCGCCAGTAGCCGATGGGAACGGCACTGTCGGCGATCACGTGGGCGATGCGCTGGTTGGCGATTTCATACGGCATGTCGAATTCGCCTTCGGCCGTGGTCTTGTCCGGCCCCGCGCCGGGCAAGCCGAAGTTGCGCTGCAAAAACTGGTGCGTGATGGAACCGCTGACGGATTTGTTGTCCCAGGAAGCGATGCGGCCGTGCTCGTCGAGGCGTGCCGCAAAGCGCGCCAGCGCGGCGGGACGGTACATATCGTGCTGTGTATCCTGTTCGCGCGTCCACACCAGCTGCACCGGCGCGCCTTCGCACTGCAGCGCGATGGCCACGGCTTGCGCCACCATGTCCACCTCCAGGCGGCGGCCGAAACCGCCACCGAGCAGCAGCACCTCGATGGCCACATCCTTCGCGTCGACGCCAGCCACCTTCGCCGCCACGTCGACGGCGATGCCGGGCGCCTGCGTCGAGACCCACAGCATCACCTTGCCATCTTTCACCTGCGCGGTGCAGTTGACGGGTTCCATGGCGGCGTGCGCGAGGAACGGCGCGCGGTACTCGGCACTGACCTGCCGCAAGCCCTGCGCGACCTTGCCCTCGACCTCGCCGCTGGCGTGGTACGCATAACCGGCTTCGGTGTCCAACAGGCGGGCAAACTGCGCATACACGTCGGCACTGGACAGGTTCGCTTGCGCACCGGCCTTCCACTGCGTCGGCAGGGCGGCGGCCGCCTGTTTCGCGCGCCACCAGGTGTCGGCCACCACGGCGGCGCACGAGACGCTGCGCTGCGCCAGGTGCGGCGTCAGGTCCAGCACTTTTTTGACGCCGGGCATGGCCAGGATGGGCGCCGCGTCGAACGCGGCCAGGGTGTCGCCCAGGCGCGGCGGCAGATGCAGCGCCGCATACAGCATGCCGGGCGGACGCGCGTCGATACCAAAGCGCGCGCTGCCATTGACTTTCGACGGCGTGTCGCGGCGCGGCGCCGGCTGGCCGATCAGCTTGAAATCCTGGGGCAATTTCAGCACGGGCGTGCCCGGATCGATGGCCGCGGCGCGCTGCGCCAGGCTGGCGTAACTGGCGCGCCGTCCGTCCGGGTGCAGCACTTCACCATCTTGCGTGCGGCATTGCGCGGCCGGCACCTGCCACTGCGCGGCGGCGGCGGCCACCAGCATGGCGCGCGCGGACGCCCCCGCTTCGCGCATGGGACCCCAGCCATCCTTCACGCTCGACGAGCCGCCCGTGACGATCACGCCCAGCTCGCGCGCCGCCTTGGCCACCGTCCATTGCGCCAGCGCCTTGACGCGGCCCTGGTCGTCCGGGTGGAACGGCAGGCTATCCTTGAGCATGGCCACATTGCCGAAGATTTTATCCATCGGCGCCTGGATAAGCTTGACGCTGGCCAGGGGTACGTCGAGTTCCTCGGCCACCAGCATCGGCAAGGCCGTATGCACGCCCTGCCCCATCTCGCTGCGCGGCATGGCCAGGATCACGCTGCCGTCGGCTTGAATAGCCAGCCAGCCGTTCAGCGCCACGGCGCCATCCTGCAGCGGCAGCGGCGCGCTGCCGTGCAGGCGCTGGCGCGGCGGCAGCACGCCCCAGCCCAGCACCAGGGCGCCCACGCCGGCCACGCCGAGGCCAAGGCCGCCGAGCAGGAAACGGCGACGCGAGGTGTTTTTTTCTGCGGCCATGGGATACCCTTTATTAGTTAGTGATCAATCCAGCGCTCCAGCATATCCTGCGCCAGCACCGGGCGGCTATACAAATAACCTTGCGCCAGCTTGCAGCCATGGCGCAGCAGGAAAGCGGCCTGCTCTTCCGTCTCCACGCCCTCGGCGATCACCGACAAGTGCATGCTCTTGCCCAGCTGGATGATGGCAATCGCAATCGCTTCATCATTGACGTCCGTCGAGATATCCTTGATGAAGGAGCGGTCGATCTTCAAGGTCTGCACGGGCAGCTGCTTCAGGTACGCGAGCGAAGAGTAACCGGTGCCGAAGTCGTCGATGGCCAGTCCCACGCCGATGGCGTGCAGATCGTTGATGAAACCGAGCGCGTCGCCCGTGTTCATGATCACCGATTCCGTCACTTCCAGCTGCAGGCGCTGCGGCTCCAGGCCCGTTTCCTTCAAAATATCGGCCACCATGCCGGCGATGCTGCCCCGCTCGAACTGTTTCACGGACAGGTTGACGGCCATCTTCGGCACGCGCAGGCCCTGCGCCTGCCAGCGCATCATCTGGCGACACGCTTCGTCGAGCACCCATTTGCCCAGCTGGTTGATGAAACCGCTGTCCTCGGCCAGCGGGATGAAGCGCACCGGCGGCACCAGGCCCAGTTCCGGGTGGTTCCAGCGCACCAGCGCCTCCACGCCGACCAGGCGGCCCGTGTCGATTTCCACCTGCGGCTGGTAATTCAGGAATATCTCGTTCTTCTCGATCGAACGGCGCAAGAAGGTTTCCAGGCGCAAGCGCTCGACGCCCTCGCCCGTCATCGACGGCGCATAGAAGCGGTAGCCGTTGCGCCCGCGCGCCTTGGCCTGGTACATGGCCACGTCGGCATTGCGGATCAGCATGTTCAAGTCCAGCGCGTCATCCGGATACAGGCTGATGCCCACGCTGCACGTGACGAACAATTCATGGTCGGCCACCGTGAACGGCTGCTCGAACATGGTCATCAGCTTCTCCGCCACCTGCGTGGCGCCGTACTCGCCATCGACGCGCTCGAGCAGCACGATGAATTCATCGCCGCCCAGGCGCGCCAGGGTGTCGCCTTCGCGCAGGCGGGCCGCCAGCTGGCTGGCCACTTTTTGCAGCAATTCATCGCCGATATGGTGGCCCAGCGTGTCGTTGACATTCTTGAAGCGGTCCAGGTCGATGAACAGGATGGCCAGCTGCTCCTGGTCGCGCGCGGCGCGCAGCAGGGCGTGCTGCAGGCGGTCGTGGAACAGCAGGCGGTTCGGCAGCGCCGTCAGCGGATCGTGGTGCGCCATGTGGTCGAGCTTTTCCTGCGATTCCTTGAGCAGGGTGATATCGCTGAACACGCCCACATAATGCGTGGTGACGCCATGCGTGTCGCGCACGGCGCTGATGGTCAGCCACTCCAGGTAGATGTCGCCATTCTTGCGCTGGTGCCAGATCTCGCCGCGCCAGAAGCCCGAGGCGATCAATGCATCCCACATGGCCTGGTAAAACGCCGCGTCGTGGCGCTGCGAACGCGTCAGCGACGAGTGCCGCCCCAGCGCCTCCGCTTCGCTGTAGCCCGTGATCTGTGTGAAGGCGGGATTGACGGCGACGATGATGCCGGCCGGATCGACCACCATCACGCCATCGGCGATATGTTCCAGCACGGTGGCCGACAGGCGCAGCTTTTCCTCGGCTTCCTTGCGCGAGGTGATGTCGGCATACACCCAGATGCTGCCGTCGTTGGGGTGCAGCGGATCGAGCGCGCAGCCGCTGACCAGGGCCCAGAACTGGCTGCCGTCCTGGCGCAGGTAGTGGCGCTCCTCGCTGAAGTCGCCGCCGGCCGCCAGGGCCGGATACTGGCGCTCGCCCGCCGCCTCGAACTCGAAGTGCGTGGGGAAGACGATGGCGGTCGAACAGCCCGTCATTTCGGCGTGGCCGTAGCCGAACAGCTCCTCGCAGCGGCGGTTGACGGAAATGATGCGGCGGTGGCGCACGAACATCACGCCGAACATCACATTGTCGAGGATGGCGCTTTGCTCCGTCAGCAGTGCCTCGATGCGCATCTCGTGGTGCTTGCGCTGGCTGATGTCGGCAATGATGCCGTCGACCCAGACGACGCCCTGTTCACCCGCCTGCGGCTGGCCATTCTCGGCCACCCAGCGCTCGATGCCGAAGGCGTCGATGATGCGGTATTCCAGCGCATACGGCCGCACCTCAAGCACCGCCTGGCGCACGGCGCGGCGGTGCTCGCGGCGGTCTTCCGGGCAGATCAGGTCGGCCCAGGCGTGCGTGCTGCCGCGCATGAACTGGCGCGCCGAATAGCCGGCGATGTCTTCGATGGCATCGCTGACGAAATCGATGGGGCCGTCGGGCCGGTAACGGAAGACGGCGCCCGGCACTTGCGTGACGATGGTGCGAAAACGCTCTTCGCGCTGCCCCACATCCTCGAACAGCTGGCGAATGGCCGCGCGCATTTGCTCGAGCTGGGCCGTCAGGCGACCCAGCTCGTCATTGCTGTGCGAGGCCAGCGGCGTGTCAAAATCGCCGTGCGACAGGCGGTCGGAAAAGCGCGTCAGGCGGCGCAGCGGTTTCAACAGGCGGCGGTTCAGGAACAGCACGATCAGCGCCATCGACACGGCCAGCTGTGCGCCCAGCACGAAAATATAGGATCTCTGCTTTTCGCGCAGCTCCTGCTGGCTGCGCGCATCGTCCATCTCGACGACGACGTGGCCGATGCGCTCGCCACGCACGAGAATGTCGCGCCCGGCGCGGTACAGATTGCCCACGGGCCGCTGCGGCGCCTGCAGGCGGATGAATTCCGTGTCGCCCTGTCCCTGCACCCTCACCAGCAGCACGGCAGGGTCGCGCATCACCGACTCGACCAGCGAGTGGGCCGATTCCGCATTCATGTTCCACAGCGATTCCTGCATGCCCAGCGCCAGGATGTCGGCATTGCGCTGCAAGGCTTCGTTCAGGCTGGTGCGCGCCGACTGGCGTTCATGCACGCCGACCAGCAGATAGCTGCCGAAAATGGCGGGCACGACCAGGCCGCCAAACACCACCAGCAGCAAAGCGCCATAGATCGACGAGCCGTACAGCACACGCAGGCTGGCGCGCAGGCGCTGATAGGGCGAATTAAACATGCGGCAACAGGGCAACAGGGATCAGGCAGGCGGTCATGGAACTTTACAGGGGAATCCGGGTGATAAGGCGGGAAGAAACTTTTTCAAGAGCAATTATGCATGGAAAAAGCGGGGGAAGTCACCAATAAACACGTGTCAACGGCGACCTGATGCCATATACACAGGGCTGAAAAACCACACGCGAACCGGCGCGCCGGGCCAGCGCCAGCAGAAAAACGCGCAGCTTGCTATCATCGCGCCACTTTACCTTGAGGAACCATCATGACCTTCTCCATCTACTCCGCTTCCATCCCCGTCTTCAAACAGATCCTGGGCAGCCTGGCCGCCATCCTGGACAAGGCGGAAACGCACGCGCAAGACAAGAAAATCGACCCGAACGCCCTGCTGCAATTCCGTTTATTCCCGGACATGCTGCCCTTCGTGCGCCAGATCCAGATCGCCACCGACTTCGCCAAGGGCTGCGGCGCACGCCTGGCCGGCGTGGCCGTGCCACCGTATGAAGACAGCGAACAGAGCTTTGCAGAGCTGAAAGCGCGCATCGTGAAAACCATCGCCTTCCTGGAAAGCCTGCCGCAAGCGGACATCGACGGCAGCGAAACGCGCGCCATCACCACCGGCAGCGGCGAAAAGACCAAGCACTTCACGGGCCAGACGTATCTGTTCCACTACGCGCTGCCGCACTTCTTCTTCCACGCGACGACGGCGTACGATATCCTGCGCCATAACGGCATCGAAGTCGGCAAGAAAGATTTTATCGGCAGTTTCTGAGACGCATAAGCAAATCTACTGCGCGGCGCGCTTTGCGGCCTGCGATGCTCGCCGTACTTGAGTACGGCTGCGCTTCTTAGCCACAAATCATCGCCGCTCGCTACGATTTGCTTAAGCGTCGACGCAATGGAGTAATGTTGCTCTATTGCGTCAGTGCTTACTTAAGTATTCCGGCGCGGATACCCTTGAGAAAGAATCCGCACCCACACCACTTCCTTCTCTTCATCCGTCATCGACACCCAGTGGGCCACTTCCACCACGCTGCGGCCGCAGCCGCGGCAGATTTCGTCGAAGGTGGTCGAGCAGACAGCCACGCAGGGCGTATCGGGACGGGGCGGCAATTCCTTGTCAGCCATCAGGACACCTTCGGCAAGCCGAGCTTTTCCCAGCCTTCGACGCCCAGCGCTTCCAGCGTGGCGATATTCTTGTCAAAGATGTCCGATGCTTCCGGGAACGCCTCGACGGCGCGCGCTATGCTGTCTTCGCGCAGCAGGTGCAAGGTCGGATAGGGCGAGCGGTTGGTGTAGTTGCTGATGTCGTCCTCGAACGTCTCGGCAAACTGGTAATTCGGGTGGAAACTGGCCACTTGCAGTTCGCCGGCCAGGTGCATGTCTTCCACGGCAGCGTCGGCCACATCGAGAAACTCGTTGTAGTCGAGAAAGTCGGTCAAGGTGTACGGATGGATCAGCAAGGTCGTGTCGATCTGCTCGGGATCCGTGTCGGCCAGGGTTTGCAGCTCGTCCATCAGCATTGCCAGCAGATCTTCCGGATTGCTCGATTCGCACACCACATAGCGGATCTGCTTCTTGACGTGCACGGCCTTGGCGAACGGGCACAGGTTCAGGCCGATCACGGCCTTTTCCAGCCAGGCAACGGTATTGGCGATGATGACGGCGTTGTCGTCGTCGTGACGCGGCGGGGTGTTCATATGCATGACTCTCTATTAATAAGGCGGCCGGCAGCTGAGTGGCCGGCCAAAGCCAAATTGTACGCACTCTTTGCGCAGTCTCATACTGGACGGCTGCCAGGCTTGCGCCATCGTCCTCGCCATGTATGCTATAACAGCGGCCGAATCACGCATCGGGCAAATTAAATTTGCAATAATGATAGCATTTCGAATGGAAACCCAGCCGTTTCCCACTTATTGCTACTTATTGCCGCTTATTCCCTGTCATCATGCTGACATAATTCTTGACTCCGGCATGTGGATATACGTACACTCGCAGCTTGATCATGGGTCTGTCCGATGTTTCTCCGACGACAACAATGGAACACTATGCACGAAAACTCCTTTAAATCTACCGTCCTGGCGGCGTTGGCCCTGGCGCTTGCGCCCGCCCTCAGCCAGGCGTACGAAGCCGGTGTTGAGAGCGATAACGCGCCAGTCGCCGCCGCCACCGCACCGGCCCTGATCCCGATGACCGCCCAGGTCACGGCGAAACTCCCCACCCTCGATAACCGCCTGCAAAAGACCGACCGTCTGCTGAAAAACCTCAGCGACAATTCCGATCCGCTGCGCGAAGCCGACGTCTGGGGCCGCATCCGCAGCGGCTATGCAATTCCCGACATCAACAACCAGCTGGTGGCCAACCACGTCAACTGGTATGCCACCCGCCCCGACTACATCGCCCGCACCACGGCGCGCGCCTCGCGCTATATCTTCCACGTGGTGCAGGAACTGGAAAAGCGCGGCATGCCGACGGAGCTGGCCTTGCTGCCGTTCATCGAGTCAGCCTTCAACCCGCAGGCATTCTCCAGCGCCAATGCGGCCGGCATGTGGCAATTCGTGCCTGCCACGGGACGCGATTTCAACCTCAAGCAAAACATGTTCAAGGACGAGCGCCGCGGTGTACTGGCCTCGACCGACGCGGCCCTGACGTATCTGCAGCGCCTGTATGACATGTTTGGCGACTGGCAACTGGCGCTGGCCGCCTACAACTGGGGCGAAGGCTCGGTGCAGCGCGCCATCAAGAAAAACCAGGCGCTGGGCAAGCCGACCGACTTCGAAAGCCTGGCCGACCTGATGCCAGCCGAAACGCGCAATTACGTACCCAAGCTGCAAGCGGTGAAAAACATCATCGCCAATCCGGCCCAGTTCGGCCTGACCCTGCCCGTGGTCGACAACCAGCCGTATTTCACGGCCATCGACAAGACCAGCGACATCGACATCACCGTCGCCGCCCAGCTGGCCGAACTGTCGATGGATGAATTCAAGGCCTTGAATCCGCAATTTAACCGCCCCGTCATCATCGGCGGCGAAAAGACCAAGATTCTGCTGCCACAGGAAAACGCCGCCAAGTTCACCACCAACCTGGCGCAGTGGGGCCATGCCTTGTCGAGCTGGACCACGCACAAGATCACCAATGCGCGCGAACGCATCGAAACGCTGGCGTCGAAATTCGGCACCACGGCCGACGTGCTGCGCCAGGCCAACAACATCCCCCAGCGCACCAGCCTGCGCGCCGGCTCCACCATCCTCGTGCCGAAGACTTCGGCCACGATGAACAAGGACATCACGCAAGAAATCGCCGACAGCGCCACCATGCTGCTGGAAGCGGACCGTCCGGAACGGGCCGCCAAGGCACTGCGCCGCGCCGCCAAGGGCGGCAAAGTGCAAGCCGCGCCAATTTCCCTGGTGAAACCGCGCATCCAGCGCGGCGGCGGCAACAGCCGGGCAAAAGCGCGTCACTGATCGCCTGAGTTGTATTGACGCACCTCACCGGCCGCCACAGCTCTGCTGTCGCGGCCGGTTGTACATCCGCCTTACCCGCCCACCACCCCAGACAGGAGTCGTCATGGCTTTCTTGCAAGGCAAAAAAATCCTCATCACGGGCCTGCTGTCGAACCGCTCCATCGCCTACGGCATCGCCAAGGCTTGCCACCGTGAAGGCGCGACCCTCGCCTTCACCTATGTGGGCGAGCGCTTCAAGGAACGCATCACGGAATTTGCCGCCGAATTTGGCAGCGAACTGGTATTCGACTGCGACGTGTCCAGCGATGAACAGATCAGCGCCGTCTTCAGCGACCTGGCGCAGCATTGGGAACACCTCGATGGCCTGGTGCACGCCATCGGCTTTGCGCCGCGCGAGGCGATTGCCGGCGACTTCCTCGACGGCCTGTCGCGCGACAGCTTCCGCATCGCGCACGATATTTCCGCCTACAGTTTTCCTGCCATGGCCAAGGCCGCGCTACCCCTGCTGCATCCGGGCGCGTCGGTGCTGACCCTGACTTACCTGGGCGCCGTGCGCGCCGTGCCCTACTACAACACCATGGGCCTGGCCAAGGCGTCGCTGGAAGCGTCCGTGCGCTACCTGGCCGAATCGCTGGGCCCGCGCGGCATCCGCGCCAACGGTATTTCCGCCGGCCCCATCAAGACCCTGGCCGCCACCGGCATCAAGGATTTCAGCAAACTCCTGGGCTTTGTGGCGGAACACGCCCCGCTACGGCGCAACGTCACCATCGAGGAAGTGGGCAACACGGCGGCCTTTTTGCTGTCCGACCTGGCCTCGGGCATCACGGGCGAGATTACCTACGTCGATGGCGGCTTTTCGCAAGTGATGGCTGTCAATCCCGAAGTAGAGTGATGCGGTGATGGTCGATATTTTTCGGTTGTCACTTGACAACCGAAAAATGTTGACATACATTGGAGACATCACATGGCGCGCTCCTCGCATCCCAAGAAAGAAATCGAAGCGGCGCTGCGCCACGCGGAAAGCCAGGACTGGAGAGTGGAAGTGGGTGGCAGCCATGCCTGGGGGAAAATCTATTGCCCCTACAATGACGACGGCTGCCGCTGCGGCGAATTTTGCATCACCTGCATCTGGAGCACGCCCAAAAACCCCGGCAACCACGCGCGGGCGATCCGGCGGGTGGTCGACAATTGCACTTTCAATAAACTGATGCACGACTGCATGCAACGCAGGGGATAGCCATCATGGATTACATCTTTACGCTCAAGTACCGCCTGCCCGACCACGAACACGACCTCGACGCACTGGCCGAGCGCCTGGGCAGTGGCGGCTGCGACGACGCCCTGGCTGGCATCGGGCAAGCGGGACGGCTGGCGCTGGAATTCACGCGCGAGGCCAGCAATGCCAACGCAGCGCTGCTGAGCGCCCTGGCCGACGTCAAAGCCATCGTGCCCGAGGCCGAGCTGGTCGAAGCCGCGCCCGACTTCGTGGGTCTGACCGACGTGGCGCAGGTACTGGGCCTGTCCCGGCAAAACCTGCACAAGCTGATGAGCAAACACCGTCACAGCTTCCCCGTGCCCGTGCATGAGGGCAGCGCCAGCATCTGGCACTTGGCGGACGTACTGGCATGGCTGCATGCCAAGGGAACATATCAGCTGGAACCCGGCCTGGCCGAACTGGCGCAGGTAACCCGGCAAATCAACCTGGCCAGGGAAACGGCACAGGCAGCCCAACTGCCCGCCGACATCGTGGCCATGCTCACATGCTCAATTAAATCAATGAAAACTACGTATTCTTACTGATTTCGCATAGGAAACATATTCAAAACGTGGTAAGACTGTCGTATCTCCCTATTTAGGCCGTGCAAAACGACGGCAAATACGGTATAGTGTCGTTGTGCGCTGCAATATGTTCGCTTGAAGCGATGGCAACACCGCAGTAACATGCAATTACAAACTTAGCAGCTTCGCAAGCCTTAGCGCATCCACAGGATGCCGCTTATAAAGCCCTCCCGCCTTGTGTGTCGCACCTGACACCGTCCCGGCGCAAAGCTTTTGTGCCGAAATTTCTTTCTAGTTGAGTCATTTCGTTTTGGTTGGCGTTGCTATTTTGCGTTCTGCTTTTTGCAAGAACGCTGATTTTTACGAAAGAAAAGAATGACATTTGAATCCTTAGGCCTGCATCCGTCCATCATCGCCGCTCTGACCGAATCGGGCTACACCGCGCCAACCGCGGTACAGTCGCAAGCGATTCCAGCCGCGATCGAAGGCCGTGACCTGCTGGTCTCGTCGCAGACCGGTTCGGGCAAGACCGCAGCTTTCATGCTGCCGTCGTTGCACAAACTGGCCAGCGCCGAACAAAGCGCCGCCAGCAAGACGCCGAACCAGGAAATGCAAGCATCGCGCGCCCGCGGCGAGCGTCCACGCTTCAAGGCTGCCCAGCCAAAAATGCTGGTGCTGACGCCAACGCGCGAACTGGCCCTGCAAGTAACCACCAACACCGACAAGTACAGCACCGGCATCCGCCGCATCAAGGCTGTGTCGATCCTGGGTGGCATGCCTTACCCAAAACAGATGCAATTGCTGGCCAAGAATCCTGAGATTCTGGTCGCCACCCCTGGCCGCCTGATCGACCACATGGACTCGGGCAAGATCGACTTCTCGCAACTGGAAATCCTGGTGCTGGACGAAGCCGACCGCATGCTGGACATGGGTTTCATCGACGACATCGAAAAAATCGTGGACGCGACGCCAGAAGGCCGTCAGACCATGCTGTTCTCGGCAACGCTGGACGGCGTGGTTGGCAACATGGCCCGCCGCATCACGAAAAACCCGCTGGTCATCCAGATCGCCGGTTCGTCGAACAAGCATGAAAACATCACCCAGCGCGTCCACTTCGTCGACGATCTGTCGCACAAGAATCGCCTGCTGGACCACCTGCTGCGCGACGAAACCCTGGACCAGGCTGTTGTGTTTACCGCCACCAAGCGTGACGCTGACACCATCGCCGACCGTCTGAACATCGCCGGTTTCTCCGCTGCCGCCTTGCACGGCGACATGCATCAGGGCGCGCGTAACCGCACCCTGGACGGCATGCGCCGCGGCCAGGTCAAAGTGCTGGTCGCCACCGACGTTGCCGCCCGCGGTATCGACGTACCGACGATCACCCACGTGTTCAACTACGATCTGCCGAAGTTCCCGGAAGACTACGTCCACCGCATCGGCCGTACCGGCCGCGCTGGCCGCAATGGCCTGGCCATCTCGCTGGTGAACCACGCTGAAGGCATGAACGTCAAGCGCATCGAACGTTTCACCAAGCAATTGATCCCGGTCAATGTCATCGAAGGTTTCGAGCCTAAGAAAACGGCGTCGGCACCACGTTCGAGCGCCCGCCCAGGCGGCTGGAAACCAGGCGACAACCGTGGCGGCGCGAAGCCAGCGCAACGCACGTTCAGCAAGCCAGGCGCACCACGCAAAGACGGCGCACCGAGCACCGGCGGTGGCTACAAGGGTTCCAACCCGCGCAGCACCGACGGCGCACGCCGCAGCTACGGCGACCGTTAATCACGGCGCCATGCCGCCAGCAGGCGGCAGGCAATAAAAAAACGGCCACCAGATCGCTCTGGTGGCCGTTTTTTCATGTCCGCTGCAATTATTTTTTCGACACCTTCTGGCGCGACAGCTTGCGCAGCTTGGCTTGCTCGAAGCGCACCTGCTGCTCCGGCGTTTCCAGCGCCAGCGGCGGCACTGCCACCGGCTTGCGGTTGGCGTCCACGGCCACCATCGTGAAATAGCAGCTGTTGGCGTGGCGCACCAGGCGCTGCTGGATGTTTTCCGTCACCACGCGGATGCCCACTTCCATCGAGGTCGTGCCCGTGTAATTGATCGAGGCGAGGAACGTCACCAGCTCACCCACGTGGATAGGCTGCAAGAACATCACCTGGTCCACCGACAAGGTCACCACATAGCTGCCCGAATAGCGGCTGGCGCAGGCATAGGCGACGCTGTCGAGGTATTTCAGGATGGTGCCGCCGTGCACATTGCCGGAAAAGTTGGCCATATCAGGCGTCATCAGGACCGTCATCGTCAGTTCGTGGGCCGACCAGTTCATCGCGCTGTCCAAAGTGTTCTCCAAGGGGGAATAAAAGTGAGGGGGATGCAAAAACCGGCCCCAGGGGCCGGTGTAGACCTTACAGGCCCAGGGTGTCGATGTCGGCCAGCGAGTCGCGGCCCTTGTCGGAAATGTCGTGGCCCTCGCCTTCCGCGCGCGCCACGATGTGGGCTTTCTTGCCCAGGAAATAAGCCACGTCCGATTCCAGCCTGGTCAGCGGATCGGCGGCGACGGCGCGCAAACCCATGATGCAGCGGCGCAGGAACAGCAGCTGTTGTGCTTTCTCGGTGATGGACAAACGGCCATCGCGTGCATAGCTGAGCAGCTTCAGGCCGGACAGGCGCTTGGCATTGCGGGCAACGCAAGCACTGGGGCGCTCGGTCTTGATGCCGCGTGCAACTTGCTCCAGCGCGTCATATTCATCGGTTGTTAATTTCTCGTTCTTCATTACTTTTCCATAAAAGGCCAGGTGTTCGGCCCCCATGGTACGCGCCCCGCTGCACATCGGCAACAGGCAACGTGATTCAGTCGCCGCCCACCCCATGGACGGCGTACTGAAAATGCGCGTGGAGTGCGCTTATTTGTAGCTGCGCAGCAGCAGCCACGCCAGGCCGCAGCCAGCCACGGCGCCCGCCAGCGCCAGCGCTGCGAGGTTTTTGCTGGTAATCACAGGGCGCCGGCCCAGGTAGATTTTGTTATGCAAGGAATTGCCCATGATGGTCTCCTGTACAAGAATTTTTATGATGTCTCATTATAAGAACAGAATCGTGACGGCCACATGACACACAGCAGTTAGCGCTTAATTTGTATCCACTCAGCAATCTTTATTGGCATTTTTGTTGTTTAATTGGCGTGACGACCCCGCTGCCTGCGCAGTCCATTTCCGACCAGAAATAAACAGCGCGCGGCAGTGGTATCGCCGCTCAGGTGCGCTCAGGCGCGCGACGACTTGATCAACCCATCTTGACGGGCGGCGGCGGTGGCGTCGGTTCCTCGACGGGCACAGGGTCCGTGTGCGGCGGCTTTTCCGGCGGCGGCGTCAGCGGATCGCCTTCGGGCGGCGGCGGGATATCCGGTTCAGGCGTGCTATGCGCACGCAGCGGGGCATGAGGGAATGGCAGTTGCATGGCGACCTCCTTTTGCGCCACTCTAGCCGATGACAGGAAAGGCTGGCGCCCGCGAGCTGCGCCACGGGCGGGTAAAACGTCGATTTTTTTTACACAAGTACGAAAAACGGCATCCCTGTTTTTATAAGCTGTTGAATTTAAATACAAATATTACATGGTACAAATTCTGCTTCAAGGGCGTATGAGGTTATCTGAGGCTGCCGCCACAGTGACCTGGTCCGATCAACCCTCACGCTGAAGGAAATGCCATGAAAACGCTGTCCTCATTCCTGCATCTCGCTCTCTCCGCGGCCACCATCGGCGCCGCGCTGATCAGTGCTCCCGCACTCGCTGGTCCTTTGTTTACCGTCAATGAAGGTTCCGTCCCCGGTAACGCAGCCCATCAGGTGGTGGCCGACCGCATCAGCTTTGAATATCACGCGCGCGTCGAACAAACCATCGTTGGCGGTTTGGGTGGCGGCAACGACCCCTTCACTGAAACAGGCTTTCTGACCAAGGCCGCCTTCGGCAGCCCCAATGGCGGCAGCGTTGCCTCACAACTGAACGCCCTCAATGGCTATGGCATGTATGGCCTGTTCACCATCACCGGCCAGTCCGATACTCTGGCTGGCGGGATCCACGCCAACTTTCAAACCCTGACCATGACCTTGTACATCGACCCCAACCAGGACACGTCGCTGTCGCTCAGTAACGTGGCAGGTTCGCCGGTGAATGTGGGTGGTGTCTCCGGGGATGACTATGCGATCGTGACCTACACGCTCGATCTGGGCGAAGCACACATTTTTGCCGGCCTGGCCCAGGGCGACTTCAAGGCCTTGCTGAACGCCACATTGACGCCGCAAGGACAGTTGTTTTTCGTCAACCCCAACCCGTTTTTCCCACTGGAGTCCCTCAGCGGGAATACGAACAGCTTCATCGGTGGCAGCCTGACCAACAGTTTCGTCGCGATGGCCGACGGTGGCGGCCTGGAATTATTCCAGGCCGCAGTACCTGAGCCAGGCACCATCGCCCTGCTCGGTATCGGCCTGTTTGGCCTGGGCATGACTGCGCGCCGCCAGCAAGGTGGGCAGCGCCAGGCTTGACATGCGATCATCCCGTCTGAAAGCCGCTGATGTCCTCAGCGGCTTTTTTCGCTGCGGCAAGCGGCAAACCCATGCCGTTCACGCAAGCGTCCTCCCGTCGACCGGCGCCACCAGCAAGTCGTGCAGCGGCCGGCGCAAGGAGCGCGCCCGGGCCGCCGGGCCGGCGCCGATGCGGCCAAGGAACACGGCCCGATCAAACGCCACCGCACCCAACACGGCCTGGCATTGCAGCGCCAGTTCCTGCGCCAGCTCCAGCATGCCGTCGGTGCGCGAAAAGGCCCGCCGTTCGCGCACATAACGGGCGAAGATCAGCGGCGTCAGTTCCGGCTGTAACTGCAGGCCCAGCTGCGTGGCCGTCAGCCAGAAGCGCTGCATGGCCCTGCCCGCCGCCACGTAAGCGTCGATGTCACGTGGCGGCGCCTCGGCCAGCAGCACGAAATGCGCGGCGCAATACAGGCCCGGCAGCAAGTCCATCTGCAGACGCGGGGCAATGGTGCCTCCCAGCCAGGTATTGAAAAAATCCACGCGGCGCCAGCTGTGCATGACCCAGCGCATCAACCGCGCCGTCATCGGGTCGACACCGAGCGCCTGCTCCGGGATGCGGTCGGCGCTGAAGCGCACGCCCCATTCGATGACGTCGCGGTGCACCTTGTGCGCTTCGGGCATGGTCAGGCGCAGCTTCGCATTGTCGAACATCAGGCGCGCACAGGCCAGGCGCATGCGCCAGCTTTCGAACCACTGCACGCTGTAGCCGGGCGGCAAGCTGGCCGCCAGCGCCGCCTTTTCGCTGGCGCGCAGGCGGCGCGTGCTGAGCCGTCGCCGCTGCACGCTGCGCTGCGGCAGGAAGGCCGCCAGCGGGTCGGGCAGCATGCCGGGGCTGTCGACAAAGCGCACGTCAAACGTGGGCAAGGAGTCGGGCAAGCCGCCGCGCCGGCGCGCTTCCATGCGCAAGCCATGGCTGCTGGCCGCCAGCGCCATGCTTTCGAGCAAGGCGCCCAGCGACAGCTGGCTGGGATGGCCGTCGAGGTCGTACACGCAGTGGCTGCGCGTATCGAAGCCATGCACGACGACATGGCGCGGCTCCATGACTTCAAAGCGCCACGGCTGCGTATTGTCGCCGCTGGGTGCCCAGCGCGCCTGGTCGAGGATGTTTTCCAGCACGGGATCGATCAGCGCCGCTTGTGCCATCATGCCCCCTGCGCCGCGCGGCGCCGCTTGATGATGGCCATCGTCAGCCGTTGCAGCGGATGGCGGTTGCCACCGGGACGCCAGGTACGCACGAGCTTGTTGCGGTAGGCGTCGAAATGCATGCCATGCGGCGCCGCCATCACCTTGCCGCGCTTCAAGAGTATTTTCAGCGCCTCGGTAGCGGCCGCGCCCGCGCACAACTGACAACCCATGATGGTCGACGGTCCGCGCCGCTCCTTCAGGTTGATGGCCGACGGGTCGACCAGGTAGGGCCCGTGCAAGCCCGCCGGCGCCAGTCCGACGAGAAAGCGCAGTGCTTTTTCTTCCTCGGGCAAGTCGCCCCAGCCAAAATACTCTTCGAACGTCATGCCGCCGGGCATAAAGCTGAGCACGGCCGTGCCCATGCCTAGCGGCGCGGCCGTGATGGCAGGAATGCCCAGGCGCGCGCAGGTGGCGAAGGTGGCCTGGCGCGCGGGAAAGGCAAAGAAATCCAGGCCGTCCACATACAGGTCGACACCGGCAAAAAACTCCGCCAGGTTGCTGTCGTGTATGCCGTCAGGAAATTGTTTAATCTCAAGTTCGGGATTGATGTCCGTCGCCATCTGCGCCAGCACGGCCACCTTGGGCTGGCCCAGGGTGGACATCATGGCGCCGGCCTGGCGATTGAAGTTGGCGATATCGAAGGTGTCGAAATCGGCGATGTGAAAAGCGCCAATGCCCAGCCGCGCCAGGGTCAGCAAATGCACGCCGCCCACGCCGCCCATGCCGGCAATGGCCACGCGCTTGCCGCGCAAGCTGTCCTGCTCCGCCTGCGTGACCCAGCCCAGGTTGCGGGCAAATGCCGCGTGATACGAAAAACCGTCTGTCATGCTTACCTCTTCTCAGCGTCCCCAAAGGACCAAGAATGATTTGACAGACGGTCGGGCGATAAGTTCCCGCTATGACGACGGCTTAGCGCGCCAGGCGGCGCTGCGCTGCCGGCGCCGTGCGCGAGGGTGGCGCGGCATGCCGCGCCACGGCACCGACCTTGAACACGCTGACGATCTGCGCCAGCCCGGCCGCCTGCTCGTTCATGGCCTGCGCCGCCGCCGAAGCCTGCTCGACCAGGGCCGAGTTTTGCTGCGTCATGTTATCCATCTCGACGATGGCCTGATTGATCTGCTCGATGCCGGCGCTCTGCTCCGCGCTGGCCGAGGAAATCTCGGCCACGATATCGGTCACATGCTGCACGCTGGAAACGACTTTTTCCATCGTCTCGCCCGCCAGCGCCACGAGTTTTTCACCGGCGCCCACTTGCTCGGCGGAACTGTCGATCAATTGCTTGATTTCCTTGGCGGCGGCAGCCGAACGCTGCGCCAGATTGCGCACCTCGGTGGCCACCACGGCAAAGCCACGGCCCTGCTCGCCCGCGCGCGCCGCTTCCACGGCCGCATTCAGGGCCAAAATATTCGTCTGGAAGGCGATGCCGTCGATGACGGCGATGATATCGCCGATCTTTTTCGACGAGGCATTGATGGCACCCATGGTCTCGACCACCTGGCTCACCACGCCGCCCGCCTGCGTCGCTACTTGCGAGGCAGAAATAGCCAACTGGTTGGCCTGGCGCGCATTGTCCGCATTCTGCCGCACGGTCGAGGTCATCTCTTCCATGGTCGAGGCCGTTTCTTCCAGCGAGCCCGCCTGCTGCTCCGTGCGCGCCGACAGGTCGTGGTTGCCCGAGGCGATCTCGCCGGACGCCGTGGAAATGGATTCCGCATCGTTGCGCACCTGGCTCACCAGATGGGCCAGGTTGTCGCGCATGGCCTTGATCGCCATCAGCAAACTCGACGTGTCGCCGGGGCGCGTGTCGATGTGCGTGGTCAGGTCGCCCTGGGCGATCTGCGCCACGATGGCGGCTGCATAGTCGGGTTCGCCACCAAGCTGGGCCAGGATGCGGCGCAGCATCAAGGCCGCCAAGGCGCCCACCACCAGCATCAGCGCGCCGCCAATGGCCAGCAGCACGCCAGCCTGGGCCCAGAACTTGTGGTTGATGTCATCGATGTAGGTGCCCGTGCCGATCAGCCAGTCCCACGGCGCAAATTTCACCACCGCGTACATCTTCGCCACGGGGTCCTTCACGCCGGGACGCGTGCCGTCCGCCTGCACCAGGCCGATGCGGCTGTTGGCCAGCGCTGCCCGGTAGCGGTCGCCCGACTGCTGCATGTTCTTTTGCGGCGTGCCGATGCGCGCGGGATTCGGATGCACGTACAACAAGTCGGTACTGAAATCGCGCACAAAATAATACATCTCGTCCTTGACGAAACTGCCGATGGCCAGCTTGGCCTGCTGCTGGGCCTGTTCACGCGTGAGCTTGCCCGACTGTTCCAGCGCATACGACTTTTCCACCGAGGCGTTGGCCAATTCCACCAGCACCGTCAATTGCTCGACCCTTTCGGCCATCATGGTCTGGCGCAAGGAATACAGGGAAAACGAGGCGATGAGGACAATGCCTAGCAAGGTGCTGAAACACAATAGAAGAATGCGCGAACGGAGAGTCATGGGAGCCTGGGTAGAAAATAAAGCGTGGAATTATAAACAATTTCCATGTGGAAATCTTTTCGGAAAAGCAAAGCGGGCGGCGCTACCAGGCTGATGCCCGGCAGGCACCGCCCGCTTTGTTACTGCTCGCTTGTTACTGGCGGATCACGCCAGCGCTTCCTTGGCCGCCTCTTCCGGCGTCAAGCCGTCGTAGAACTGGTCGGTAAACCACTCGACCTGCTCTTCGATGTGGTCTTGCGCCTGCGCCACAGTGGCGCCGCCGGCCACCAGGAAGCCTTCAACCTCGATACACCAGTTGATCAATTCCAGGGTTTCCGGATCGAGTTCTTCTTTCTTAGCCATCGTATTTCCTTGCTTGTTAAATTGCGATCACATCCATCAGCAGCAGTTTAACAGCTTCGCCGCCCTGCCGCCCCTGCAACAGAACAATGAAGATTACTTAGATGCAACATTTTTACGTTCGGGGTACAGCACCACCTGCACGTAATTGTGCATGTCCAGGTAGCGCTGCGCCGCCTGTTTGACGGCTTGCGGCGTGATGGCCCGCACGCGCTGCGCGTAGCGCAGGATCTGCGCGGGATCGCGGCCCTGCGTCACCGAACCCATCAGTTGGTTCATCCAGTAATTATTTTCCCGCAAGGATTTCTGCTGGCGTGTGATCCAGTTCAGCTTGACCTTTTCCAGGTCGGCCACGGACGGCCCCTCGGCCTTCATCTTGTTGATTTCGGCAAACGCGGCGGCGATCACCTTGTCCACGTTTTCCGGCCCCGTCGGCAAGTTCAGCGCCACCGAATAATGGCCATACGGATGCTGGCCCATGGACGTTTCGAAGCCGCCGCCATAGATCATGCTCATCTTTTCACGCAGCACTTCGATCACTTTCAGGTTCAACACCTCGCCCAGCGCCTGCAAGGTCAGCTTTTGCTCGTCCGAATACGCCGCGTCGCCATTGAAGGTGATGGAAATCGTGCTTTTGGGCTCGCTGCCCATGTAGATATCCTTCTTGACGATCCCGGCCACCGGGCGCATGCCCACGTCGCGGTAGGCGTGCGGCACCTCGGCCACGGGCAAGGTGCCCAGGTAGCTGGCGATCAGGGGCTTGATCTTGTCGAGCTCGAAGCTGCCCGTGAAGATGAAGGTCATGTCGCGCGCGCTGGAAAAGCGCTGGCGGAAGATTTCCAGCGAACGGTCCAGGCCCACCTTGTCGAAATCGGCCGCGCGCGGCACGCCATCGACGCGCGGGTTGTCGCCAAACATGGCGTGCTGGACGGCATCGTAAAACACGGCTTCCGGCTGCGCCATGCTGTTTTTCGCCAGGTCCTGCTGCTTGCCGATGAAGGACTGGTACAGGCCTGCATCCTTGCGCACGTCATGGAAATACAAAGTCACCAGTTGCAGCATGGCTTCCACGTCGGCGCTGCTGGCCGAGCCGCCAAAGCCTTCGCTCAGTTCGCCCAGCGAAGCGCCCACATTGACCGTCTTGCCGGCCAACACCTTTTGCAAGTCCAGCGGTGCCAGGTCTTTCAGGCCCATGCTGCCGACCACGGCGCTGGCATAGCGGGCGTTGTAAATGTCGGCGTCGCCAAACAGCGACTGGCCGCCGAAGCGGGTCGAACCCATCAGCACCTGGTCATTCTTGAAATCCGTCGGTTTGAGCAGCACGCGCACGCCATTGCCCAGGGTTAGTTCCGTCACGCCGATGGCGCTATTCAACTTTTCAGCGACGATGCTGCCGCCGGCCGGCGGGCCGTCCATCAGCTTGCTGGCCAGCACTTTTTCCGTGCGCGGCTCGACCTTTTGCCGCTCGGCTTGCGCCACCGCGTCGAGCAATTGCTGCTGCGTCGGCACAGCCGAGCTCGTATCGCCCGCTTTCGGCTCGGCGCCCATGAAGACGACGAGTTTCTTTTGCTGGTCGGGGATGACCCTGGCCACCGTCTCATTGATTTCCTGCAAGGTCACCTGCGGCAAGAGTTCCTGCGCGTACAGCAATTCATTGGCGATGCCGGGGATGGCTTCCTGCTCCAGGAAGTTGCGCGAATACTCGGCCACGAAACCGGAAGAATCGGACTTGTCGCGTTCGCTGTGCGCGCGCTCGTAATTGCGCAGCATGTTCTTGCGCGCGCGGTCCAGCTCATCCTGGCTGAAACCGAAGCGGCGCGCCCGCTCATCTTCCTGCACCAGCGCGTCGACGGCCGGCTGCACGCCGCCCTTGCCCAGCAAGGCATACGCGCTGAACGATTCGTAGCCGCGCACCAGCTTGCCCATGCTGCTGCCGCCCTGGATGAAGGGCGGGTTCGCCTGCTGCGTCAATTCCTGCATGCGCGCGCTGAGCATTTGCCCATACAGGTTTTCAATCATCTGGCGGCGGTAGTCGGCAATGGTGACGGGCTCCTGCGCGGCGCGGATCGGATAGCGGATGAAAACGGTGTCGTCCGACGCTTCCTTGTCCGTGATCACCAGCGCTTCCGTCTGCGAGCGCTGCGGCACTTCCGCATACAGGCGCGGGCGCGCTTGCGCGGGGTTTTTCAGCTTGCCGAAATGCTGCTGGATCAGCTTTTCAGCCTGTTTCGGCTCCACGTCACCGACCACCATCACGGCCATCAGGTCGGGCCGGTACCAATCCTTGTAGAAACGCTTGATGGCTTCCGGCTTGAACGTTTTCAACACGGATTCCTTGCCGATCGGCATGCGCTGCGCATAGCGCGACCCGTTCAGCAGCTTCGGATACAGCACCTTGTTCATGCGGTCGCTGGCGCCCTTGCCCAGGCGCGCCTCTTCCAGCACGATGCCGCGCTCGCTGTTGATGTCGGCCGGATTGAATTTCAAGCCATGCGCCCAGTCTTCCAGCACGAGGAAACCCTTTTCCAGGTTTTCCTTCTTGTTCGTCGGAATCGGCAGCACGTACACGGTTTCATCAAAGCTCGTGTAGGCGTTCAAGTCGGCGCCGAACTTCACGCCGATCGATTGCAAATAGGAAATGAGTTCGTTGCGCTTGAAATGCGTGGAGCCATTGAAGGCCATGTGTTCCGTGAAATGCGCCAGGCCTTGCTGGTCGTCATCTTCCAGGATGGAGCCGGCTTTCACCACCAGGCGCAATTCCACTTTCTGCGCGGGACGGGCATTTTTTTTGATGTAATAGGTCAAGCCGTTCGGCAATTTCCCGACGGTCACTTCTGGCGCCACAGGCAGGGGATCGCTCAAACGGATTTCCGCCTGGGCCATGCAGGCGCACGCCAGCAAGACGGCGCCCGAGATCAGGCGTAATTTACTCAGCTTCATGTATTCTCAACGGTAAGATTCAGTAGACATACCTTACACTGAAATCGTCTTTCCGCCATTAAAAACAGCTTAGGAAAACTGCCCTCCCTGGCAACTTTGCCGAATGACAAACTCAACAGTGACCTGCCACACTTTTTCATCTGTGCTAAAGTATTGCCGCCGGTCATGTGGACCGGCACAACAATACGTCTTCGGGGCGGGGTGCGATTCCCCACCGGCGGTAAGACCGGCAACGGTCAAGCCCGCGAGCGCTTTTCAGGTTTCGCCTGATGAGGTCAGCAGATCTGGTGTGACTCCAGAGCCGACGGTATAGTCCGGATGAAAGAAGATGTGCAGTAGTGTAATGTCCCATCGCCACGGCGATGCGGCCAGTTGCGTCTATTCGCTTGCCCTGCAGCGTTTTTCGCCTATGCGAGGAGCGTTTCACCATGTTAGTCAACAGCTATACCCTGCTTTCCAACGACCTCGAAGGTCGTATCCAGTCCGCCCTGGCCGCCATGCGCGCCGGCATCCCCGTCATCCTGCTCGACGATTTCGACCGCGAAAATGAAGCCGACCTGATCCTGTCGGCCGAGAAACTCACCAACGAAAGCATGGCCCTCTTGATCCGCGAATGCAGCGGCATCGTCTGCCTGTGCCTGCCGACGGACGTCGTCAGCGCGCTGGAATTGCCGCCCATGTCGCCCGACAACGGTAGCCGCTACGGCACGCCATTCACGGTCTCCATCGAGGCGCGCGACGGCGTCACGACGGGCGTGTCGGCCGCCGACAGGGTCACCACCATCCGCGCCGCCATCGCGCCGGATGCCAAGCCGGCCGACCTGGTGCGCCCCGGCCACGTATTTCCCCTGCGCGCCGCGCCCGGCGGCGTGCTGGAACGCCGTGGCCACACGGAAGGCTCCGTCGACCTGTCGCGCATGGCGGGCCTGAACCCGGCCGCCGTGCTGTGCGAACTGATGAATCCGGACGGCACCATGATGCGCGGCGACGATATCGAGCGTTTCGCCGAACTGCACGGCATGCCGATCCTGACCATCGAAGAACTGGTGGAATGGCGCAGCACGCGCGAGCAATAACGCTTCACGCGGCCACGGCCTTCGGCAAATGCACGTGCCGGTAGACGAGGCCCGCCGCCAGGCCATACGCGACGGCGATCGTCGCGTAGGCCAGCGGCAAGCGCAGCGACCAGTCGGGCAGCATGTGCAGGATGCTGCCGATCAGGGCCACGCCCACCAGCGCGCCGATTTGCCGGTTCGCATTCAGGGCCGCTGCCGCGCTGTTCGCATGCTGCTTGCCGGCCACCCGCATCACGGTGGCCGTCATGGCGGGAATGGCGATACCGATGGCCACGTTCATGACGGCCGTGCCCAGCGCCAGCCAGCCATATGGCGTGCCCGGACGCAAGCCCATCAGCAGCAAGGCCATGACGGCCCCCACCAGCAAGCCGGCCAGCATGGGCAAGCGCGTGCCATGGCGCGCCGCGATACCGCCTGCCATGAAGTTCCCCACCGTGTAAGCCGCCATCATGGGCAGCAGGCGCAAGCCCGATTGCAGGGCATCGGCACCGCCAGATTGCTGCAGGAACAGGCTCAATAAAAACAGCTGGCCGAAGACGCAGAAATTGATCAAGAAGCCCACGCCATTGGCCGCGCCAAAGCTGCTGCTGTGAAATAGTTCACGCGGCAGCAGCGGATGGCTGCCGCTGCGCTCGCGCCGCAGCAAATGCCAGGCCGACAGGACCGTCAGCGTGCCCGCCGCCAACACGCCGGGCGACAGCCAGCCCAGCACGGGGCCTTCGATCAGCACGAAACTCAGGCCCGCCAGCGCCGCCACACCGAGCGCATGGCTGAACAGCGACAAATCGCGCGGCTGGCGCGCCGGTGCGGCCAGCAGCAGCTGCGCCATGACGATGGCCAGCACGCCCAGCGGCACGTTCACCCAGAACACGCTGCGCCAGCCGAACTGGTGCACGAGAATGCCGCCGATCAACGGACCGGACGCACCGGCCACGCCCACCAGCGCCGACCAGGCGCCCAGCATGCGCGTGCGTACACGCTCGTCTTCAAAGCTGTGCGTCAGCAGGCTGAGCGAACTGGGCATGAACAGCGCCGCGCCCGCGCCCTGCAGCAAACGCGCCGCCGTCAAAAAATACCCGTCTGGCGCGGCGCCGCACAACACCGAGCCGAGGATGAAGATACACAGGCCGCCCTGGTACACGGCTTTCGGCCCGTAGCGGTCGGCCAGCGCGCCGCCGGCCAGCAGCAGCGCGGCAAACGTCAAGGTGTAGCCGTCGACCACCCAGACCAGGCCCGTCAGCGGAATGTTCAAGTCCAGGGCGATATCGGACAGGGCCACGTTGACGGCCGTGACGTCGAGCATGGCCATGACGAAGCCGAAGGCCAGGGTCAGCAGGATCAAGCCGCTGGCGCGGCGTGGTGTGGGGGCAATCATGAGAGTTCCTTGCAGGGACAGCGGGGCAGCCATTATGCGAGCGTTGCACGATGCAGTAAACAGGCATAAAATCGGCACCTTGATGCAAAAATGCATCGTATATAGCCAACGGAAAGCATTCATGGACTGGGATAACGCGCGCATCTTTCTGGCCATCGGCCGGGCCGGCACCCTGCGCGGCGCCGCCGCCCTGCTGCGCATCGACCAGGCCACCTGCGGGCGCCGCCTGGCCGCGCTGGAAAGCTCGCTGGGCGCCACCCTGTTCCTGCGCACGCCGTCGGGCTACGTGCCCACGCCGGCCGGCGAACTGGCGCTGACGGCGGCCGAAGCGATGGAGCGGGCGGCCGACAAATTGCAGCGCGAGATGCAGGGCGTCGACAACCGTTTAAGCGGCCTGGTGCGCGTGGCCACCACCGACACCATGGCCAGCCATTTCGTCATCCGCGCCATGCAGCAGCTGCACGCGGCCCACCCGGACATCCGCATCGTGCTCAACGTGGCGCCCGCGCTGGCCAGCCTGACGCGGCGCGAAGCGGACCTGGCCGTGCGCGGCGTGCGCCCCACCGACCCGGACCTGATCTCGCGCCACCTGGTCAAGCGCAGCCTGGGCCTGTATGCGTCGCAAGCCTACCTGGCGCAACGGGGCGAGCCCGTGCGCGGCACGGCGCTGGCCGGGCACGACATCGTCATCTACCACCATTCCGTGACGCCGCGCCATGGGGAAAAAATCGCCGGCGAATCCGTCGCCAACGCCCGGGTCGCCATGGAAGTCAATTCGGCGGCGATGCTGCAGGAAGCCACGCGCGCGGGCCTGGGCGTGGCCGAGCTTGCCACCCACCTGGGCGATATCGACCCGCAACTGGTGCGCATCTGGCCCGAGCGGGCGGAAAGCTACGACGTATGGCTGGTCATGCATGCGGACCTGAACCGTTCGGCACGCGTGCGCGCGGCGGCCGATGCGATCATCCACAGCGTCGCCAGCGTGGCCGGCCAATAGGGGGCTTGCCAGGCACGGCCGCACTGCTGGACAATCGCTTGTATCGAACGCATCCAATGTTAAGATGCCATGATGACCCTATCCGTCTCCCTCATCATCAGCCTGCGCCGCCTGCACCGGGCCACCATGGCCTGGCTGCTCAGCTGGTGGCGCATGCTGCATTTCGCCACCCTCGTGTTTTCGCTGGCCCTGTCGCCGTCGAGCTATAACCGCGACAACCGCCCTATCCTCGCGCACCGCCTGGTGACGAACACGGCGCCCAATCTCGTGTGGTTCAGCGTGGCCTGCGCGCTGGTCAGCCTGGTGCTGATACGCATCGTCGTCGTCAGTGCGCAAAGCTACGGCCTGTCGCGCTATGCGCTGGAAATGGTGGTGCGCGTGCTGGTGCTGGAACTGATACCGCTGACGGCCGCCCTGTTCGTGGCCCTGCGCCTGACCCTGCCCGACGGCATTGCGTTTGCGCAAATGCGCTCTTCCGGCATGCTCGACACCATGCAGCGCCAGGGCGTCGACCTGCTGCGCCGCGAATACTTTCCGCGCGTCATGTCGGGCATCTTCGCCGTGTGGATGCTGGCCATCGTCAGCTGCGTCACCTCGCTGCTCCTCGCGTATGTCACCATCTACGGTTTCACCCCGTGGGCGCTGCAAGGCTACACGCGCGTGGTGGGGCAGATCTTCAATCCGGCCGTGGCCCTGATCCTGATGCTCAAAGTCATCTTCTTCAGCTTTGCCGTGGCCCTGATCCCGCTGGCCTCCTCGTACTACCCGGAAGAGCCGCACGGCCGGCGCAACCGCCTGTGGGCCGCGCACGGGCTGTCCGAAATGCTGCGCCTGTTTTCCGTCATCCTGCTGATCGAAGTGGCTTCGCTGATGGGCAATTACTACTGATGCCCCGCCGCCACCGCCAGCGATCCCCGAACCACCCATACGAGAGCCAGAATCCATGAGCCAGCCACCGAATCCCGACCAGACCGACGTCACGGCCCCCGACGCTATGCTGCCCGCCCCGCCGCCCGTGCGCCACGCCGAACTGAAGGCGGCCATCCTGCTCGTCTTCATGTTCGTGCTGGTGGTCGGCTCCGTCGTCTACCTGATGTATGCGCGCGGCGCCTTCGAAGCCACGCAAACGCTGGTGCTGACGGCCGACGATTCGGACGGCGTGGGCGTGGGCGCCGACCTGACCTTTTCCGGCTTTCCCATCGGCCGCGTGCAGCGCATCGAACTGGCGCCCGATGGCCGCGCGCGCGTCATCATCGACGTGCCGCGCAAAGACGCGCACTGGCTGCGCAGCAGCTCCATCTTCACGCTGGAACGGGGCATCGTCGGCGGCGCCAAGCTGCGCGCCTACAGCGGCATTCTGACGGACCCGCCGCTGCCCGACGATGCCACGCGCGACTTGCTGGTGGGCGACATGGCGGCGGAAATCCCGCGCCTGCTGGCCGCAGCGAAAGACTTGCTGAACAACCTGGGCAGCCTGACGGGCACCGATTCTCCGCTCGACGGCACCCTGCGCAATGTGCAGGCGGTGACCGGTAAATTGAGCGGCCCGGGCGGCGCCATGGGCTTGCTGACGGGCGACGACAAGCAGTCGCGCCTGCTGGTCGAGCGGGCCAACACCCTGTTAGTTACGGCGGAACAGCTGGCGCGCCGCACCGATGGCCTGGTGGCCAATGCCGACACGCGCGTCTTTGGCGACAAGGGCGTGATGACGGACGCGCAGGCCACCATCGTGCAGCTGAACGCCCTGCTGGCCGACACCCGCAACAGCCTGAAAAAAGTCGATGCCGTGCTGGTCGAGGCGCAAGCCGTGGGCGCCAACGCCAGGGTGGCGACAGCCGACCTGGGCCCGCTGCGCGCGGACGTGGAAAGCAATCTGCGCAAGGTCGAGCAACTGGTCAATGAAATCAACCGCAAATGGCCATTCAAGCGCAATCCGGAGATCAAACTGCCATGAGAAAACGCAATGTCACCTTGTCCGCCCTGGCCGCATTGTTGTGCACTGCGCTTGCCGCCTGTTCCAGCGGCCCGCCCGTGCCGGACTGGAAAATGAATGCGCAAAGTTCCGTCGAGCGCTTCCAGGCCGCCTATTTGAATGGCAACGCCCTGGTCGAGCAGACGGAATTCCGGCGCGCCCGCAGCCAGGTGGCCGGTACGGGCAAGCTCGATCTCGTGGCGCGCATCGAACTGCTGCGCTGCGCCGCGCGCGTGGCCAGCCTGGCCTTCGAGGACTGTGCCGGCTTCGACGCCCTGCAAGCGGACGCGCATGATGCCGACCGCGCCTATGCGGTTTACCTGGCCGGCAAGGCGCAGCAGGCCGATATCGCCCTGCTGCCGCAAGCGCAGCGCGCAGCAGCAGGCGCCGGCTCCGACACGGCCGCCGCCAGCGCCGTGGCCGCCATCCAGGACCCGCTGTCGCAGCTGGTGGCGGCCGGCGTGCTGCTGCGCTCGGGCCGCGCCACGCCAGCGCTGCTCGATACGGCCGTGGCCACCGCTTCGGACCAGGGCTGGCGCCGCCCGCTGCTGGCGTGGCTGGGCGTGCAGCGCCTGCGCGCCGAACAGGCGGGCGACACGCAAGCAGCGCGGCGCATCGCGCGGCGCATGGCGATCGTCGAGCAGCCGCTGGCCCCCTGAACGTGCCGATGGCCGGCCCAAGGCAGGCAGAATCAGGCATAATCAAGCCAGGATGACGGCAATGCGGTGCAGGCAGCGAGGTGTGACGATGCAGTTCGAGGATTTCGACTTTTCCAACCCCGAGGCCGGCAAGCACGGCGAGGGCCCGCCCGGCGATGGCGCACCGGCCGCCACGGCCGTACGCCTGCAATACCTGCTCGACAATACGCCTTCCATCATCTATTGCACCGTGCCCAGCGGCGACTTCAAGATGACCTTCGTCAGCAACAATGCCTTGAACGTGCTGGGCTACCAGCCCGAAGACATGGTGGCCGACCCCAATTTCTGGTTCGACCACATCCACCCCGACGATGCGCCCGGTATTTTTTCCAGCCTGGCGCAGATCTTCGTCGAAGGCGCGCGCGCCTATGAATACCGTTTCCGCGTGCGCGACGGCAGCTATCTGTGGATGCACGACAGCCTGCGCCTGGTGCGCGACGAGCATGGCGTGCCGTTCGAGGTGATCGGCTCGCTGACGGACATCACGGAACGCAAGCGCATGGAAGCGATGCTGCAGGCGCGTGGCGAAGAACAGCAACTACTGATCAGCAAGTTGCAGGAAGCGCACGACCAGCTGCTGCAATCGGAAAAAATGGCTTCCATCGGCCAGCTGGCGGCCGGCATCGCGCATGAAATCAACAACCCGATCGGCTTCGTCAATTCCAACATGAGTTCGCTGCAAGGCTATGTCGGCACCCTGTTCGGCGTGATCGGACAATATGAAGCGGCGATGCGCGAGACGCCCGACGGCCCGGCCCTGGCCGCACGCGTGGCCGAGGTGCGCGCGCAGGCCGACCTGGCCTTCCTGCAGGACGACATGGTGGACCTGGTGCGCGAATCGATGGATGGCTTGAAGCGCGTGCGCGACATCGTGCAGGCGCTGAAGGATTTTTCCCATGTGGGCGAGACGGACTGGCAAGTGGCCAGCCTGCACGCGGGCCTGGACAGCACCCTCAATATCGTCGCCAACGAATTGAAATACAAGGCGCGCATCGAGAAACAGTATGGCGAACTGCCACCGATACTGTGCCTGGCGTCGCAGCTGAACCAGGTGTTCATGAACCTGCTCGTCAACGCGGGCCAGGCCATCAGCAGCGAAGGCGTGATCAGCATCCGCACGGGCCACGCGGGCGACTGGGTGTGGGTGGAAATCGGCGACACGGGCGCCGGCATCGCGCCCGAGCACCTGCACCGCATCTTCGAGCCCTTCTTCACCACCAAGGCCGTGGGCAGCGGCACGGGCCTGGGACTGTCGCTGTCATATGGCATCGTCAACAAGCATGGCGGGCGCATCGAGGTGGCGTCCGAAGTGGGCCAGGGCACGCGCTTTACCGTGCACCTGCCGCTGCAGCCCCCTGGCGCCACGAACGCCTAGGCGTCTTTCGGCGGCGCGTACACGCGGATGCTCAGGCGCCCGCCATTCTTGCCTTCGAAATCGAGCAGCTGGGCAATGACGCGGGCCGTCAGCACGTGTTCGGCCGCCAGCAGCATCAGGCCATCGCGGCTGATCAGGTCGCGCGACAGCGTCATGCCCGGCTCCAGCTGGCCTGACAGCACGGTCAGGTCGCGCGCCGCCGGCTCCGTCTCCTCCATGATGCTGCGGAACGCGGCCACCACGGCCGGGTCGTAGCGCTTGCCGACACTGTCGTAGATCAGGGTGCGCGCTTCGTCGGCGCGCAGGCTGCGCTGCACCATGGCGCCAATCTGCAAGCCGTCGTAGTCGGACGCCAGCGCCAGGATGCGCGCGCCCATGGGAATGGCCAGGCCCACCATGGCATCGGGAAAGCCGCCGCCGTCGAAGCGCTCCAGCTGCGAGCGCAGGATGACGGAGACGGCGCGCAACTCGTCGAGCGCCATCAATAATTGTTCGGCGCGCAGCGGATGCTTGCGGAACGCGGCCAGCTGCTCGCCCGTCCAGGCGCTGGCCGGCAGTTCCAGCACATCGTCACTCAAGCTGAGCTTGCCGATATCCTTGAGCAGGGCCGCGATGAACACGTCGCGCGCCTCCTGCCCTTCCAGGCCCAGCGCCTGCGCCAGCTTGCGCGCCAGCTCGGCCACCCGCCGCGCATGGCCGGCCAGCTTGCCGCCGCGCATCTCGATCAGGTTGGAAAACACCTTGATGGTCGTCACGAACGTGGCCTTCAGGCGTTCGTTGGCCGCCTGCACCTCGTCGTGCGACTGTTTCAGCTGCTGCGTGCGCGTGGCCACCTTCGCTTCCAGGCTGGCGTTGAGCGTCTGCAGCTGCACGTTCTGGCTGGCCGTCAGTGCTTCCAGGCGCAGTTTTTCCTGTTCCAGCGCGCGCCGTTCCAGCGCGTGGCGCACCACCAGCACGATATCGTTCTCGTCCCACGGCTTGGTCACGTAGCGGTAGATTTCGCCCTGGTTGATGGCGTCGAGGATGGACTGGATATCGGCATAGCCCGTCAGCAGCAAGCGTATGGTGCCGGGCCAGCGCTGGCGCACCTGGGCCAGGAATTGCGCGCCATCCATGTGCGGCATGCGCATGTCGGAGATGACCAGGTCCACCGTCTCGCTCTCGAGCAGGGCCAGGCCCGCCGCGCCGCCGTCGGCCGTCAGCACGCGGTAGCCGTGCGGGCGGAACAGGCGCCGCAGCGACGAAAGGATATTCGGTTCGTCGTCGACGCACAGGATGGTCGGCGGTGCGGCCGCGGTGCTGGCGCTGGTGCTGGTGCTCATGCTGTCCTGTTCGGTCATGGTACGGCGGCCTGCGCCTGGCGCACGGGCAAGGTGATGCGGAAGGTGGTGCCGCGGCCGATGACGCTGCGCACGTCGATGCGGCCGTGGTGCTTTTGCACCGTGGTGTAGGCCAGCGACAGGCCCAATCCCGTGCCCTTGCCGACGGCCTTGGTGGTAAAGAACGGATCGAAGATGCGCGACAGGTGTTCGGGCGCGATGCCGCCGCCCGTGTCCTCGACCTCGATCCACACTTCCGTCGCGTTATCGCTGCCCGTGCGCAAGGTGATGCGTCCGTGCTCCTCGCCCATGGCGTGGGCCGCGTTGACGACCAGGTTCATGATTACCTGGTTCAGTTCGGAAGGCTGGCATTCGATATCTGGAATATCGCCATATTCGCGCACCACGTCGGCCTTGTACTTGACCTCGTTATTCACGATATTGAGCGTGGTATCGATGCCCTGGCGCAGGTCGGCCCAGACCCACTCCTGGTGCGCATCCGTGCGCGAAAAATCCTTCAGGTCCTGCACGATGCGGCGCACGCGCGAAATGCCTTCCTTCGATTCGCCCATCAGCATCGGTATGTCGGTGCGCAAGAAGTCCAGGTCGATCTGTTCGCGCAAGGCGCGCAGGCGCGCCGCCACCACGGCGTCGGCCACGGCCGGCTCGGCTTCCTCGTAGGCGTCGAGCATGCTGAACAGGTCATCCAGGTAGCCTTCCAAGGTGCCGACATTCGAAAACACATAGCCGATGGGATTGTTGATTTCGTGCGCCACGCCGGCGGCCAGCTGGCCGATCGAGGCCAGCTTTTCCGACTGCAGCAGCTTTTGCTGGGCCAGCGACAGCTTGCTGTTCAATTCCGTCAGGGCCAGATTACGTTCGCGCAATTCGAGATCGGCGAGCTGGCGCTGGCGGATATCGTCGGCCAGGCGCTCGTTCATTTCGGCCAGCTGGGCCGTGCGCTTGGCCACCAGGTGTTCCAGGTTGTCGTGCGCCTTGCGCAGCGCCAGTTCGGCCAGACGCCGCTCGCTCACATCACGCAGGGTTTCGATGGCGCCCACCAGACGTCCCTGGCGGTCGCGCAGGGGCGCCGCCGTGAAATGCAGCCAGTGGCCGTCGGGCCCGATATCGGCAAAGAAATCCTCGGCCTCGTAGGCGCCGGGGATGACTGGTGAACGCTTCAGCTTGCCAAGGTAAAGGTCATTTTCACCGAGCGCGATATCGTCGGCCACCAGCAGGTCGGCCAGGCAGGCGCGCGGCTGCGGATAAAACGCCTTCCAGTGCTCGCGCGTGCCGACCATCTCGGCGGCCGTAAAGCCCAGCAACTGTTCGCAGGCGCTGTTCCAGTGCGTCACCACATGGTCCGTGTCGATGGCGAAGGTGGCCACGGGATGGCCATCGAAAAACGCCGATAGCGCGATAGTGTCGCCCTGGCGGCGTTCCGGCGTGGCGGGCAGTGCCTTTCCTGCGTCTGTTTCCATGGCCTCTTTCTTGTTCATGCCAGCATGATCCGCGACATTTCATCGAAGGTGTGTTCGGTTTGCCCCAGCAGCGCCAGCCAGGCCGCCTCGTCCAGCGCGATGCTGCGCCAGCCCATCGGCGACAGGGGCGGCACCAGCGCATCGTCGACGCCGGCCAGGTCGAGCGCCAGGGCGACGGCGTTGGCCATGTGCACGACCAGCGGCAAGCCGCCCGCTTCCAGGCGGTCGATGGCGTGGTGGTCGGCCACCGCCTGCTGTATCGCCTCGGGAAACTTCCAGTAGGCGGCCAGCGCGCTGCCCACTTGCGCGTGATCGATGCCGATGACGGCCAGTTCAGCCTCGGCCATCTGGCAGTCATGCGCCTGGCGGTAGCTGCGCACCAGCGCGTGCTCGGCCGGGAAGCGCGTCACCAGCACCAGGGTGCCCAGGTCGTGCAGCAGGCCGGCCGTGAAAGCCGTCTCGGGATTGACGCGCAGGTGCGGCGCCAGCAGGCGCGCGGCGATTGCCGTGGCCAGCGAGTGGCGCCAGAACGCCTTGAAATCGAAGCCGCCGCTCACGGGCGCGAAGCTGCCCGTCAGGGCGCAGGCCGTGACGACGGTGCGGATACTGTGAAAGCCCAGCACGGAAACGGCTTGCGGAATGCTGGTGACCTTCGATTGCATGCCGTAGAACGAGGAGTTGGCGATGCGCAAGGTCTTTGCCGCCAGGGCCTGGTCCAGTTCGATCTTCTGCGCCAGCACATGCACGTCCGTATCGTCCTGGTCCATGCTCGACAGCAGCTCCAGCACCACCACCGGCAGCGAAGGCAGTTCCTGTATCTGGCGGATGATATGTTCAAAACTGAGCCGTGTCATGCCGCGCCCCCTTGCCGGTAGCGCTGCAGCAGCGCCAGCAGTTGCGCGCCGGCGGAATCGGGCGGCGTGGCGCGGAACAGCACGGCCAGCCGTTCCAGGCGGCGCAAGCGTTCCTGCTCGGCAAGTGCCTGCGCGGCGGGGTCCGGTGCCTCGTCCATGACGACATGGCAGCGCTCCACATTGCGCCTGCGCAAGGCTGTCAGGCTGGCCGCCGTCAGGGTGGCGCCCCGGGCCAGCAACACGGCGCCGCTGGCGTCGCTCAACGCCTGCGCCAGCACCATGCCTTCCTGCGCCTGCTCCATGGAAATCTCGCGTCCGCTTTCACTCACGCTTTCATTCATGTATCGGCTCCATGACGACTCAGTGTGACCAGGCTGCCGCGCGAGCGCGAATGCAAGCCCATCGGATGGACTGCCACGACATACGGCTGGCCGTCGATGGCGACCAGGCGGGGCGTGTCCTGCCCGTCGAACAGTTGCGGCAAGACCAGCGCCGCCTCGTTGCCCAGCAGGGCCGCGCCCCGCTCGAACAGATTGGCTGCCGCCGCGTTGATGAAGGCGATCATGCCTTCGTCGTCGAGCCCGATCACGGGCAGCGGCAGAAATTGCAGTACTTCGCGGGCGATGCCCAGGCTGACTTCATCGCGGCTGATCTGGTGCTGCTGCTGGCTCACCAGCGCCTGCATGGCGGCATTCGCCGCCGCCAGCGCCTGGTTGGCGTCGCGCAGCTGCGCATTCAGGCGCAGATTGTCGTCATCGATGCCCTTCAGGCGAAAGGCTTCGGCGATATGCTCGCGCAGCTGATGGTCTTCCCAGGGCTTGGTGAGGAACTTGAAGATGGCGCCCTCGTTGACGGCGTCCGTGACGGCCTGCAGCTCGGTATAGCCCGACAACATGATGCGGATGGTTTGCGGATACAGCAGCTTGGCCTTGCGCAGGAAATCGGCGCCCAGCATGCCGGGCATGCGCTGGTCCGACACAATCACGTCGACCGCATTGCTGGCCAGCACGTCCAGTCCTTCCTGGCCGCTGTTGGCCGTGAGGATATGGTAGCCATCGCGCCGCAGCAGACGCTTGAGGGAAGCGAGGATATTCGGCTCGTCATCGACCAGCAGCAAGGTGCGCCGCTGCGCCGCAGTCCCTGGCATACCATGCTCGTCGTACACATCCATCGGACCATCCTCTCATCGCCACGGCGATATGGGAGCTTGCCTGGAGCGGGAATCTGCCGCGCGGCATCATCTTGCGCTGCAGCCAGCTTGCGCTGAAATTATACGACTAAATATTCCCGTATGACACTAATCCCGCACTTATCCGCGCCGCGCCGGGCAAGGCGTGTCGCGGTAAAACACAAAGCCGCCCAGGCCGATGGCCTTGGTGTCGGCTTTCACGCCATATACCAGCGTATTCCTGGCCCCCTCGACTCTCAGCAGATTCTGGTGCAGCACCGTTTGTGCGTGCGCCAGTTCCAACGATGGCGTCGGCGCCAGCTGCAGGTGCAGTTCGGAGGTAGCCGCATCATACGCCCAGCGGCCCGGGTTGAAGAAAGCGAAGCCGCCGTCGAAACGCAGGCTGCCATCCTTGAACTGGGTCAGGCAAATGCCGGGAAATTCGCTGGGCGGGTTGTACCAGGTGGCGGCCACGGCCGCATCGGCCGGCGCTTTGCCCGGCATCTGCATGCCGGCCTTGCCATCGGGCTTGTCACCGCTTCCGCCCATGCCGGCGCAACCGGCCAGCGCCAGCGCGCAAGCCAGTGCGCCAGCGCGTGTGATGAATGTCATGTGCATTCCCATCCCCTTGCTTTATAGAAACACTATCTTAGTCCGGGAAACCTGGCCGTTCCAGCGGCCAGCGCACATAAGGCCGATTTAATTGCCCTCGGCCGCCCTAGCAGCCGCTTCGCGCAATTTGTCCTTTTTGCTTTTGCGCGCGCCCTTCACGCCGCCGTTCACCGTATCGGTAACGGGATGCACGGGCGCGGGCAGTTCCGTCGGTTCGAAACCGGCCACCACTTCGCGCACGATGCGCAAGTCGTTGCGGTTTTCGATCAGGCGGAAATGCGCTTCCGTATCGGCCGTGACAAAACTGATGGCCGTGCCGCTTTCGCCGGCGCGGCCCGTGCGGCCGATGCGGTGCGTGTAGTCGACGGCCGAGCGGGGCAAGTCGTAATTGACGACGGCCGGCAAGCCGGCGATGTCGATGCCGCGCGCGGCCACGTCGGTGGCGACCAGCACCTGCAAGCGCCCCGCCTTGAAGTCGGCCAGCAGCTGGCTGCGCGTACCCTGGCTGAATTCGCCGTGGAAGGCGCCCACGTGCAGGCCCGCGCGCTGCAGCTTGTCGGCCACATGTTCGGCCGCATACTTGGTGGCGACGAACACCAGCACCCGATCCCACTGCTGCTGCAGGATCAGGTAGCGCAGCAGCTGCGTGCGGCGCGGCACGTCGACCGTGATGGCGCGCTGCACGATGTCGGGCTTGTCCTGCGGTTCGGACGCCACTTCGATGCGCACGGGTTCCTTCAGCAGGCTGTCGGCCAGCGCCTGCACGCTGTCGGGGAAGGTGGCGGAAAAGAACAGGTTTTGCCGCTTGCCCGGCAGCAGCGCCAAAATCGCGTTGATTTCTTCGCTAAAACCCATGTCGAGCAAACGGTCGGCCTCGTCGAGCACGCACAGCGACACGCCGCCCAGTTTCACGGCATTCTGGCGCACCAGGTCCAGCAATCGGCCCGGCGTGGCGACGACGATATCGGCGCCGCCGCGCAAGTCCATCATCTGCGGATTGATCGAGACGCCGCCGAACAGCACGGAAATCTTCAGTTTGATCGGCAACGGCTTGGCCAGCGCGTGCACCGTCTGCCCCACCTGCGCCGCCAGCTCGCGCGTGGGCACGAGAATCAGCGCGCGCACCTGGCGCGGGCCGGCAGCGGGCGCCATCAGCGCCTGCAGCAGCGGCAGCGCGTAGGCGGCCGTCTTGCCGGAACCCGTCTGCGCCGCGCCCAGCACGTCGCTGCCGCGCAAGATGGCGGGAATGGCGGCCGCCTGGATGGCCGTCGGCGCGGCATAGCCGGCCTTGTCGACGGCACGGACCAGGGCGGGAATCAGACCCAGTGAGGAAAATGGCATAGCGGGCCTTATTTATTCATGAAGTGAGACCGGCCGCAATGTGCGGCCGGTCGGAATAGCGACAGTATAAAGCAATGACAGATAACGCCCAACCAAGCCTACTGCGCGTCGGCATAGGCGGCCTGCGATGCTCACTGTACTAAAGTACAGTTCCGCTTCTCGACCACCTCTTCCTTCCGCTCGCTACGGTTTGGTTGGACGTTGTGCTGCAAGTTGATTACTGCTTGGGCATTTGCAGCTTCGGATGGCCCGTTTCATCGTAGCCCGGCATGCCGCTGCGGATCGCATGCGAAAAGTCCGCGTCGTCATTCGCCGCCCGCGCGCGCGCCGTGATGTGGCCCCCTGTACGCAGCTGCTGGAAGCTAAATCCCGGCACCAGGCCTTTCACGTCGAACAGATAGCGGTCCAGGTAGCCCGAAGCCAGCAGGCGGTAGTCGAACGGCAGGCCCGGCACGATGCGGCGCACCATCTCGAAGACGATGGTGGTGCAGTTGGCCGTCAGGGTGTTGTAGAACTGCGGCTTGGCCTTCAGCGCCTGCGCTTCGTCCAGGTAGGCCAGGAACAGCGAGCGCATGGCCGCTTTCGGCATCATCACGCGGTACAGATGCATATCCTCGCCCCGTGCATTCGTGCGCACGCGCAGGATGTCGCGCTCGTCGGCGGCGATCAGACTCATTTCGAAATGCTTGAAGAAGCCGCCGATGGCGGAAAAACTCTCGCCCTTTTCCTTGCGGATCTCGATGGAAAACGTCAAAAAGCGCCCGTCGGCAAAGCCGAAGGAAATCAAGGTATGCGCGATGTAGGGCCCCGTCCAGTACGACAGCGCCGTGTCCACCGTGCGCAGCTCGTCGAGGTCGTAGCTGCGCTGCTCCCACTTGACCGTGTAATCGTCATCGCTGCGCCAGTCGAAATTGCGCACATTGTCCAGCGTGACGCGATTACCTGCCACTTTGCCCGTGACATTGCGCGCCACGTCGTCGGCCCACACGCGCTGCTGCTTCGGCGTGATCAGGCTCCACCACAGGAGCAGCAGCATAAAACCGGCCGCATACGGCAGCAGCACGCGCGCGTCGCCGCGCGTCCACCACAACACCACGCTGGCCACGCCCAGCGCGCCCCATAGCAACGCGCCGATGGCTTGCGCGGCCGTGCCACCGGACAGCTGGTACCACAGCGCCAGCGCGCCCCACAGTGCGGTCAACAGGAGAATCAGGGAAACGGCCATTTTGCCGAGGGTGGCCAGCATGGAGCGGGCACGCAGTGATAAGAAAGTCATGCCCTGATTATAAGGGCAAGCGCAGGAAGAGGTGCGTCCGAGCAAGTACTGCTGCAACAGGCCGTGGCAGCAAAAGCATTGCTTGCCTGTCAATTTATTTCATGAGAGCATGCTGTCCAAATAAATTGTATAGGCAAGGCGCCCTGTTACCACAGCGATGCCTTGCCATCCCAGGAGATACCTTTTGCAAGCCCCTTCCCTCTACGCCCTCGCCGGCAGCCTCAACTCCCTCTTCATCGTCGTCAGCTTGTACGGCCTGTTGTCGCAGCTGCAAAAGATCTGGCAGCGCAAGCACGATGCCAGGGTCGGCGCTGGCAAGACGACGGACATCCTGTCGCTCAACCAGTTCAGCGTCAGCTTCCTCGCGTATTGCGCGTTCTTTGTGTACGGCTATTCGATCACGCCGTTCAACCATTACATCGTCTGGCCCCGCTTGATCGCTTCGCTGATCGCGCTGGCCATCCTGTATGAAATCGACCGCGACCGCCGCAGCCTGGCATCGCGCAATGCGCTGCTGGCCTGCGCGCTGCTGCTGGGCGCGGGCGTGGCGGGATTGCTGTTCGGCCCCACCTTCAGCGATGAAAAGCGCGTGATCTCGCAAAGCCTGATCGTCGCCGTCACCGTGCTGCTGGCGCAGGGCTATGCGCACCAGATCCGATTGATCTGGCGCTCGGGCAAGACGGGCGCCGTGTCGCTGAAGATGAGCCAGTTCATCCTGGCGATGGATATCAGCACCATCTTCTTTGCCTGCGTCATGGGTCTGTCGACGGGCTGGCCCCTGCTGCTGCTGGCCTGTGTCAGTGCCACCACCAAGCTTGCCATCATGTGGCTGTTCCGCTGGGAGAAGACCAGCGCCGCCGCGCGCATCAAGCGGCAGGCGCTGGCCTGAGGCTATTGCCCGCTCAGCGCGCGCATTTCCGCATACAGGTTCGCCTTGCCCTCGAAGCCGATGCCGACCAGGTCCGGCATGGTGATGTGGCCATGTTCCACCCTGACGCCGTCGGGGAAGCCGCCGAACGGCTGGAATAAGTCGGGATACGATTCATTGCCGCCCAGGCCCAGGCCGGCCGCGATATTCAGGGACATCTGGTGGCCGCCGTGCGAGATGCAGCGGCTGCGCGACCAGCCGTGCTGGTGCAGCATGTCCAGCGTGCGCAGGTATTCCACCAGGCCGTAGCTGAGGGCGCAGTCGAACTGCAGCCAGTCCCGGTCGGCGCGCATGCCGCCGTAGCGGATCAGATTGCGCGCATCCTGCATGGAAAACAGGTTTTCGCCCGTCGCCATGGGCTTGTCGTAATAGCTGCGCAGGGTGGCTTGCAGCTCGAAGTCGAGCGGATCGCCCGCCTCCTCGTACCAGAACAGGTCGTACTGGCGCAGCGCCTTGGCGTAGGCGATTGAAGTGTCGAGGTCGAAGCGTCCGTTGGCGTCCACACACAGCTTCTGTCCATCCTGCAGCACGTCCATGATGGCGTCGATGCGGCGCAGGTCTTCGTCCAGCGAGGCGCCGCCGATCTTCTTCTTGACCACTGTGTAGCCGCGGTCGACATAGCTGCGCATCTCGTCCTGCAGCGCGGACAGGCTCTGGCCCGGATAGTAATAGCCGCCCGCCGCATACACGAAGACTTTTTTGTCAGGCGCACCCGTGCCGTGGCGCTCGGCCAGCAGCTGGAACAGCGGCTTGTTCTCGATCTTCGCCACGGCGTCCCAGATGGCCATGTCGATGGTGCCGATGGCCACCGAGCGTTCGCCATGGCCGCCCGGCTTTTCATTGGTGTACATGCAATCCCACACCTTGTGCGGGTCGAGGTTGCTGCCGTCTGCCGTCGCGAGGCTGGCCGGATCGGCATCGAGGATGCGGGGAATGAAACGCTCGCGCATCAGCATGCCCTGGCCGTAGCGGCCATTCGAATTGAAGCCATAGCCGACGACGGGCTTGCCGTCGCGCATCACATCCGTGACGACGGCCACCAGGCTCAGGGTCATCTTCGTGAAATCGATGTAGGCATTGCGGATGGGCGACGAGATGGGAATGGTCTTTTCGCGGATGTCGACGATTTTCATGCGGCTCTCCTGTGAATAAAAGCAATGACGCCAGCTTACCCGCGATACGGAGCCGTATAATCGACTTCAATTTAAACCATTCTTCACTTGAAGTTAATAATGAAAAGCGACGCCACCACGGAAATGGCTTTTTTTGTGCTGCTTGCCAAGCTGGGCAGCCTGTCGGCCACGGCGCGCGAGCTGGGCATCACGCCACCGGCCGTCAGCAAGCGCCTGCAGTTGATGGAGCAGCGCCTGGGCGTGCGTTTGCTGAACCGCAGCACGCGGCGCATCAGCCTGACGGGCGACGGCGAAAGCTATCTGCAGCAGGCGCGGCAAATCCTCGACGATATCCGCGCCATGGAAGAATCCCTGGCCAGCGGCAGCGCGGAACCGCGCGGCTTGCTGCGCGTGAACGCCACCCTGGGCTTTGGGCGCACGGTAATCGCCCCCCTGCTGTCGCAATTCGCGCTGCGCCACCCGCAACTGGAAGTGCAGCTGCAGCTGACGGACAGCCCCATCAACCTGGTCGAGCAGGCATATGACCTGGGCATCCGCTTCGGCGACTTGCCCGACACGCGCCTTTCCGCGCGCAAGATCATGTCGAACCGGCGTTTCCTGTGCGCTTCGCCCGCCTACCTGCAGGCGCACGGCACGCCGCAAACGCCCGACGAACTGGCGCGGCACCGCTGCATCGTGCACCGGCAGAACGACAACGCCTACGGCATCTGGCGTTTGAGCCGTGGCCGCGCCACGCACACGGTGAAGGTGCGCGGCACGGTGGCCAGCAACGATGGCGACGTGGTGCTGGGCTGGGCCCTGGACGGGCACGGCATCCTGCTGCGCTCGGAATGGGATTTGGCCCGCTACCTCGACAGTGGCCGCCTGCGCGTGGTGCTGGAAGACTACGCGCTGGCGCCTGCCGACCTGTACGCCTACTACCCCAGCCGCCACCAGTTGCCCGCCAAAGTGCGCGCTTTTATCAATTTTCTCGGCCAGCAGTTGCAACCGGAAGCGGCCACGGCGGCGGAATCAGGTTAAACTACAATATTGCGATATGGCAATATTATGAAGGAGTAAGTTTTGCTAGTCATCCTCGGATTTCTCGTCGTGCTGTTTTCCGTCTTCGGCGGCTTCGCCATGCAGGGCGGCCACCTGGCAGCCCTGTTCCAGCCGCTGGAACTGCTGATGATCGGCGGCGCCGCGCTGGGCACCTTCTTTGTCGGCAACGACGCCAAGGCCATCCGCGCCACGTTCGCCGCCCTGCCCACCCTGTTCCACGGTTCGCAATACACGAAGGCGCGCTATATGGAACTGATGGGGCTGATGTATGAAATCCTCAGCAAGATCCGCAAGGAAGGCCTGATGTCGGTCGAGGACGATATCGACGACCCTTACCGCAGCGCCATCTTCGTGAAATACCCGTACACGCTCGGTGACGAGCACATCCTGGAATTCATCACCGATTATTTGCGCCTGATGGTGTCGGGCAATATGGACGCTTACCAGATCGAAAACCTGATGGATAACGAGATCGAGACGCACCATGAAGATGCGGAAATGCCGATCCAGACGATTTCGCAGCTGGCCGACGCCATGCCCGCCTTCGGCATCGTGGCCGCCGTGATGGGCGTGGTGCATACCATGGCGTCCGTGGGTCTGCCGCCGGCCGAGCTGGGCGTGCTGATCGCGCAGGCGCTGGTGGGCACCTTTATCGGCATCCTGCTGGCCTATGGCTTCATCGCGCCGCTGGCTAGCTTGCTGCGCCGCAAACACCATGAAACGGCGAAGATGTACCAGTGCGTGAAAGTGACCCTGCTGGCCAGCCTGAACGGCTATGCGCCGGCGCTGGCCGTGGAATTCGGCCGCAAGGTCATTTCCGCCACGGAACGCCCTTCGTTCAGCGAACTGGAAAACCACGTGCGCCAGGTGCGCACGAAGAACTGATACGGCCTGTTTCACTTGCCCGGCGCGTCAGGCTTCCGGCGCCGTCCAGACCAGGTTCCTCAGGTGGCCATCGCTATCCTCGAAGCCCTGCTCATACCTGAAGCCATGGTCCTCGGGCGAATGCGGTATGCGGCCAGCTGCGGCGACGGCGGCCGATACGCCAGTGCGCTTCTGGCTGCTTGCTGTCATTGGCGCGATGACCTTTTAACCAGCAGCCCGCGCAATAGCAATTCCAAGGCAGCCACTCCCTCGATCAATCGCGCCGTGCCTTCATCCCCGTCTGCGATCCAGAACGCCGCTTCTGCCAGACTGCCGTAAATCAGCGAAGCCAGTGCCCGTGGGCTGGCGTCTGCCACGATGCCTTGATGAATCAGCTCCTGAATAATGCCTTGCATCGACGCGACGCAATGGCGCTGCGAGTCCGGAGAGGCACCACCCAGGACCGCCCTGGCATCGCGCAAGACGATGCGCTGAATTTCCGGCTCCAGGGCCATCTCCAGATAGGCGCGGCAGCGGCTGCGAAAACCGTCCCACAAATCGTCGGCGCCTTCGGAGATGGTTTGCAGGCGGTCATCCATTTCCGCGTCGATCTGTTCGACCACCGCGAGCAGCAAGCCCTTCTTGTCGCCAAAGTGGTGATACAGCGCACCACGCGTCAGCCCTGCCTGCGCGGTGAGGTCGTCCATTGATGTGTCGGCATAACCGCGCTCGCTGAACACTTTGCGAGCTATGGCCAGCAACGATGCACGGGTTTCTTCCATTTCGGCACGGGTGCGGCGAACCATTGCTTTCTCCTTACATACGTAGCGCATGATTGTTTACATACAGAGCGTATGAATATATACTTATTCATACGCGATGTATGTATTATCACTGCGACGTACCTCTATTGCAAGCTGGGCATGCCATTGCATGGCAGCAACCCGACGCTGCCTGATGCCGGCACAAGCCATTTATCGAATGATCCAATGAAGGAAATGAAGCATGAGTACGTCTCCCTGCGCTGCACCAGAAACCGCTGTCCGTCAGCCGTGGCTGGCGGTCACCGCTATAGGCATGGCCACCTTCTCGGTAGTGACGACGGAAATGCTCCCGGTCGGCCTGTTGACGCCGATTGCTGACACGCTGGACACCTCCACCGGAACCGCCGGCCTGATGATCTCGCTGCCAGCATTACTGGCGGCCTTGTTCGCTCCGCTGCTGCTGATCGCATCGGGAAGCCTGGACAGGCGCAAAATTCTCTGTGGTTTGCTGAGTCTATTAGTGATCGCGAACATTGCCTCGGCATTGGCGCAAAACATGGCGTGGATGCTGGCTGCACGTGTTCTCGTCGGTTTTTGCATGGGCGGCATCTGGGCCATTGCCGGTGGCCTGGCTTCCCGCCTTGTTCCGGCTCCCTCCATCGGCCTGGCGACGTCGATTATCTTCGGCGGAGTAGCGATCGCTTCCGTGCTGGGCGTGCCGCTAGGCGCACAAATCGGTGACGTTGCAGGATGGCGCTGGGCCTTTGGCGCCATGGCGCTGTTTAGCGGCCTGGTACTGGCGCTGCATCTGGCCGTCATGCCAGCGCTGCCTGCTGCCAGTGCGGCGACCTTGCGCCAGTTCGGCAAGCAGTTGCGCAACCGCCAATTGCAAGCGGGGCTGCTGCTGACCCTGTTGCTGGTGGCGAGCCATTTCATGGCCTTCGCCTTTGTGCGTCCGTTGTTGCTGTCAGTGTCGGGGTTTGATGCGCAATGGCTGGGCGCACTGCTGTTTTTCTATGGCTTCGCTGGCATCATTGGAAACTTCCTGGCCGGTGCCGTTGCGGTGCGGCGCACGGCGCCCACCATCATCGCCATCTCGGCTGGACTGCTGCTCACGCCGCTACTCTTCCTGGCAGCCGGCGACTCCAGCATCGGCGGCGGCGCGGTGTTGCTGGCCTGGGGGCTAGCCTACGGTGGCGTATCGGTCGGCCTGATGACCTTGATGATGAAGGCGGCGCCCCGGGCCGCGGAGATAGTCGCCGCGCTGTATGTGAGTGTCTTCAATGTTGCCATTGCGCTTGGGGCATGGGCCGGTGGACAGGCCGTCGACAGGCTAGGCCTTTCCGCCAACCTCTGGCTCGCCGCAGGATTCGCCGCTGCTGCCTTGCTGCTGTCGTTGAGGATCCGCTTTGTTGAACACGCAATGAAAGCTGCCGACAAGCAGCTTGGCTCTGCAACGGACTGAGGCAATAAAGTCTATCATGAAAGCTTCTGGCTGCTTGCAGTCGTTGGCAGGTTGCGCCCCAAAACGGTCGTTTGTTAGGATTAAACGCTATACATGACAGCAGATGCATCGTCAGATTTCTTAACAGAGGTTTTCCCTGAGGCTATATTTTCCAGTTCAAAGCTGCGCAATTCTTGCAAAAGTATAGATAAGTCACATCGTGCACAGCGTCGCACCAGCTCTTCGGCGGAATACAATGCATAGGTGTCAACCAAACGGTAAAATCCATCTGTCATTGCTAGTAACTGTGATTGTGCAGCTATTTCAAAAGCATACTCTCTCGCCTGGAAATTACCTTGTGGAAGCAGGCACAAAATCGTTGGTCCTTCATTTGAATTTTGAAATGCACGGCGGTCTCTCAACATTGGAAGCAATTTTTCGAATACCAATTTTTTATCTACTATTCCTTGCCTCCTTAGCTTTTCAATTGCCTCTTTCAGGATGTTTTCCTGTGGATTTACATGCGGATCCAAATCGATAACATCATCGGCTTCATTCAACAAGAAAACCTTGCAATCACCGAGGGCATATATATTCACGGTGGCGGTATCGTTGCCGTTACTAATGCGTACCCAGGTCATGGCGGCGATTGGATAAGCATAGGGTAGGATGGTTGATAGTTCAAGACGATCCTGCAGATCCCGGCGCAGCATCGATAAGGCAAGTGCAACGCTCTCTCCTTGGCTGAAGCCAGGTGCCACTATATCTCTCAGTCGTTCAGAAAATGCTGACACAAACCATGCAACGTCACCCACAACCGTATCAAAATAATTTCTTTCTGACACGGAGGTTGCGCCATCGAAGATTACTATATCCACAAGTCCGACATTGTGCGTGTAAATTGCTATCAGGTCTTCATTGATCTTCGATCCGGACGGGTCAGATACTTGGGTGATTTTCATTGAGGTTTTTATGAATTTTGGAAATTTCTGGTACCAACATATATGAATAAAGGGCAAGTTGAGGTTGCCAACGCAAGGACTTCATCGGTGGCGGCAAAGGGCGGTAGGGATAGGTCTATCTCAATTTCCATCAGTTTGGCGGACACTTTTCACTGTCCGCAATTGGCCGATTGCTGTCTGAATCACCCGGAGGCGGCATAGCACTAAGCATCCGTTGTCTTCACAGCATTCGCTAAGTGGCTTCGTTTATGTTTTTTTGAGAGCGACACACCCACAATCCAAGATATGGTAAATGCCGCTAAAATCCTTCCAAAGGCCTTAGGGTTATTTGCCAATGCTGGCAGAGCGGCAATGGCTACCGATAGCCAGTTGTAGACAGAGGCACCGTTTACAGCGTTTCTTCCCAAGTGCTTATTTAGCATTCCTCCTAGGCCATGGAAGGCCCATGCAACAAAGGGGGTCAGGAACATTAATAAGGTGGTGGCAGCTTGTTGTTTCATGTGTTTTTCGTATTCAATTTTGAGAGGCTGCTCTTGGCCGGTTGAGGTCAGTGGGTTACTTCAGGCTGTGAAGGGAGGCAGGCTCCTAACTCAGCACGCCAAGCGATGCGCACGGTCAACATCACGAATACCAAGAACATTAGCTGTGCCAAAAATGAAGCCATGTCGAAGCCGTATTTCAATCCAACCCAAGAATTGATGACCACGTCACTCACGATTATCGCAACCGTCAATGCCAAGCCAAGCATCGGCCTGACCAACAAGAAGATGGCAGCGAGCGGGTCTATAAACGTCAAGGCGGTCCAAAAAAGACAGACGAACAATGGCAATCCACCATAGTCATATGTTATGCCGTACTCAGCGACAGTCCTCGCGTGATTATACGCAGCACCGGCGAGACATAAAATATAGACAAGGCGTATCAAAAACGACTGATTTCCGGCTTTTTTCACCAAATAATTTTCCTATGAATTCGGCTCGAACTGCTGCTCTTGGCAGCCGATAGCGGGCTGTCGGAATGGCCCAGCGCACAAAATTGTTGCCGTCATGGCAGGATGGCGATTGGTTCGAAGCGCCAAATCCTCTCTCCGCTATTTCCTCTCCCTGCCATTTACGGGCCCGGCACCGTCTCATCCGGGCAGCTGACCTCGTCCTCTGGCGTATATAAAGTCATCGGCACGCGCTGGCCGTCGACTTCCAGTTCGCGTACCTTCGGCGGCACCAACTGGAACTCGCCCGCCTGCAGTTTCTCGCGCAGCGGTTTGCAGCGCAGCGCATCCACGGGGATTTGCCCGCGCGCGGTCCAGCTGCCATCTTCCTTTTCCGCCAGCAATACCGACGAGGCGCGCGGGTCATTGCTGATCAGCAGCACGTCCTCTTTGCCATCGCCATCGAAATCCATCAGATACGCGTCGCACTGGGGCCCTGCCCGCTTCAAGCAGGCGGGCAGGCGCCAGGCCGGGCTCACTTGGGTCCAGTCCTGGCGCAGGAAACTGTCCGGCAGCTTCGCCGTGGCCGGACGCAGGGTCAGGTTGATCGACACGTCGCTCAGCGCGCCCGTTTCGTCGAGGCGATTCTGGCGCTTGAGCATGGCCTCGGCGCGGGCCCGCACGATGGCCGCGTCGGCGCCCGTCGTGCGTTTGCTCAATTCCTGCAAGGCCGCCTGGCCATAGCGGGCGCCCTGGAAACGCAGGTACTCGAAATCGAACTTGTCCACACTCACTTTACCGCTGTCCAGGCGCGCCATCTGGCTGGCCACGGAAATGCGCGCCGGGTCCGCCAGCGGCGAGAACAGGGCGAACAGCACCAGCAGGGTGACAAAGGCGGTGGCCACGTTGACGTTGGCAATCAGGTGCAGCCAGTCGCCATACTTGCTGGCCGCCCAGGCATAGCCGGCGGCGTAGCAGGTGGCGACCAGCAGGCAGGCGGCAGCGATCAGGCGGTCGGCCGTCCAGCCATGCGACATCACGCGCAGGGTCAGTGCATAGATGGCGATGCCCACCACCCACGGCAGCAACAGGCAGGCCAGGCGCGTGCCCAGGCGGATGCCGCGCGCCACGCCATGGCCCACTTCGCCATTCTGGAAGGCAGCATTGATCAGCACCACCAGTACGCCGGCCATGCCCAGCAGCACGGATGCCGCGTGGCGCGTGGCCCACAGGCGCTCGAAGCCGATGAATGGCAGGGTCAGCAGGAAGCCGGAAACGAGCACGGCGGCGATCGGCATCAGCCACGACAGCAGCACCAGCAGCAGGGTGCGAATGCCGCGCACGATGGATGGGCGCACGTCGGTGATGTGGATGGCGAACGAGAACGCGAAGCAGATGACGGGAATCACGAACCAGGCCTGGCCCAGCAATTTTTTCAGGAAACTGAGCTTAATCAGCAGGAACAGCTGCCCGCCCAGCCACAGCACCAGCCACAGGCCCAGCACGAACAGTAGCGAAAACAGCAGCTGGATGCCCAGCTTCCAGGCGATTTCAAAATACGTGGGGTAGCGGGCGATGCGCTGGCCATCCTGGGCGCTGGCCAGCACCAGCGCGTGGGCGATATAGAAACCGACCACGCAAAAACCGAACAGCTGGGCGGAAATGACGCGCAGCGGCGCGCCCGGCTTGTAATTGCCCCAGATCACGTGTTCCGCGCCGCGCGCCACGTCATGCCAGGCCAGCACGGCCAGCACGACGGCCGCGCCCGCCATCCACAGGCCGATGCGCTTGACCGACATGTGGCCCAGGCTGGACACCAGCAGGATGGGCAGCAGCAGGCTGATCAGCATCAACGGGCCCAGCAGGTAGGCTTCCGTAGCGGGCCATACCTTGGCTTGCGCCGTGCTGTACAGCCAGTACAGCAACAAGCCTTGCAGCAGGCCCGTCACCAGGCGCGTCACCGCGATGCGCGGCGCCACCACCGGATCGAGCAACGCCATGTTTTTTCCTGCGGCATCCTGCTGCATAGTCATCCTTTAATAGTCGTTTATTGCTGTAAAGCACGGCCATTATTGCATTTCGTTATCGTCATCTCAACAACGATTCGTGCCGCGCCCCTCACCGCGCGCCTACGCCGGGGTGCAATGGCAGGCTTTGCGCCAGGCCCCAGGCCAGTTCCGGCACGATGAACAGCCACAGCACGGGCTGGCCCGTCGCCAGCAAAGCCCACGCCATCCAGGTGGAAAACAGGTAGCGCGCCGCCGCGTCATAGCGGCCGAAGCGCGGTTGCGGGTCGACGATGCGCAGCACCGACCAGACCATCACCACGCTGCCCAGCAGGCTGCTGATGAGCAAATGAAACGGCTCGAACACAGGCAGCGGCACGCCGCCCAGGGATACGTTGAGGGAACTCAGTTGCTCGCGCAGCAGCAAAAATGTCCACGGCGTGGCGAACGCGGCCGTCATGAGCACATCATAAATGGCGCTGGCGCGCACCACGCGGCGGAAAGCGGAAACGGACAACATGGCAACTCCTGTCAATGGAAAGTGTCCATGATCAAGGCTGGAGTACACTCCATGGTCAAGCATTTTATGAAAGAAAACCCATGCAGATCGGCCAGATGGCGCAGGCGACGGGCTTGAGCCGCGATACCCTGCGCTTCTATGAAAAACGGGGCTTGCTGCGCGCGCGGCGCGGCGCGAATGGCTACCGCGACTACCCGCCCGAGGCGGCCGACTGGCTGCGCTACCTGCGCACGGCGCAGCAGCTGGGCTTTACGCTGGCCGAAATCGAGGCCGACATGCCGCTGCTGGCCGGCGCCGATGATCCCGCCACGGCCGAATTGCTGCGCGCGGCGCTGGCGCGCAAGCTGCTTGACATCGATGCGCGCATCGCGGGATTGACGCAGTTGCGCGCAGAGTTGGCGCGGCGGCTGGAGCCGCAAGCGGCGGCGTGTCCGTTACGGGGAGGGGCCGATGCAGCGCAACTAAACCTGGCGTAAAAAAACCGCCTGTGCATGGCAGCAGGCGGTTTGATCTGGGACAAAACCAGGCTTACTTGGCGGCCTTGCGGCGGCGCAGGAAACCCATCAGGCCCAGGCCGGCGAGCAGCATGGCGTAGGTTTCCGGTTCCGGCACGGCGGTCATCACGGACACGTTGTCGATCACGGCGCCCGAGAAGTTGTCGAATGGCGTGCCAGCCTTGGCAGCGCTGGCAAACGACAGGGTCGCCAGGCCGGTGGTGGCAGCCGTGAAGCTCAGGGTATTGCTGTACAAGGTGTTCGAGGCGGCAGCCGTCGAGTAGAAATTGCCTGCCACGCCACCGAAACTGACCGCCACGCCCTGGCCTGCGGGGCCGCCGGAATTGCGCGCCATGTCAAAGCTCAGCTTATACGTCTGGCCGGCAACGACACTGAAACTTTGCGAGAGGAAACCCGGACCAGGTGTGCCCAGCATATCGATGCTGTAGCCATTGATGGCATTGTAGCCATTGCGGATCAGGTCGACGGAACTGGCGCCCACGGTCCAGCCCGTGAGGGCCGACGAACCGCTGTCGATGACTTTAAAACCGCTGTCAAAGGTGTAGCCGGAAGCGACCGTTTCAAAATTGCCATTCGTGATCAGGTTGACGGGGCTGGCGCTGGCAGTGCCTGCAGCAAACAGAGCGACAACTGCTGCGATGGTGGCGATTTTCATGAGCTGGTTTCCTTGCTTTGTTGATATTAAAGTTACCTTAAGTGAAATCATATCTCAGCCATGATGAAAATCAAAGAACTTTGCAAAAATATATTCAATGTAGACAATTTGCAACGCCTCCAGATACCCGCCCTGAGGCGGACCGTCAATCGAGTTGCTGGCGCGCCACCAGGATGCCATCCGCATCGGCGTAGATCCAGTCGCCCGGATGCACGGCCACGCCGCTGAGCTGGACGCGCACGTCGCGCTGGCCGGCGCCCGTCTTGTTGCTCTTGCGCGGATGCGTGGCCAGCGCGCGTACGCCGATCTGGCAGACATTGATTTCCTCGCTGTCACGGATGCAGCCATCGACGACGATGCCGGCCCAGCCGTTACTTTCGGCCAGCACGCCCAGCTGGCCGCCCACCAGCGCGCGGCGCAGGCTGCCGCCGCCATCGATCACCAGCACATGGCCCTGGCCCGGCGTTTCCAGGGTGCTGCGCACGAGGGCATTGTCTTCGAACACTTGCAAGGTGGTGGCCGGGCCGCTGAAGCGCACGCGCTGGCCGAAAGCGCGGTACACGGGCGGCAGCACGGCCAGGGTGCCATCGTCCAGCATGGCTGCATGGTCGTCGCACAGATCGGTGGTGGCAAAGGTCATGGGAACTCCTTGAGTGGCAGATGGCAACGATTCTATGCCTTTTGCAGCGCTGCGGCGCGTGTTTTGCCGCCCACGCCCACGGCCGTGGCAATCGCCAGTGCCTGGAAGACGCCGATGAAGACGAACAGCAAGGCCGGATGGTCGCCATCCATCAGCGCGCCAAAGAACAGGGGCCCCACGGCCAGGCCGCTGTCGAGGCCCGAATACACGACGCCATACACGCGCCCGGTGGCATTCTTCGGTGCTGCCGCGCGTATCATCAGGTCGCGCGATGGTCCCGCCACGCCGGACGTCAAGCCGATGGCGCCCATCAGCAGCACCGCGCCCCAGGCCGGCACGACGGCCATGGCCAGCAGCACGGCCAGCAGCGCGGCGGCGGAAAAGGCGATCGCCACGTTGCGGTCCGGCTGCTTGCTGCGCGCGCCCACCACGCCGCCGGCCAGCATGCCCACGGCCGAGGCCAGCATGTAGGCCGTGTAGGCGCTGGTGGCCAGCGCCAGGCTCATGCCGTACAGCTTGACCAGGGCCACGCTGGCAAAACTCTGGATGCCGCCCAGGGCGATGGCGGTAATGAAGAAGAAGGCAAAACACATCCACACGGCCGGCAAACGCAAAAAGTCCAGCGTGCCTTCGCCGCCGCCCGCCTGGCCCGGCGCGGCCTTTTTCAACGGCTCGGGACGGATGGCGTGGCGGTTCAAAAACAGGATCAGCAGCACGCCGAACGGCAGCACGGCCGCGCACTGCAGCGCGATTCTCCAGTCATAGTGGCTGGCAACATACGTCATGAACAGGGGCGCCAGGGCCCAGCCGATGTTGCCGCTGATGCCATGCACGGAAAAGCCGTAGGCCACGCGGGCCGCCGAGACGCGCTGGTTGAGGATCGTATAGTCGGCCGGATGGAACACGCTGTTACCCATGCCGGCCAGCATAGCGCCCAGCATCAGCGCCGCATAGCTGTGCGCGGTGGACAGGGCCAGCGCCGACACGCCCAGCAGGAAAATACCGGAAAACAGCACGGCACGGGCGCCGAAGCGGTCGACGACAAAGCCGGCCAGCGCCTGCCCCACGCCCGAGATGATGAAAAACACCGTCATCAGCAAGCCCAGTTCCGCATACGACAGGCCGAAGGCGGGCTTCAGCCAGACGAACAGGGCCGCGAGAATCAGGTGATAGAAGTGCGAAATGCCATGCGCCAGGCCCACCAGGGCGATGACGCGCGCATCGCTGCGCAAGGTTGGCGGTGACTGCGGTGGCAAGTCTGTTGCCGAGTTAGTTGTTATCATGTCATACCCTGTCTTATACTGGTGAAGCTCAAGTGTATGCAAAATACCATCGTCTGTTTTCCGACAGGACGACATAATTTATCGAATTAAGGCCAAGCTGATGGGTGTACCTATCCTCCACCATACCCGCATGTGTCCGCCAAGGGAGGCGCCCAGTGCAACCATCCCCGTGACCATGGTCGCGCGCGACCTGCAACCCGATGAATTTTTATTACCGCACAGCCACCCCTGGGGCCAGGTCACCATGGCGCTCGAAGGCGTGCTGCGCATTACCGCCAACAACAGCAGCTGGGTGCTGCCGCCCATGCGCGCCATCTGGATCGCGCCGAACGTGGAGCATGCCGTCACGATACTGGAAAAAACCCGCTTGCGCCCCCTGTGCATCCATGCCGCGCGCGCGCCGTTCGCGGGCAGCGACTGCAAGGTGCTGGAAGTGTCGAACCTGCTGCGCCAGCTGATCATGGCGCTGGAGCAGCTGGACCCGGGCCAGGAACCGGCGCGCGAGGCGCTGCTGGCCGAACTGATACTCGACGAGCTGAAACGCTCGGACACGCGTCCCATCCGTGTGCCCTTGCCCAGCGACAAGCGCCTGAAGACCCTGTGCGACAGCCTGATCGACAAGCCCGGATTGAACCAGACGCTGGAACACTGGGCGCAACAGGTCGGCGCCTCGGAGCGTACCCTGGCGCGGCTGTTCGAACGGGAATTGGGCATGAGTTTTGGCCAGTGGCGCCAGCAGGTGCGCCTGGCGCATGCGGCGCCACTGATCGCGCGCGGCGTACCGCTGTCGCAGGTGGCCGAAGAACTGGGTTACGCCAGCCAGTCGGCCTTTTCCGCCATGTTCAAGAAGACCTTCGGCAGTTCGCCATCGGCTTTCTTTGCGCCGGGCGAGCGCTCTTAAGCCATGAAGTCGAAGAGCGAATTTTTACCGGTATAACCCGGCAAAGCCGAGTTCGTACCCATCTGTTCCTGCGCCGAATACGCCTTCACCAGCGCCTGCGCCTGCGCCGTCAATGCCTTGGCCAGCACGGCTTTCTTGTTGGTCAGCGTCGTGATGTCCTTGCCCACCGATTGCACTTCCTTGCGGATGATGCTCGTTTCGCCCGTCAGTTCACCGATCTTGCTGGAAAACTGGTCCGCCACGCCCTTGCCGTTATTCGTAAACAGCTTGCTGACGGCGTCCGGATCGGCGGCGATGGCGGCCTTGAGTTTTTTATCGTCGAGTACCAGCTCGCCGCTTTTGCCCAGGGTCACACCAGCGCCGCCCAGGATGGAAGCGGGCACGCCCGTGCTGGCGGTGCGCAGCACTTGCTCCATCTGCGAACGCACCTGGCCCAGGGCCGTGTCGGACTTCAAATCGCCCTGCTGCAGGCTCTGCAGCTTGCTGTTGAGTTCATTGTAGGCCGTGACGAAGCTGGCCACGTTGCTGGCGATCTGGCTGCTGTCCTTGGCGATGACGAGGTCCGTCGTGCCTGTTTTCTTCAATTCGATGGTGGCGCCCTCGACGGCCGTCGTCAGGGTATTCGTGGCGCTCTTAATGTCCTTGCCGTCGACCGTGAGCAGCGCATCCTGCGCGGCGGCCGTCTGTTGCAGGCCCTTGCTGGCACCGGGCGCATAGCTGAGCAGGTTGCTGACGGCCGCGTCGCCCGACACACTGATGCGCATGCTGCTGTCGGCGCCGCTCTTGCCGTTCAGGGCCAGCGAATAGCCATCCGGGCCCTTCACCACGCTGGCGTCGATGCCCTGCTGCTTGAGCGCGGCGGCGATGCCGTCGAGGCTATTGTTACTGCTGTCGATGGTCAGAGAAATGACCTTGCCGCTGCCGGGGGTAAATTGCTTGCCGTCCGTGCCGCCCACTTCGATTTTGACCAGCGCCGGCGCGCCCGTGCCGATCGCCGCGCTCGAGGACTTTTGCGCGCCGCTCTGCAGGGTCTGTCCCTGCGCCAGCTGCTTGATGTTCATTTCGTGGCTGCCGCTGACAGCCTTGTCGGTGGTGGTGGCGCTCAGCACATCCTTGCTGCTGGACGTGGCCGCCGTGGCCAGGCCGCTGCCGGCCATGTTCTTGGCCACGGTCTGGAATTTCGCCAGCGCCGATTGCAATTGCCCCAGGCCCGAGAACTTGGCCTGGTCGCGCGCCAGGCTGGCGTTGAGCTTGACGACGCCCGTGTTCTGCGACTGCATCTGGCGCTCCACCTTCGCATACACATCGGCCGAGATATTGCCCTGCGTCGTCTGTTGCGTGTTGTTGGTGTAAGCCCTGCTGTTGATGGTCGAATTAAACATGGTAGGCATTCCCGTCGGGTGTAAGATCATGCACACGGTTCAGGTCATGACCGCGCGCTGCGCTGGAAACGGACATCAAGCGCGCGTGGCGCGGCAAGGTCCCTCTTCTGGTTGATAATTATGCAGTATTACCGGAATATCAAAACAGCGAACAGAACAAGTTTTTCCTGACTGCAAACCCATATGCACCATTTTAGCGCATTTCACCGGCAACACTCCTCGGGCGTGCCTCAGCGCATGAATTTCGAAATGGCGCTGCTGACAGCCATGTCCAGCTGCAGGAAAGTGAGTCCCACCTTGAAACCTGCACTGCTGAAAATGCAGTGCGAGACGGAGACGCGCGCCTCGATGATGTGTGCCGAGCCATCGTAAAACAACTCGAACAGCACCTTGCCCTGCTTGCCTGTCGGCACCGGCTCCGCGATGACGGCCGCCATGCCGCCCGGCCCCACATCGAGGGTGCGCGCCGCCACGGGCCCCGCGCCATCCATTACCAACATTGCCTTGGCACGCAATATCTTGCGTGCGCCCTGCCTTTGCTCAACTGACACTGTATTCCGCTTCTCTAACTATGCATTGTCGATGCGAACTCGCTGCGCGAATCCATCGGACGAATATTATAGTTCCAAACGGAAATTTCGTTTGATTTGTCTCAAGTTTGGCATTTACACCATACCAACTTTTACTCCAGGTCGCGCAGTTTATTAAATGCTTCGTCAATGCGCTCGACGCCAATGACCTTGAGACCCTCGATCGCTTGCTTGGGCAGGTTGGACTTGGGCACCACGGCCAGGGTAAAGCCCAGCTTGGCCGCTTCGCGCAAGCGTTCCTGTCCCCTTGGCGCAGGGCGAATTTCGCCAGCCAGGCCCACTTCGCCAAACACCACAAGCCCCCGCGGCAGGGGCTTGTTGCGCATCGACGAGTTAATCGCCAGCAGCACGGCCAGGTCGGCCGCCGGCTCCGTAATTTTAACGCCGCCGACGGCATTGATGAACACGTCCTGGTCAAACGCGGCGATGCCCGCGTGGCGGTGCGCCACGGCCAGCAGCATGGCCAGGCGATTCTGCTCCAGGCCGACAGACAGGCGGCGCGCATTCGGCAAGTGGCTGGTATCGACCAGAGCCTGGATTTCCACCAGCAGCGGGCGCGTGCCCTCCTGCGTCACCATCACGCAGGAGCCGGGTACCTGGTTGTCGTGCTGCGACAGGAACAGCGCGGACGGGTTCGACACCCCTTTCAGCCCCTTTTCCGTCATGGCGAACACGCCCAGCTCGTTGACTGCGCCGAAACGGTTCTTGATGGCGCGCACCAGGCGGAAGCTGGAATGGGCGTCGCCCTCGAAATACAGCACCGTGTCGACGATGTGTTCCAGTACGCGGGGGCCGGCCAGCGCGCCCTCTTTCGTCACGTGGCCCACGAGGATGATGGTCACGCCCGTCTGCTTGGCCGCGCGCGTGAGCTGCGCGGCGCACTCGCGCACTTGCGCCACGGAACCTGGCGCCGAACTGAGGGCGTCGGAATACACGGTCTGGATCGAATCGATCACCACCACTTCCGGCTTCAGGTCGGCCAGGGTGCCGAGGATTTTTTCCAGCTGGATCTCGGCCTGCAATTTGAGTTCCTTGGCATCGATGACGAGACGCTTGGCGCGCAGAGCGATCTGCGCGCCGGACTCTTCACCACTGACATACAGCACGCGCTTGTGGTGCGACATATTGGCCAGCGCCTGCAGCAGCAGGGTCGACTTGCCGATGCCGGGATCGCCGCCGATCAGCACCACGCCGCCCGCCACCATGCCGCCGCCCAGCACGCGGTCGAATTCTTCGATGCCCGTGCCGAAGCGGGGCACGTCGATGGCGTCGATATCGTCGAGCGACAGCACGGGCGCCGTCTGCGCCAGCGACATGTGCTGCGGGTTCGAATAGCGGTTGTTGCCGCCCGTTTCGGGCAGGGTTTCCACCATGGTGTTCCACTGGTTGCACGAGGTGCATTGCCCCATCCATTTATTACTGATGGCGCCGCAATCGCTGCAGGTATAGATGGTCTTGACTTTTGCCATGGTGTACTTTGCTCAGGTGAAATGAAACAGCTGGTTATATATACAGTATATACAAACCGCGCTGCCGCGTCACCCTACGCTTCGCTCACCGGAACGCGCGGCGCCAGTGCGCACATCAGCTCGTAGCCGATGGTGCCGGCGGCCAGCGCCACCTCGTCGATCGGCAGGCCCTGCCCCCACAAGGTCACGCTGCTGCCAACCCGCGCGCCGGGCACGTGCGTCAAATCGACCATCAGCATGTCCATCGAGACCCGGCCGATGAGCCCCGTGCGCACGCCCTCGACCAGCACGGGCGTGCCTTCGGGCGCATGGCGCGGATAGCCATCCGCATAGCCGCAAGCCACCACGCCCACCTTGATATTGCCGGCCGCTGCGTAGCGGCTGCCGTAGCCCACCACTTCGCCGGCGGCGATATCCTGGATGCCGATGATGCTGCTGCGCAAGGTCATGGTGGGCAGCAAGCCGAACGCCTGCGCCGAGGTGCCGCTGGGCGTGCCGCCATACAGCATGATGCCGGGGCGCACCCAGTCGCTGTCCAGATGGTGCAGCAGCAAGCCGGCCGAATTGCACAGGCTGCGCGGCAAGCTTGTACCGGTGCTGGCCATAATGCTGGCCGCGCCCGCCTCGAAGCGCAGCATCTGCTGGGCCAGTGGCAAGCGCGTGGGCGCCGCCTCGTCCGCATTGGCGAAATGCGTCATCAGGGTGATCGTGCCGATATGCGGCATGGCGCGCAGGCGCGCATACGCAACCGCCACGGCATCTGGCGTAAAGCCCAGGCGATTCATGCCCGTATTCATCTTCAGATGCACATCGATGGCGTGCGGCAAGCGCGCCGCTGCCAGCATGGCGATCTGTTCTTCGCAATGCACGCTGCCATTCAAGCCGTATTGCGCCATGACGGGCAAATCGCTGGCGTCGAAAAAGCCTTCCAGCAGCAAGATGGGCTTGGTCCAGCCCAGTTCGCGCAAGCGCACGGCGTAGTCGACCTCGACCAGCGCCAGGCCATCGGCGTCGGCAAAGCCCCGCATGGCCCGCTGCAGGCCGTGGCCATAGGCATTCGCCTTGACGACGGCCCATACCTTGGCGCCGCGGGCGCAGGCACGCGCACGCGCCAGATTCTGTTGCATGGCATCCAGATGGATGGTGGCGATGAGGGGCCTGGGCATATGCGTCGTTCACGGCGGGTGGGAAAGCCGTATTTTACCGGATGCACAGTAAGCGGACACTGCAGACGCCCACGATCGTGCGCAGAGAACATCATTTACAAAATGCTCACATGTGATGTATTTTTCTACGGTAGAAAAATTAAGCTTCACTTAGGCAAGACTATGCAAAGCGACCCCGCCCAAACTTGGGGTTTGCCGTTTTTTCGTGGTATAAAGCAAGCCAGATATGATTTCAGGCAATCCAGAATGAATCGTGGTTTTTATACCATCATGGCGGCGCAGTTCTTTTCTTCGCTGGCAGATAACGCCCTCTTTTTTGTCGCCGTCGATTTATTGGTGTCCATGAAGTCCCCGGCGTGGATCACGCCGCTGCTCAAATTGTCGTTCGTGCTGTTTTACGTACTGTTGGCCGCTTTTGTCGGCGCTTTCGCGGATGCATTGCCGAAAGGCAAGGTCATGTTCATCGCCAACATGGTCAAGATCTTCGGCTGCGCCCTCGTCTTCTTCCATGTGCACCCCTTGCTGGCCTACGCCGTCGTCGGTTTTGGCGCGGCCGTGTACTCGCCCGCCAAGTACGGCATCCTGACGGAACTGCTGCCGCCGGAAAAACTCGTGGCGGCGAATGGCTGGATCGAAGGCTTGACCGTCACCTCCATCATCCTCGGCACCGTCATGGGCGGCGCGCTTGTCAGTGGCCACGTGTCCGACATGCTGCTGTCCATCGACATCCCGCTGATCGATACAGGCATCACCAGCAAGACGGAAGCGGCCCTGTGCGTGGTAGTCGGCATCTACGTGATGGCGACCCTGGCCAACCTGAAGATTCCCGACACGGGCTGCGTGTATCCGCACCAGGAACGCAATCCTATCAAACTGATCACCGATTTTGCCAATTGCTATTCCATTCTGTGGAAAGACAAGCTGGGCCAGATCACCCTGGCTGTGACGACCCTGTTCTGGGGCGCTGGCGCCACCTTGCAACTGATCGTGCTGGAATGGGCCAAGCAGTCGCTGAACATGCCGTTCGACAAGGCGACCAGCCTGGTGGGCGTGGTCGCCATTGGCGTGGCCGCTGGCGCCGTGCTGTCGGCGCGTTTCATTCCGCTGCGCAAGTCGCTGACCGTCATTCCGCTGGGCATCGCCATGGGCGTGATCGTCATGATGATGACGCAAGTGCACTCCGTGTGGATCGCCTACCCGCTGCTGATACTGATCGGCGCCCTGTCCGGCTTCTTCGTCGTGCCCATGAATGCCCTACTGCAACACCGCGGCCACGTCCTGATGAGCGCAGGCCATTCCATCGCGGTGCAGAACTTCAATGAAAACCTGTCGATTCTCACCATGCTGGCCGTGTATTCCATCATGATCCGCCTGCACCTGCCGCTCAATATCATCATCACCCTGTTCGGCCTGTTCGTCGCCGGCACCATGTACATGATCATGCGCAGGCACAAGCTGAACCAGGCCGAACACGACAGTCTGTCCTTGATCGGCGAACACAAGCATTAATGGTGGTGTCGGATTAGGCGCTAGGCGCCTCGGCGGCCCCGCTCATCCGGCCTACCCGACCTACCCGACCTACGCAGGTAGCGTGCCAGCCAGCCGCCGCGCGGCAGCCTGCTGCGTCCAGTCATGGGGCACGACAAAACCGCGCGTGCGCTCCACTTCCCAGCCTTCGACATGGTCCACCGTGGCCACCATCACCGGTTGCGCCAGATCAGACAACTGCGCGCGCAAGACATCGCCGTCCAGCACTGCCACCTCGCGGCCCTTGAACGGCGCCAGCCATTGCAGGCGCGGCAGCACGACATAACGTCGCTCCGGTAGTTGAGCCAGCGTGCACCAGAAGCCGTGTCCATGATCCGGGAAAATACCGTCCATGGCGGGCGTGGTGCCTGCCGCATAAAACAGCCAGCCCTTGACCAGCGCCTGCGCCGCCAGCACGGGCTGGGGCAGCAGGGTTTGCGCGGCCGGATGGCGGGACAAGGCCAGTTGCTTGTCGAGAATCTTGCGCATCTTCAATCCCAGGGTGTCGGCCAGGTTGGGGCCGATCAAGTGATTGAAGACGCCGGGATCGGGCGCGCCTTCGAGCAGGTAGAACTTGGTGGCGAATTCCCAGTGCAGCAGCTCATCCCCGTCATGCAGCAGGAAATCGAACTCGCCCACCGTGTCGTTGCGGTTCACCTGCACTTGCAAGCCATGCGCTTGCAATACCCCGCGCTGTTCAAAATAAAAGGCCAGCAGCTTTTCAGCGTACAGGCCCAGGCGGGAATAAAATTTCGGCCCCAGCGCCGCATCGAGCGGCGACGGATCATCCTGCAGCGCCCCCAGCCAGGCCGCCACGGCAGGCGTGACGGCAGGCAAGCTGGCGATGCGCCCGCCCCAGTGGGCGCTGGCCGGATCCAGCAAGTCGGGCGAGTCGAGCAGCCAGGCCAGCGCGCGCACGCGGGGGTGCGTCAGATGGCCCCAGCGCTGCTCGAAGCGGGCCTGGAAGGTGGCGACAGCCGTATCAATCACCGTGCGTGCTTTTCGCCAGGCACAGGTCGGCCCAGGCGCGCGCCTTGGCCTTGCCCGTCCCGTCCTGCAGCAGTTGCTCTGGGTGGAAGGTGGCCACGACGGAGGCATTGCCCAGCTGGCGCACCTTGCCGCGTACGGGTTTTTCGCCCGGATTGATGCCGGCAGCGGCCATGGAGCCCAGGGTGACGATGGTGCGCGGTTGCAGCAGGGCCAGTTCACGCTCGAAGTACGGACGGCAGGCGGCCGACTCTGATTCGGTGGGCAAGCGCTCCTGCCCCGCCTCGTCAAGCGGACGGCATTTCAGCAAATGCGTAATATAGACATCGCGGCCCGCATCGACGGCGATGGCTTTCAGCATATTGTCGAGCAATTGGCCCTGCTCGCCAGGCAAGGCGCGCCCTTCGCGTTCTTCCACGCGCGACGGGCTGCTGGCCAGCATCAGCCAGGCGCCCTGGCGGTCGCCACGGCCCATGATGACGCCCTTGCGCGTCTTGCACAAGTCGCAGCGCGCGCATTTGGCGACGGCGGCCGTCAAGCCATCCCAGTCGAGCGTGGCGATATCGGCGTCACTGAGCTGCTTGACTGGCGCGGGCGCGGGCGCATCGTCGAACCAGGCCGTGTCGTCGGGCGCGGCAGCTTCCACGGCTTCCACGACCTGCACCTCGGCAAGCACTTCGACCACAGGTGCAGCCGTCTCGACCACGGCCGCCACCACGGCGACTTCCACCTCCACGGCAGCCTCGACGACAATATCAACGACCTCGGGTGCGGCGCCCTGGCGCAAGCGCCACAGGGGGCCGACGCCCATTTCATCGAGGAAAACGGCGCTGCGGCTCATAAGGTATAACGCATCACGATGGCGTCCTCACGTTGCGAGTGACTGGCAGGATAATATCCCTTGCGCCGGCCGATTTGTTCAAATCCGTAGCGCTGGTAAATATCGAGCGCGCGCAGGTTCGACGGGCGTACCTCCAGCAACATCGATTCCATGCCCAGCTGGCGCGCACAGGCGCAGGACTGCTGCAGCAGGAAGCGGCCCAGTCCCTGGCCCTGGATGGCGCCCTCGACGGCCACGTTCAGCAAGTGCGCCTCATCGACCACCAGCATCAATAAAAAGTAGCCAAGCAGGGTGCCGTCCACGTCGCGCAGCACCCAGGCCGGGTAGCCGCTCTTGAGCGAATCGACGAAGTTGCCGTGCGTCCAGGGATGCGGATACACGCGCTGTTCCAGCGCCAGCACCTCAGCCAGGTCCGCCTCACGCATCGGCTGATAGTCGAGGCGCAGCACGTCCCAGCCGGCAGCATTGTCCTGGCCCGCTACGCTCATTGCGCGGACTCCGCAGCGGCCTTGGCCAGTTGCATCTCCTGCCGTTCCGCGCTGGTATAGGCGATCTTGTTGCGCAAATACAAAGGCTGCGCCTCGGCCGCCGTCACGCAATGACCGGCGGCAAAGGCGATGCGCGCCAGCTGCGCCACTTGCACGGCGTGCGGCATGATGGCGGCGTCGGCCGTGGCGGCGCACGGCAGCGCGACCAGCGCTTCGGCATAGGCATCAAAGCCGTTGCCGCAACCGGCCACGTCGCCTTGCGGCGCCACGCCGGCCGGCGCGCTCAGGGCCGGCGGCAGGACGGTTTGCAAGCCATTTTGATAGTCATATTGCGCCCAGTAGACTTCGCCCATGCGGGCGTCGAGCACGCTCACGATGCGTTGCGCGCCATGCTGCTGGTGGCACGCGAGCGCCATGGCATCGAGCGTGACGACGGGCACGACGGGCAGATTGGCGCCATACGCCAGGCCTTGCGCAATGCCGCAGGCCGTGCGCACGCCCGTAAACGAGCCGGGACCGGAGCCGTAGGCGATGGCGTCGACGTCGGCCAGGGTCACACCGGCTTCGGCCAGCAATTCCTGCACCATCGGCAAGATCGACTGGGAATGGGTGCGCACGCCCGACGAGGCGCGGGACAGGATGACATCGCCGCGCAGCAAGGCGCAGGAGGCGAGTTCGGACGACGTTTCAATAGCAAGCAGGGTGGGAAGTAAGATAGGCATGGCGTATTTTACCTTGCCAAGCCCGGGAGCGGCAGGCCGTGCCGGCCAACAAGCGCCCACTTGCACAGCCCATGCGTGAGGACGGCTATAATAAAAGGCTAAGCTGATTGCTTGACTGGCGTCATTGCGCCATGCCTGGCAATCCATACGCGACACTATCACCCTACTCTTGCCCTGGTCCGCTCCGTGAATCCACTTCTTGCCAAACTGCAACCATATCCATTCGAAAAGCTGCGCCAGCTGTTTGCCGGCGTGACGGTCAACCCCGAGTATGCGCCCATCAGCCTGGGCATGGGCGAACCCAAGCATCCGACGCCGACCTTCATCGAGCAGGCATTGGTCGACAATATCCACGGCCTGGCCAGCTATCCGACCACCATCGGCTCGGAAGCCTTGCGCAGCGCCATCGCCGGCTGGCTGGAACGCCGCTATGGCATCCCCAAGCTCAATCCTGGCACGCAAATCCTGCCCGTGAACGGTTCGCGCGAAGCGCTGTTTGCGCTGGCGCAAACGGTGATCGATCCGTCGGCCGGCTCGCTGGTGATCAGCCCGAATCCGTTTTACCAGATCTATGAAGGCGCGGCCTACCTGGCCGGCGCCGAACCGTATTTCGTCAATTCCGATCCGGCGCGCAATTTCGGCTGCGACTACGACAGCGTGCCCGCCTCGGTATGGGAAAAGGTCAAGCTGCTGTTCCTGTGTTCGCCCGGCAACCCGACGGGCGCCGTGCTGACCCTGACGGACTGGGAGCACCTGTTCGCCCTGTCCGAGCGCTACGACTTCGTCATCGCCGCCGACGAATGCTATTCCGAGATTTACCACGGCGACACGCCGCCGCTGGGCGCGCTGCAGGCGGCGCACATGCTGGGCCTGTCCACGATCGAGCGCCCGTATGCGCGCCTGGTGGTGTTTTCCAGCCTGTCGAAACGCTCGAACGTGCCGGGCATGCGCTCGGGCTTTGTCGCCGGCGACGCGGAAGTGCTGAAAAAATTCCTGCTTTACCGAACCTACCACGGCGGCGCCATGAGCCCTGCCGTGCAGGCGGCCTCCGTCGCGGCCTGGAACGACGAAACCCATGTCGAGGAAAATCGCGCCAAGTACCGCGCCAAGTTCGACGCCATCACGCCGCTGCTGCAAGCGGTGATGGACGTGCAATTGCCGGACGCCGGCTTCTACCTGTGGGCCGACGTCAGCCGCACGGGACTGTCCGACACCGAATTCGCGCAACGCCTGTACGCCGAATATAATGTCACGGTATTGCCTGGCAGCTACCTGGCGCGCGACGCGCACGGCATCAATCCGGGCCGCAACCGCATCCGCATGGCCCTGGTGGCCGAAACGGCCGAAGGGCTGGAAGCCGCACTGCGCATAGTAAAATTCTGCCAGCAGCTTTCCGCATCCGCATCAACCACGCATTAACCCTACATACACAAGACATCATCATGAGCCAACAACTGCAAACCATCATCGATCAGGCCTGGGAAAACCGCGCCGAGATCAATCCGCGCAACGGCACGGCCGAATTGCGCGACGCCGTCTCCCACGTCATCAATGGCCTGGACAACGGCAGCATCCGCGTGGCGGAAAAAACTACGGGCGACTGGGTTGTCAACCAGTGGGTCAAGAAAGCCGTACTGCTGTCGTTCCGCCTGGAAGACAATGTCGTGCTGCCATCGGATGGCACGATGCAGTTCTACGACAAGGTGCCGACCAAGTTCGCCAACTACACCGCCGAAGACTTCGCCAAGGGCGGTTTCCGCGTGGTGCCGCCAGCCGTTGCCCGCCGTGGCAGCTTCATCGCCAAGAACGTCGTGCTGATGCCGTCCTACGTCAACATCGGCGCCTACGTCGATGAAGGCGCCATGGTCGACACCTGGGCCACCGTCGGCTCCTGCGCCCAGATCGGCAAGAACGTCCACCTGTCCGGCGGCGTCGGCATCGGCGGCGTGCTGGAACCAATGCAAGCGAACCCGACCATCATCGAAGACAACTGCTTCATCGGCGCCCGCTCGGAAATCGTCGAAGGCGTGATCGTCGAAGAAAATTCGGTCATCTCGATGGGCGTGTACATCGGCCAGTCGACCAAGATCTACGACCGCGCCACCGGCGAAGTGACGTACGGCCGCGTGCCGGCCGGTTCCGTCGTGGTGTCGGGCAACCTGCCATCGGAAGACGGCAAGTACTCGCTGTACTGCGCCGTGATCGTCAAGCGCGTGGATGCAAAAACCCGCGCAAAAACAGGTATCAACGAACTGCTGCGCGGTATCTGATAGCGGCGCCGCAAGGCGCACGCAGCACGCTGAATGTCTCGCCCCGGCGGGACATTTTCATTTCCAGAACGCAACTTCAATCGTCCCGCCCCCGCGTCTCATCCTGTCCTATACTGGATGGCATGAATACTCCTCCCGTCTTGATCGTCGGCGCCGGCCCAACCGGTCTCATGTTTGCCTTGCGCCTGGCGCGCCATGGCGTCGATTGCCGCATCATCGACAAGAACAGTGGTCCGGGCCAGGCCTCGCGGGCCATGGCCGTGCATGCGCGCACCCTGGAGTTTTACCGGCAACTGGACTTTGCCGACGAGCTGGTCAGCCTGGGTATCAAGATCAATGCCATGCACATCCACGAAGGCGGCGAGGAGCTGGTGAAACTGGCGCTGGGCGAGATCGGTGAAGGCTTGAGCCCCTACCCTTTCGTGCTGAGCCTGCCCCAGGACGAGCATGAACGCTTTCTCATCAGCAAGCTGGCGGCGGCCGGCGTGCACGTGGAATGGAATGTCGCGCTGGACCTGTGGACGCAGGACGATAGCGAAGTGCAAGCCATTGTGCTGAAAAATGGCGAACGCCAATATTGTACGTTTGACTATATCTGCGGCTGCGACGGCGCCCGCAGCAAGGTGCGCGAGATCGCCGGCATCGACTTTTCCGGCGGCACCTACGACCACCTGTACTACGTGGCCGATGCGCAAGTGGCCGGCAACAATACGGATTTGCACGCCCACCTGGGCGCGAATTCGTTTGCATTGATGTTGCCCGTGCGCACCAGCGGCATGCAGCGCCTGATCGGCATCCTGCCCGACCGTCCCGATGGCGCGCCCGCGCCCGTCTTCGACGATGTGCGCGGCGACGTGGAAAGCCTGCTCGGCATCCAGGTCGAGCATGTGAACTGGTTTTCCACGTATAAAGTCCACCACCGCGTGGCGGGCCAATTCCGCGCGCGGCGCTGCTTCATCCTCGGCGATGCGGCCCATTTGCACAGCCCCGTGGGCGGCCAGGGCATGAACACAGGCCTGGGCGACGCCGTCAACCTGGCCTGGAAACTGGCGCAAAAGCTGCACGGCCAGAGCAACGACGCCCTGCTCGACACCTATGAAAGCGAGCGCATCGTGTTTGCCCGCAAGCTCGTCGCCACCACCGACCGCGCCTTCCAGGCCATCGTCGCGCAGGGCATGGCCGGGCAATTCCTCCGGCGCTGGCTGGTGCCGCACGCGCTGCCCTTCCTCTCGGGCTTCGAACGGGCGCGCCGCTTGCTCTTCAAGACGGTGTCGCAAATCGAGATCAGCTATGAAGACAGCGCCCTGTCCGCGGGCCACGCGGAATACCTGCGCGGCGGCGACCGCCTGCCGTGGTTCTCCGATGGCACGCAAGACAATTTCACGGCCCTGCGCAGCATGGACTGGCAATTGCACATTTATGGCGAGCCGGCGCCCGAACTGCTGGACGAGGCGCGCGTGCTGAAACTGCCCGTGCATTGCTACACCTACAACGTGGCCGCCAAGCTGGCCGGCCTGGGCCGCGACGCGGCCTACCTGGTGCGCCCCGACGGCCATATCGCGCTGGCCCTGCACCTGCAGGAAAGCGGCGCCCTGCGCGCGCTGGCCTTGCGACTGGGCCTGCATTTCGGTCCTGCCGAATCGGGCAAGGCGGCGCCACGGCCTGTGTAGGGGAAATCACTGGGGCGTGTGGTACTACCGTGTTGCACTGCCGCATCGACTGCGCATCGACTGTATAATGGCGGCTACCATCGCATTTTGTCCTGGCGCAAGCGCCGCGATCAAGCGAACCGCATTCATTCCCCCTTGGCCCTACCCATGACGACCATTACACTCTACGGCATCCCCAATTGCGATACCGTCAAAAAGGCCCGCACCTGGCTGGCTGCGCAGCAACTCGATTTCACCTTCCACGACTTCAAGAAGCAGGGTCTGGAACGCGCCACCGTCGAAGCGTGGCTGCAGCAATTGCCGTGGGATGTACTGGTCAACAGGAAAGGCACGACCTGGCGCGCCCTCTCCGACGAGCGCAAAGCATCGATCACCGATGCGGCCAGCGCCCTGGAACTGATGCTGGAAAACCCGTCCATCATCAAGCGCCCCGTGCTGGACAAGGATGGAAAGTTCAGCGTGGCGTTTTCGGATGCGCAGTACCAGACCCTTTTCTCGCTGTAACCTTCTAGTTGACCACCGGAACGATGTTGCCGGCACGACCTTACCCATGACCACCTCCAAAACCCTCGCCCTGACCGAAAAACTGATCGCCCTGTCCTCGGTCACGCCCGATGACAAGGGCTGCCAGCAGCACCTGATCGACATCCTCACGCCGCTGGGCTTTGTCTGCGAGACGATACAGTCGAACGACGTCACCAATTTATGGGCACGGCGTGGCACGACGTCCCCCGTGTTCGTCTTTGCCGGCCATACGGACGTGGTGCCGACCGGTCCCGTCGAGCAATGGCGCTCGCTGCCGTTCATCCCCACCCAGCGCGACGGCAAGCTGTACGGCCGTGGCGCGGCCGACATGAAGACTTCGATCGCCGCCATGGTGGTGGCCTGCGAGGAATTCATCGCCACCACGCCCGGGCATACGGGTTCGATTGCCTTTCTGATCACCAGCGACGAGGAAGGCCCGGCCACGGACGGCACCGTCATCGTTTGCGACAAGTTGAAAGCGCGTGGCGAGCAGATCGACTATTGCCTGGTAGGCGAACCGACGTCGAGCGCGCAGTTGGGCGACATGATCAAGAACGGGCGCCGCGGTTCGCTGTCGGGCAGGCTGACGATCAAGGGCGTGCAAGGCCATATCGCCTACCCGCACCTGGCGAAAAACCCGATCCATGAAGCGGCGCAGGCACTGGCCGACCTGGTCGAGGAAAAGTGGGACGCGGGCAACGAGTATTACCTGCCGACCTCGTGGCAAATGTCCAACATCAACGCGGGCACGGGCGCCAACAACGTGATTCCGGGCGACATGGTGATCGATTTCAATTTCCGCTTTTCCACGGCCAGCACAGCGGAAAGCTTGCAGGAAAGAGTCCACGCCATCCTCGACAGGCATGACTTGCAATACGATATGCAGTGGACCCTGAGCGGCCTGCCCTTCCTTACGCCGCGCGGCACCCTCTCCGATGCGCTGTCGTCCGCGATTCACGCGGAAACGGGCACTGTGACGCAACTGTCGACCACGGGCGGCACCTCGGATGGCCGGTTTATCGCGCAAATCTGCCCCCAAGTGATAGAATTCGGGCCGCCCAATGCCAGTATTCACAAGATTGACGAGCACATCGAACTGCGCCACATCGATCCCCTGAAGAATATTTACCGGCGCACGCTGGAGCATTTGCTGCCCGTCTGAACCAGAATACCGAGGCCCGTCACGGCGGGCCAGAACACCGTCTTTTCGAGAATGCCATGACCCCGAACCCGTTTTCCACGCCACGCGACTTGCTGCGCTACGCCGTTACCCGTTTTAATACCGCCAAGCTGTTTTTCGGCCACGGCAGCGCCGAAGCGTTCGACGAAGCGGCCTATCTGATCCTGCACACGTTGAAGTTGCCGCTCGACAAGCTCGAACCGTTCCTCGACGCCAAATTGCTGCCGTCGGAAATCGCCAGCGTCATGACGGTCATCGACCGCCGCAGCATCGACCGCGTGCCGGCCGCCTACATCACCAAGGAAGGCTGGCTGGGCACGTACAATTTCTACGTCGACGAGCGCGTGATCGTGCCGCGCTCCTTCATCGCCGAACTGATCCCTGAATACTTTTCGCCATGGGTGGCGGAACCGGAAGCGGTGGAAAACATCCTGGAACTGTGCACCGGCTCGGGTTGCCTGTCCATCATGATGGCCGACGCCTTCCCCAACGCCAGCGTCGACGCGGTGGACATTTCCGCCGACGCGCTGACCGTGGCCAAGCGCAACGTCGACACCTATAAATTGCAGGACCGCGTCAACTTGATCGAATCGGACCTGTACACCAACGTGCCGGTCAAGAAATATGACTTGATCATCAGCAACCCGCCGTACGTGAATTCCGCGTCGATGGGCACACTGCCCCAGGAATACCTGGCCGAACCGCAAATCGCCCTCGACGGCGGCAGCGACGGCATGGACCTGGTGCGCAAGATCATCGCCGGCGCGGCCGAACGCCTGACGGACGATGGCATCCTGATGATTGAAATCGGCAACGAACGCGAATACGCGGAAGCGGCCTTCGGCGAGCTGGGCCTGACCTGGCTGACGACCAGCGCCGGCGACGACATGGTGTTCCTGCTGACGGCCGAGCAGCTCAAATTGGTTTGATCGACTTGGTAGGTCGGATTAGCCCGCAGGGCGTAATCCGACGGGCAGCGGCCACTTGTCGGATTACGCTACGCTAATCCGACCTACCTGAATTTTACGGCGCGGGTTCATTCCCAGCCTTTACAAAGAAAAAAAATGATACGTTTCCTACAAGTAAGCCTGATGCGCGGCATCAAACCGTTGCTCGAACAAGTCGATGTCACCCTCAATCCGGGCGACAAGATCGGCC
>Ga0209913_1000094_pt1 | contig 99795 bp, 87 predicted proteins | sample PersoiDNA2013203_FD_185805 | JGI IMG/M metagenome (GOLD analysis project Ga0209913, IMG submission 185805) | Permafrost soil microbial communities from the Arctic, to analyse light accelerated degradation of dissolved organic matter (DOM) -... | ecosystem: Environmental > Terrestrial > Soil >...
CGCTTGGCCAGGGCAAACAGCACCACGCCCGGCGCATACAGCAACGCCGACAGCAGCAAGTACTTCAGCCCCCCGGCGTAGAGCAGCCACACCGCGTAGCCCAGTGCAATCAGGCCCACCAGCAGATCTTTCAGGCGCTGGCGCTGGGCGCCTTCGTAGGTTTCCCCGCGCCCGCTCAACAACACCGCGTAGGCCGCCGACCACAGGTAAGGCACCAGGATCATGGACGAGGCCAGGTAAATCAGGGTGGTGTAGGTGCTTTCGGAAAACAGCGTGATAACCAGGAATATCTGGATCATCACATTCGTCAGCCACAGGGCGTTGACCGGCACCTGATTGGCGTTTTCCTTTTTCAGGAAGGCCGGCATGGTCTTGTCATGGGCCGTGGCGTAGAGGATTTCCGCGCAGAGCAGCGCCCATGACAGCAACGCGCCCAGCAGCGATACCGCCAAACCGATGCTGATCAGCAGCGCGCCCCAGGGCCCGACGATGTGCTCCAGCACGCCGGCCAGGGACGGGTTCTGCAATTGCGCCAGTTCCGGCTGGCTCATGATGCCCAGGGAGAGCAGGTTCACCAGCACCAGCAGCGCCAGCACGCCGAGAAACCCGATCACCGTGGCCCGGCCCACGTCGGAGCGTTTCTGCGCCCGCGCCGAATACACACTGGCGCCCTCGATGCCGATAAACACGAACACCGTGACCAGCATCATATTGCGCACCTGGTCCACCACACTGCCAAATTGCGGCTTGCCCAAGCCCCAGATGTCAGCCGTGAAGATATCGGCCTTGAATGCCACGCCAGCGATGACCACGAACATCAGCAACGGTAAGAGCTTGGCCACGGTGGTGATCTGGTTGATGAACGCCGCCTCCTTGATCCCGCGCATCACCAGGAAATGCACGGCCCACAGCAACAGCGAGGCGCAGCCGATGGCCACCGGCGTATTGCCCTCGCCGAACACCGGGAAAAAGTAGCCGAGGGTGCTGAACAGCAACACGAAGTAGCCGACATTGCCCATCCACGCACTGATCCAGTAACCCCAGGCGGACGAAAAGCCCATGTAGTCGCCGAAACCGGCCTTGGCGTAGGCATACACCCCAGAATCCAGCTCGGGTTTGCGGTTGGCCAGGGTCTGGAACACAAACGCCAGGGTCAGCATGCCCACGGCGGTGATCGCCCAGCCGATCAATACCGCGCCGACTTCGGCGCGCGCGGCCATATTTTGTGGCAGGGAAAAAATCCCCCCACCGATCATGGAGCCCACCACCAGGGCGATCAAGGCGCTGAGTCGAAGCTTTTCAGACGATTGCGACATGAACTCTCCAGAGTCAAAAACAAATGAGCGAACGACTGTGTACTCAACTAATTTGCACGAGAGCTCCCGCGTTTATCAGGTATCGCGAACAAAGCGCGGTTTCTAATAACCCAAAGGCATGTCAATAACTAGAGTTTAGGCAAATTTATAAATTAAATATGTCTTGAACTTTACGAATGGGAGCGTCCTTGCAAGTCACCCTCGAAAAAGTTTGCACATTCACAGAAAGGGGCTAGTTTGAAACATCTCTGCAATTAGCAAACCTTATCAATAAATAGCGCATAAAGGCTCTGCAACGAGGGTCTGCGCCGCGTTAATGCGCCCGCACTGTTTTCGGCCTAAGTCATTAATTCACAATGGAATGTGCCAATGATGTGATCTAAGTCAGTTGCTTGATTAGCACACAGATTTATTCTGTGTTCTCTCTTCTCCTGCATTGGAGTTATGCGATGTCTGAATCTCCCGGAAAACTTCGACTTGGTGCACTGGTTGCACTTGTCGTGGGCTCAATGATTGGTGGCGGGATCTTCTCCCTGCCGCAAAACATGGCAGCCAGCGCCGATGTCGGTGCCGTTCTGATCGGTTGGGTGATTACCGCTGTAGGTATGTTGACCCTGGCGTTTGTGTTCCAAACCCTGGCCAACCGCAAACCCGATCTCGACGGCGGCGTGTACGCCTACGCCAAGGCCGGTTTCGGCGACTACATGGGCTTCTCGTCTGCCTGGGGTTACTGGATCAGCGCGTGGCTGGGCAACGTCGGCTACTTCGTACTCTTGTTCAGCACCCTCGGCTACTTCTTCCCGATCTTTGGCGAGGGCAACACCCCGGCCGCAGTGATTGGCGCCTCGGTGCTGCTGTGGGCCGTGCATTTCCTGGTGTTGCGTGGGATCAAGGAAGCAGCGTTCATCAACCTCGTGACCACCGTCGCCAAGATAGTGCCGCTGGTGCTGTTCGTGCTGATCGCCGTGTTCGCGTTCAAGCTGGACATCTTCACCGCTGACATCTGGGGCCTGAAAAACCCCGACCTGGGCAGCGTGATGAACCAGGTGCGCAACATGATGCTGGTCACCGTATGGGTGTTCATCGGCATCGAAGGCGCGAGCATCTTCTCGGCGCGGGCCGAAAAACGCTCCGACGTGGGCAAGGCCACCGTGATCGGTTTTATCACCGTGCTGCTGTTCCTGATGCTGGTGAACGTACTTTCGCTGGGCATCATGACCCAACCGGAACTGGCCAAGTTGCAGAACCCGTCGATGGCTGCCGTGCTGGAGCACGTCGTGGGCCACTGGGGCGCGGTGCTGATCAGCGTCGGCTTGATCATCTCGCTGCTCGGCGCACTGCTGTCGTGGGTGCTGCTGTGTGCGGAGATCATGTTTGCCGCCGCCAAAGACCACACCATGCCGGAGTTCCTGCGTAAGGAAAACGCCAACCATGTACCGGCCAACGCGCTGTGGCTGACCAATGCGATGGTCCAGGTGTTCCTGGTCATCACCCTGTTCTCCGCCAGCACATACCTGTCACTGATCTACCTCGCCACCTCGATGATTCTGGTGCCCTATCTGTGGTCGGCGGCGTATGCGCTGCTGCTGGCGGTACGTGGCGAGACCTACGAAAACGCCTCGGCCGACCGCACGAAGGACCTGATCATCGGCGCGATCGCACTGATCTACGCGGTCTGGCTGCTCTACGCCGGCGGCACCAAATACCTGCTGCTCTCCGCCCTGCTCTATGCCCCTGGCGCGATCCTGTTCGCCAAGGCCAAGCATGAACTGGGCAAACCGATTTTCACCAACGTCGAGAAGCTGATTTTCGCCGCAGTGGTTGTTGGCGCCCTAGTGGCCGCTTATGGCCTCTACGCCGGCTTCCTGACTATGTAATTGTTGTTCACTGGAGGATCTGTAATGACCACGGAAAAAGTGAAGTACGGCGTACATTCCGAAGCCGGCAAACTGCGCAAAGTCATGGTGTGCTCCCCAGGTTTGGCCCACCAGCGGCTGACCCCCAACAACTGCGATGAATTGCTGTTCGATGACGTGCTGTGGGTGGCCCAGGCCAAGCGCGACCATTTCGACTTTGTCACCAAGATGCGCGAGCGGGACATTGATGTGCTGGAAATGCACAACCTGCTGACCGATATCGTCGCCATCCCCGAAGCCCTGGACTGGATTCTGGAACGCAAGATCACCGCCAATACAGTGGGTCTGGGCCTGGTCGATGAAGTCAGCTCCTGGCTGCGCAGCCTGGAGCCGCGCAAGATCGCCGAGTTCCTGATTGGCGGCGTGTCGGCCGATGACCTGCCGAGCAGCTTCGGTGGCAAGACCATCGAGATGTTCCGCGATTTCCTCGGCCACTCCAGCTTCATTCTGCCGCCGCTGCCCAACACCCAGTTCACCCGCGACACCACTTGCTGGATCTACGGTGGCGTGACGCTGAACCCGATGTACTGGCCGGCGCGACGTCAGGAAACCCTGCTGGCCAGCGCCATCTACAAATTCCACCCCGAGTTTACCAACGCGGACTTCCAAATCTGGTACGGCGACCCTGACCTGGAACACGGTGCCGCCACCCTGGAAGGCGGTGACGTCATGCCGATTGGCAATGGCGTCGTGTTGATCGGCATGGGGGAGCGCTCGTCCCACCAGGCCATCGGCCAGTTGGCGCGCAACCTGTTCAAAAACAAAGCCGTGGAACGAGTGATCGTTGCTGGCCTGCCAAAATCCCGCGCGGCGATGCACCTGGACACCGTGTTCAGCTTCTGTGACCGCGATCTGGTCACCATCTTCCCCGAAGTGGTCAAACAGATCGTCGCCTTCACCCTGCGCCCTGACGAAAGCAAGCCGCACGGCATCGATATCCAACGGGAGAAAACCAACTTCCTCGACACCGTGGCCGCAGCACTCAACCTCAAGGCCCTGCGCGTCGTCGAAACCGGCGGCAACAGCTTCGCCGCCGAACGCGAGCAGTGGGACGACGGCAACAACGTGGTGGCCCTGGAGCCTGGCGTGGTAATCGGCTACGACCGCAACACCTCCACCAACACCCTGCTGCGCAAGGCTGGCGTGGAAGTCATCACCATCAGCGCCGGTGAACTCGGCCGCGGCCGTGGCGGCGGCCACTGCATGACCTGCCCGATCATCCGCGACCCTATCGATTATTAATTTTCCAGCCTTGGCCGCCGCTCACAAGGCGTCGGCCAAGGGGATAACCTAAACAGAAGGAGATCCACCATGGCTTTCAACATGCGCAACCGCAGCCTGCTCTCGCTGATGCACCACACCACTCGCGAGCTCAACTACCTGCTGGACCTGTCCCGCGACCTCAAACGCGCCAAATACACCGGCACCGAGCGTCCGCACTTGCAGGGCAAGAACATTGCGCTGATCTTCGAAAAAACCTCGACCCGCACCCGCTGCGCATTCGAAGTGGCGGCCCACGACCAGGGCGCCCACGTCACCTATATCGACCCGGTGTCGTCGCAGATCGGCCACAAAGAAAGCATGAAAGACACCGCCCGCGTCCTCGGTCGGATGTTCGATGCCATTGAATACCGTGGCTTCGCGCAGGAAATCGTCGAAGAACTGGCCAAGTTCGCCGGTGTGCCGGTGTTCAACGGCCTGACCGCCGAATTCCACCCGACCCAAATGATCGCCGACACCCTGACCATGCGCGAACACTGCGACAAGCCGCTGCATGACATCAGCTACGCCTACCTGGGCGACGCCCGCTACAACATGGGCAACTCGCTGCTGATGATCGGCGCCAAGCTGGGCATGGACGTGCGCATCGGCGCGCCGAAAGCCCTGTGGCCACACGAAGATTTCATCAAGCAGTGCCAGGCCTTTGCCGAGGAAAGCGGCGCGCGCATCACCATCACCGAAGACCCTGTCGCGGCGGTGAAAGGCGTGGACTTCATCCACACCGATATCTGGGTGTCCATGGGCGAGCCGGTGGAAGCGTGGGACGAGCGTATCGAGCAACTGCTGCCGTACCAGGTCAACGCCAAGATGATGAAAGCCTCGGGCAACCCTCGGGTGAAGTTCATGCACTGCCTGCCGGCCTTCCATAACAGCGAAACCAAGGTTGGCAAGGACATCGCCGCGCGTTATCCGAACCTGGCCAATGGCGTGGAAGTGACCGAAGAGGTGTTTGAATCCCCGGCCAACATCGCCTTTGAGCAAGCGGAAAACCGCATGCACACCATCAAGGCGATCCTGGTATCGACGTTGGCGGATATCTAACTTTTACTGCTGGAACACAGTCAATGTGGGAGGGGGCTTGCCCCCGATAGCGGCGTATCAGTCGACACAAGTATTGAATGTTAGCCCGCCATCGGGAGCAAGCTCCCTCCCACACTTAGTCCTGTGTTCACACGCTGAACTCTAGAAGGATTGCATTATGCGTATCGTCGTTGCACTGGGCGGTAACGCCCTGCTCCGCCGTGGTGAACCCATGACAGCGGACAACCAACGTATCAATATCCGAATCGCGACCGAACAGATCGCCAAGATTCACCCTGGCAACGAGCTGGTGATCGCCCACGGTAACGGCCCACAAGTCGGCCTGCTGTCGTTGCAGGCGGCGGCCTACACCAGCGTCTCGCCGTACCCGCTGGACGTGCTCGGCGCGGAAACCGAAGGCATGATCGGCTACATCATCGAACAGGAACTGGGCAACCTGCTGGACGTCGAAGTCCCGTTTGCCACCCTGCTCACCCAGGTTGAAGTGGACGCCAACGACCCGGCCTTCAAGAAACCCAGCAAACCGATCGGCCCGGTGTACTCCCAGGCCGAAGCCGAGAAACTCGCCGCTGAAAAAGGCTGGGCCATCGCCCCGGATGGCGATAAATACCGCCGCGTAGTCGCCAGCCCGCGGCCGAAACGCATCTTCGAAATTCGCCCGATCCAATGGCTGCTGGAAAAAGGCAGCATCGTGATCTGCGCCGGCGGTGGCGGTATCCCGACGATGTATGACGAAGACGGCAAGCTCAAGGGCGTCGAGGCAGTGATCGACAAAGACCTGTGCTCATCGCTGCTGGCTTCGCAACTGGAAGCCGATTTGCTGGTGATTGCCACCGACGTCAATGCCGCCTTTATCGACTTCGGCAAGCCGACCCAGAAGGCCATCGGCCAGGCCCACCCGGATGAAATGGAAAGGCTTGGTTTCGCCGCCGGTTCCATGGGGCCGAAAGTGCAAGCAGCCTGCGAGTTCGCGCGCCAGACTGGCAAAACCGCAGTGATCGGTTCACTCTCGGACATCGAAGCCATCGTCCAGGGCCACGCCGGCACCCGTATCAGCACGACGACCCCTGGCATACGTTATCTGTGAAGTTTAGGAGAAACGCCTATGGCCACCTTTGAACCCGGGCACATGCACATCGAACGCCACGCGCTGAACGACGCCGACTACAGCTACAACCTGCACATCGACTATGAAGTCAGCCAGCACCCCCAGGAAGGCCAGGGGATGCTGTTCACGCTGCATGGCTCGGTGCAGGGTAAAGACCTCAAGGAAGACTTCTTCCTGCCCAAGGACCAGGCGTTCGACTTTGCCCGGCAAGCGATGAATATCGCGCAGAAGTACGGGATGCCGAAGATCGCGACGCTCAACGGCAATATGCACAAGCAGTACGACTTGATGTTCGAAGATGTGCGGCATCAGTTGAATGTGAAATCGGGTGATCCGGTCAAACCCGAACACCTCGCATAACTCGGTCCACATGTGGGAGGGGGCTTGCTCCCTCCCACATTTTTGATCTACCCCCCTGTCTGGCATACTTGCCGCCTCTCGCTCCCCAGAATTGTCAGCCGCCCCATGCGTATCCACGTCAGCTTCATCGACCGCGTCGGCATTACCCAGGAAGTCCTGGCCTTGCTCGGTGGGCGCAATCTCAACCTGGACGCGGTAGAAATGGTGCCGCCCAATGTCTACATCGACGCGCCGACCCTGAGCGCCGAAGTCCTCGAAGAGCTGCGGGACGCGCTGTTCAGCGTCAACGGCGTGCAGGCGGTGACGGTGGTGGACATCCTCCCTGGCCAACGCCGCCACCTGCAACTCGACGCCCTGCTGGCGGCCATGACCGACCCGGTGCTGGCCCTGGACAGCGCAGGCAAGATCCTGCTGGCCAACCCGGCGTTGATCGCTCTGTACGGTCGCGAACCGGCCGGCGAAAGCATCAGCGAGCTGTTCAACGATCCGGCATTGCTCGACACCTTGCTGGAGCAAGGCTTTCGCTTGCCTCTGCGCGAGATCAGCGTCAATGGCCAGACCCTGCTGCTGGAGGCCACGCCGATCACCGATGCCGGTGCCCTGCTCAGCCTCTACCAGCCCAATCGTATCGGCGAACAGTTGTCGGCCCTGCACCACGACCATGCGGAAGGCTTCGATGCGCTGCTCGGCGAGTCGCCGGCAATTCGCACCCTCAAGGCGCGTGCGCAGCGCGTCGCGGTGCTCGATGCACCGCTGTTGATCCAGGGCGAGACCGGCACCGGCAAAGAACTGGTGGCGCGGGCCTGCCACGCCATCAGCGCGCGCTGCAGTGCGCCGTTCCTGGCGTTGAACTGTGCGGCGCTACCGGAAAACCTCGCCGAAAGCGAACTGTTCGGCTACGCCCCCGGCGCCTTCACCGGGGCCCAGCGCGGCGGCAAGCCGGGGCTGATGGAACTGGCCAACCAGGGCACGGTGTTCCTCGATGAGATCGGCGAAATGTCGCCGTACCTGCAGGCCAAGCTGCTGCGCTTTCTCAATGACGGTAGTTTTCGCCGGGTAGGCGGCGACCGTGAAGTGAAGGTGAACGTGCGCATCCTCAGCGCCACCCACCGCGACCTGGAAAAGATGGTCGCCGAGGGCACCTTTCGCGAAGACCTGTTCTACCGCCTCAACGTCCTCAATGTCGAAGTGCCGCCCCTGCGCGAGCGAGGCCAGGACATCCTGCTGCTGGCGCGCTATTTCATGCAGCAGGCCTGCGCGCAGATCCAGCGCCCGGTCTGCCGCCTGGCGCCCGGTACTTACCCGGCATTGCTGGGCAACCGCTGGCCGGGCAATGTGCGGCAGTTGCAGAACGTGATCTTCCGCGCCGCCGCCATCTGCGAGAGCAGCCTGGTGGACATCGGCGACCTGGACATCGCCGGCACCTCGGTCGCACGCCAGAGCGACAGCGAAATCGACAGCCTGGAACAGGCCGTGGAAGACTTCGAACGCAGCCTCCTGGAAAAGCTCTACACCAGCTATCCTTCGACCCGCCAGTTGGCGAGCCGCCTGCAAACCTCCCACACCGCTATCGCCCATCGCCTGCGCAAATACGGCATCCCCAACAAGCTCTGACCGAACGCGGATCAAATGTGGGAGGGGCAAGCCCCCTCCCACAGGGGTGATGCAGTGTGTCATCAAAAGCGACCTTTAGCTGTACTGAAAGCGCTACAGCGTAACGATATCGCTACAACCCTGCTTTTTGCGCGCCATGCAAGGCTTTGATCCACATAGGCTTTTTTTCTTGCGGCGAAGTGTAGCGAAATCGCTACAGCCGCACGTACCAGCGCGCGAGCTATTTTTATCAAGCTATTGATTTATAAGTGATTAATGACATTGGCCGCGATATTGCTAAGTAACTCCCCATTATTCCAATCCCGTCCACCAGACGAATCTGGCCCCGAGGAGTTTCCATGAGCGAGTTGCGTTTCACTGAAGATCACGAATGGCTGCGCGCCGAAGCTGACGGCAGCGTCACCGTGGGTATCACCGCGTTCGCGCAAAACGCGCTGGGTGATGTGGTTTTCGTGCAACTGCCAGAGTTGCAGGCCTACGACAAGGGCGCCGAAGCGTCCACCGTGGAATCAGTCAAAGCCGCCAGCGGCGTGTACATGCCGTTGGACGGTGACGTCCTCGAAGTGAACGCCGAGCTGGAGGGCCGCCCGGAACTGGTCAACGAAGACCCGATGGGCGAAGGCTGGTTCTTCCGCTTTAAACCCGCCGATGCCGATGCAGTGGCTACGCTGTTGGATCAGGATGCGTATGACCGCCTGATCAAAGCCAACGCACAAGCCTGAGGAGCGCGCCATGACGATCAACTTGAGCACCGCCAACGAATTCATCGCCCGCCACATCGGCCCGCGCCAGGAAGATGAGCTGCAGATGCTCGCCAGCCTGGGCTTTGATTCCCTGGAAGCCCTGAGCGCCAGTGTGATCCCGGAAAGCATCAAGGGCACCAGCGTGCTCGGCCTGGAAGATGGCTTGAGCGAAGCCGAGGCCCTGGCCAAGATCAAAGCCATCGCCAGCCAGAATCAACTGTTCAAGACCTACATCGGCCAGGGCTACTACAACTGCCATACGCCGTCGCCGATCCTGCGCAACCTCTTGGAAAACCCGGCCTGGTACACCGCCTACACCCCGTACCAGCCAGAGATTTCCCAGGGCCGCCTGGAAGCGCTGTTGAATTTCCAGACCCTGATCAGCGACCTCACCGGCCTGCCGATTGCCAACGCCTCACTGCTTGACGAAGCCACCGCCGCCGCCGAAGCCATGACCTTCTGCAAACGCCTGAGCAAGAACAAGGGCAGCAATGCCTTCTTCGCTTCGATCCACAGCCACCCGCAAACCCTCGACGTGCTACGCACCCGTGCCGAGCCCTTGGGCATCGACGTGGTGGTGGGCGATGAACGCGAACTGAGCGATGTCAGCCCGTTCTTCGGCGCCCTGCTGCAATACCCGGCCAGCAACGGCGACGTGTTTGATTACCGGGAACTGACCGAACGCTTCCACGCCGCCAATGCCCTGGTGGCCGTGGTCGCCGACCTGCTGGCCCTGACCCTGCTGACCCCACCGGGTGAGTTCGGCGCCGACGTGGCCATCGGCAGCGCCCAACGCTTCGGCGTCCCGCTGGGCTTTGGCGGCCCGCACGCGGCGTACTTCTCCACCAAGGATGCGTTCAAGCGCGACATGCCGGGCCGCCTGGTCGGTGTTTCGGTCGACCGCTTCGGCAAGCCGGCCCTGCGCCTGGCCATGCAGACCCGCGAGCAACATATCCGCCGCGAGAAAGCCACCAGCAACATCTGCACCGCCCAGGTCCTGCTCGCCAACATCGCCAGCATGTACGCCGTGTACCACGGCCCGAAAGGCCTGACCCAGATCGCCCAGCGCATTCACCAGCTGACCGCGATCCTGGCCAACGGTTTGAGCGCCCTGGGCCTGAAGGTCGAGCAGGAACACTTCTTCGACACCCTGACCCTCAACACCGGCGCACGCACCGCCGCCCTGCACGACCAGGCCCGCGCCCAGCGCATCAACCTACGCGTGGTGGACGGTGAGCGTCTCGGCCTGTCGGTCGACGAAACCACCACCCAGGCCGATATCGAAACCTTGTGGGCACTCTTCGCCGACGGTAAAGCCCTGCCGGACTTCGCCGCCAAGGTCGAAGGCAGCCTGCCGGCCGCGCTGCTGCGTCAGTCGCCGATCCTTAGCCACCCGGTGTTCAACCGTTATCACTCCGAAACCGAACTGATGCGCTACCTGCGCAAGCTGGCCGACAAGGACCTGGCGCTGGACCGCACCATGATCCCGCTGGGCTCCTGCACCATGAAGCTCAACGCCGCCAGCGAAATGATCCCGGTGACCTGGGCCGAGTTCGGTGCCCTGCACCCGTTCGCCCCTGCCGAGCAAAGCGCTGGCTACCTGCAACTGACCACCGAGCTGGAAGCCATGCTCTGTGCGGCCACCGGGTATGACGCGATCTCGCTGCAACCGAACGCCGGTTCCCAGGGTGAATACGCAGGCCTGCTGGCGATTCGTGCCTATCACCAGAGCCGTGGCGATGAGCGCCGCGACATCTGCCTGATCCCGTCATCGGCCCACGGCACCAACCCGGCCACCGCCAACATGGCCGGCATGCGTGTGGTCGTGACCGCCTGCGACGCGCGTGGCAACGTCGACATCGAAGACCTGCGCGCCAAAGCCATCGAGCACCGCGACCACCTCGCCGCGCTGATGATCACCTACCCGTCGACCCACGGCGTGTTCGAAGAAGGTATCCGCGAGATCTGCGGGATCATTCACGACAACGGCGGTCAGGTGTACATCGACGGCGCCAACATGAACGCCATGGTCGGCCTGTGCGCGCCGGGCAAGTTCGGCGGCGACGTGTCCCACCTGAACCTGCACAAGACCTTCTGCATCCCGCACGGCGGTGGCGGCCCGGGCGTTGGCCCAATCGGCGTCAAATCGCACCTGAGCCCATTCCTGCCCGGCCACGCGGCCATGGCACGCAAGGAAGGCGCGGTGTGCGCGGCGCCGTTCGGCAGCGCAAGCATCCTGCCGATCACCTGGATGTACATCAGCATGATGGGCGGCGCGGGCCTCAAGCGCGCTTCGCAGTTGGCGATCCTGAATGCCAACTACATTTCCCGTCGCCTGGAAGAGCACTACCCGGTGCTTTACACCGGCAGCAACGGCCTGGTGGCGCATGAATGCATCCTCGACCTGCGCCCGTTGAAAGACAGCAGCGGCATCAGCGTAGATGACGTGGCCAAGCGCCTGATCGACTTCGGTTTCCACGCGCCGACCATGTCGTTCCCGGTGGCCGGCACCTTGATGATCGAGCCGACCGAAAGCGAATCCAAGGAAGAACTGGACCGCTTCTGCGACGCGATGATCGCCATCCGCGAAGAAATCCGCGCAGTCGAAAACGGCACCTTGGACAAGGACGACAACCCCCTGAAAAACGCTCCGCACACAGCCGCGGAACTGGTGGGCGAGTGGAGCCACCCTTACAGCCGTGAACAAGCGGTGTACCCGGTGGCATCGTTGATCGACGGCAAGTACTGGCCGCCGGTTGGCCGGGTCGACAACGTGTTCGGCGATCGCAACCTGGTGTGTGCGTGCCCTTCAATCGAGAGCTACGCATAAACTCGACGGGCTGAACGCGGTCCAAAAAATGTGGGAGGGGGCTTGCCCCCGATGGCGGTGGATCAGTTATCTATTGATCGACTGACACACCGCCCCTCCCACACTTTGATCGGGTACACCCGACACCTAATAAGAAACCGGAGAACAACCCATGGCTTTAAGCGTGTTCGACCTGTTCAAGATTGGCATCGGCCCCTCCAGCTCCCACACCGTCGGCCCGATGCGCGCCGCCGCCCGCTTTGTCGAGGGGTTGCGCCGTGACGACCTGCTGAGCGCCACCACCTGCGTCAAGGTGGAACTCTATGGTTCACTCGGCGCCACCGGCAAAGGCCACGGCAGCGACAAGGCCGTGCTGCTCGGCCTGGAAGGCGAACACCCGGACACCGTGAACACAGAAACCATCGCCGCGCGCCTGGCACAGATGCGCAGCGACGGCCGCTTGAACCTGCTCGGCGAACACAGCATTGCGTTCAACGAGAAAGAACACCTGGCGATGATTCGCAAACCCCTCGCCTATCACCCCAACGGCATGATCTTTCGTGCCTTTGACGCCGCCGGTATCCAGATCCGCAGCCGCGAGTACTACTCGGTAGGCGGCGGTTTTGTGGTGGATGAAGACGCCGCCGGCGCCGACCGGATCGTCGAAGACGCCACCCCCCTGACCTTCCCGTTCAAGAGCGCCAAGGACTTGCTCGGTCATTGCGCCACCTACGGGCTGTCCATCAGCCAGGTGATGCTGACCAATGAAAGTGCCTGGCGCCCCGAAGCCGAAACCCGCAACGGCCTGCTGAAGATCTGGCAGGTGATGCAGGACTGTGTGGACGCCGGCTGTCGCAATGAAGGGATCTTGCCGGGAGGCTTGAAGGTCAAGCGTCGTGCCGCCGCCCTGCATCGCCAGCTATGCAAGAACCCGGAGTCAGCCCTGCGCGACCCGTTGTCGGTACTCGATTGGGTCAACCTGTACGCGCTGGCGGTCAACGAAGAAAACGCCAATGGCGGGCGCGTGGTTACGGCGCCCACCAACGGTGCCGCCGGGATTGTGCCGGCGGTGCTGCATTACTACATGCGCTTTATCCCCGGCGCGAATGAAGACGGCGTGGTGCGTTTTCTGCTCACCGCCGCCGCCATCGGGATTCTGTACAAGGAAAACGCATCAATCTCCGGCGCCGAAGTTGGCTGCCAGGGTGAAGTCGGCGTGGCCTGCTCGATGGCCGCCGGTGCGCTGTGCGAAGTATTGGGCGGCAGCGTGTCCCAGGTGGAAAACGCCGCCGAGATCGGTATGGAACACAACCTCGGCCTGACGTGCGACCCGATTGGCGGCCTGGTGCAAGTGCCGTGCATCGAGCGCAATGCCATGGGCTCGGTCAAAGCCATCAATGCCGTGCGCATGGCCTTGCGCGGTGATGGGCAGCATTTTGTGTCCCTCGACAAGGTCATCCGCACCATGCGCCAGACCGGCGCCGATATGAAAAGCAAATACAAGGAAACCGCCCGTGGCGGTTTGGCGGTCAACATTATCGAGTGCTGACGCTTAGACGCGCGTCTGCACGTTTTTCAGGAGCTGAATATGTCCACCGAAACCCTGTTGAAAACCCCATTGCACGCGCTGCACATCGAACTCGGCGCGCGCATGGTGCCCTTCGCCGGCTACGACATGCCGGTGCAATACCCGCTGGGCGTGATGAAAGAACACCTGCACACCCGTGATCAGGCCGGGCTGTTCGACGTGTCCCACATGGGCCAGATCCGCCTGACCGGCGCCAATGCCGCCAAGGCCCTGGAAACCCTGGTGCCGGTGGATATCATCGACCTGCCGGTAGGCATGCAGCGCTACGCCATGTTCACCAATGACCAGGGCGGCATTCTCGACGACCTGATGGTGGCCAACCTGGGTAACGACGAGCTGTTCCTGGTGGTCAACGCGGCCTGCAAGGACCAGGACCTGGCGCACCTGCGCGCCAAGATTGGCGACCAGTGCACCATCGAGCCGTTGTTCGAAGAACGCGCCCTGCTCGCCCTGCAAGGCCCGGCAGCCGTGAAAGTACTGGCGCGCCTGGCCCCTGAAGTGGCCAAGATGACCTTCATGCAGTTCGCGTCCCTGCGCCTGCTGGGTGTGGACTGCTACGTCAGCCGTTCCGGCTACACCGGTGAAGACGGCTTTGAAATCTCGGTGCCCGCCGCCAACGCCGAAAGCCTGGCCCGCAGCCTGCTGGCCGAGACGGAAGTACAGGCCATCGGTCTGGGCGCCCGCGACTCCCTGCGCCTGGAAGCCGGCCTGTGCCTGTATGGCCACGACATGAACACCGACACCACCCCGATCGAAGCCAGCCTGCTGTGGGCGATCTCCAAGGCCCGTCGCGCTGACGGCGCACGTGCCGGTGGCTTTCCCGGCGCCGACCGGATCTTTACCCAGCAGCAAGCCGGTGTAAGCCGCAAACGTGTCGGCCTGCTGCCTCAAGAGCGCACGCCAGTGCGTGAAGGTGCGGAAATCGTCGACGAACACGGCACCGTGATCGGCAGCGTCTGCAGCGGCGGCTTTGGCCCAAGCCTCGGTGGCCCGTTGGCGATGGCCTACCTGGACAGCGCCTTCACTGCGCTGGATACCGAAGTGTCTGCACTGGTGCGTGGGAAAAAGGTGCCACTACGTGTAAGTAAAATGCCATTTGTGCCGCAACGTTACTACCGCGGCTGATTGATTGTTCCTATAAGTAACGCGGTCGCTATAACGCGCACTAAACTGTAACGCGACCGCCATAAAACAGTGCATCTGCGATAGTCATTGTTATAGGGATCAACCTATAACAAGTGACCAATTCTATCGAATAAGCCGGTACACGAGTATTCAACGAAATACCATGAGGCCTAGCAAAACCTGGGCTTTTTGCGGGGCTTGTTTTTTCTGTATTAGTTGTCGTAGAGTTTGTCCACTGTGTTTGCATGGGTCGCTTGAAACCTGACCTGGGCAGTAGCCAAAGTTTGCTACAACCCGCTCGACGTCTCTTACTTTCCTGCAACCCAGCCCAGTACTCTTTCATGCGAAAGGGGCTGTCATTCATTTTTAGCGTCAAGGAAATAAGAAAATGTCGGATAAACGTCAGAGCGGTACCGTCAAGTGGTTCAACGACGAAAAAGGGTTTGGTTTTATCACTCCAGAAAGCGGTCCGGATCTGTTCGTGCATTTCCGCGCTATTCAGGGCAACGGCTTCAAGAGCCTGAAAGAAGGCCAGAAAGTGTCTTTCGTAGCCGTGCAAGGCCAGAAAGGCATGCAGGCTGACGAAGTACAAGCAGAGGCCTGATCCCTCCTGCGACAAAAAGCCCCTGATGGTGACATCAGGGGCTTTTTTATGGGCGCGTGAAGGGTGTTGCACCGTAAAATGCTTTTTTCTTCAGAGAGCCCTGCCATGTCCAAACCCCTGCTGAGCCCCCAAGGCGAATTCCCCGCCGTTGGCCTGGGCCGTCGTCTGGCAGCGATGTTCTATGACTTCCTCCTCTGCACTGCACTGCTGATTGTCACGGCCTTTATCTACAAGCTGGTGTGGATCGCGTTCGTGGGCGAAGCCAAAATGCGCACCCTCACCGAATCCGGCACGCTGGACGGTGACCCGTTGCTGTCGACTATTTTGTTCTTCGTGCTGTTTGGTTTCTTCGCCAAGTTCTGGACCCATTCCGGGCAGACCCTGGGCATGCAGGTGTGGGGCGTGCGCGTGCAGAACGCCGACGGCTCGCGGATCAGCCTGTGGCAGGCGCTGTTGCGCTTTGTGGTGTCGATCGCATCGTGGTTATGCGTGGGGCTGGGGTTTATCTGGTCGCTGTTCGACAAGCAGAAACGCAGCTGGCATGACATCTATTCTGACACGCAGTTGGTGCAGGTTCCGAAGCGAAAAAAATAACGCCCTGCTGGTGCGGATCAAAATGTGGGAGGGGGCTTGCTCCCGATAGCGGTAAATCAGTCGATGTATCTGGTGACTGACACTACGCTATCGGGGGCAAGCCCCCTCCCACATGTTCGACCGGGTCAGGCGTTGCCGGCCAGCTTCAGGCGCGCGGCTTGGGTGAAATCCAGCATGCGCTTGAGCGGGCGCACAGCCTGCGGGATCACCGACGGCTCGACGAAGATCTCGTTACTGCCCTCACGCAGGCACTGCAGCGTGCGCTCCAGCGTATTCATCGCCATCCACGGGCAGTGCGCGCAACTGCGGCACGCCGCGCCGTTGCCGGCGGTAGGCGCTTCGATGAAGACCTTGTCCGGGCACAGCTGCTGCATCTTGTAGAAAATGCCGCGATCGGTGGCGACGATGAACGTTTTGTTCGGTAAACGCTGAGCGGCGGCAATCAGTTGGCTGGTGGAACCCACCGCATCCGCCAGTTCGATCACCGAGGTCGGGGATTCCGGGTGGACCAGAATCGCCGCGTCCGGGTACAGCGCCTTCATGTCTTCCAACTGCTTGGATTTGAACTCTTCGTGGACGATGCAGGCACCGTCCCACAGCAGCATGTCGGCACCGGTCTGGCGCTGAATGTAAGTGCCCAGGTGTTTGTCCGGCCCCCAGATAATGGTCTCGCCGTTGTCCATCAGGCTTTCGACGATTTCCAGTGCACAACTGGAGGTCACCACCCAATCCGCCCGCGCCTTGACCGCCGCCGAGGTGTTGGCATACACCACCACGGTGCGCTCAGGGTGCTGATCGCAGAACGCCGAAAACTCATCCACCGGGCAGCCCAGGTCGAGGGAGCACGTGGCTTCCAGGGTCGGCATCAGGATGCGTTTTTCGGGGGTGAGAATTTTGGCGGTCTCGCCCATGAAACGCACGCCGGCGACCAGTACGGTCTTGGCCGGGTGGGCGGCGCCGAAGCGCGCCATTTCGAGGGAGTCGGAGACACAGCCGCCGGTTTCTTCGGCCAGGGCCTGAATCACCGGGTCGCAATAGAAGTGGGCGACCAGCACCGCGTCCTGAGCTTTGAGCTCGGCGGCGATGGCGGTACGCAGGCTGGCCTCTTCCTCGGCGCTGAGGGCCTTGGGCTGCTTGGCATCGAGGTGGGCTTGAACCAGAAGGCGTTCGGAAATTTGCGTCATGTTCGCAAGACCTGCAGGCGCCGTTGCGCGAAAGTCGAGTGTACCACCGGCTCCGGAGCCCTTCGGGCGCCGCCGGACGAAGTGATGTGTCATCAAGCACGGGTTAAGGTGAAGCTGCGCAAGGCTACAGAATATCGAATGGATTCAAAAGCCTAATCTGGCATGGCGCGACGCATCTGTCGGGCAAAAAAAACGGGAAGGCTCATCACTGGGCCTTCCCGCGTTGACCACGATGAACCTCAGCGCATCAGCACATCCGGATCATCCTGCAACAGGACTGAGTCATGCATCTTCGCCAATGCATCCTTCAACGTCGACTGCTCCAGCGCATCCTTGGATTTTTTGCTTTCCCTGCCCGCGTGTTCGAGCAGTGCCAGGTAGTCACGCTTGGATGAGCCTTCCTTCGGCACCACGGTGTCTTCTACCAGGTTGGCCATCACATACTTCTGCGTGTGGGTATTCTGGGAAGCCGACTGTGTGACGGAAGCACGGGTCAATTGGCCGTCTTTATAGGCAAAGCTCGCGGTGCTGCTGGCCCTGTCCTGCAATTGCACATACAGGTAATTCTGCGATTCGCGACTGCCATCAAACACAGGCGGTTTCCCACCATCAAGGCCTTTGTGGAAGCTCGCCGAAAGCACCGATTGCTGGTTCTGGGTGACGCTGCGATCCGCGCTGCTGCGACCATTGACCTGGGTTTTTTGCGACACATTGTAGGAAAAGCTGTCGACCTCTGAAGCGCGCATCGGGTTGGAGCTGTCTACGGCCTGCTTGATGGAAGCCTTGAAGTCAGCCAGGCCGGTCAGCAAGCCTTTGTCGCTCGGATTGTTGCTCAAGGCTTCCACGGCGCCAGCGCCTTGTGGGTAGTTACTGTTCATGGCGCTGAACGCGTCTTTGAACATCGCCATCAAGTCAGTGTTGGCACTCCCTCGCTTTTCCACCCGGTCGAACTGGGCGAGGTAGGTTTTCAGCGCGTTGGCCTGCTGTTTGGCATCGCCGAGGATCGCCGCGTTTTTCAGGTCCACCGCCAGGTCAATGCTACCCGCCGGGCCACTCATGCGTGTGGTGCGGCTCTGGCTGTCGGCGTGAAAGGCCAGAGTCAGGTCCTCGCCGCCCTGGGACTTCACCTTGGCATTAAGGTCTACGGACGCCAGCACCTTTGAATCAAACTGAGTCAATTGGCTTAGGTCGAGTTTTGGCGGCACGGCGGTCAGCCCATCAACCGAGGCTTGGAAGGCACTGCCCAGTTGACCGACGGCTTTGAGCTCGTCCGCACTCAAATCGCCCCCCTCCACCGTGGCCTGCACGCCCAGCCCATCTTTCTGGCTGGACAGGCTGAAGGTGACGGTCTTGCCGCTGGCGGTCTTGATGCTGAGGCTGACCTGATTCTCGGCCTTACTGTGCAGCACGGTCTGGTCGGCCTTGATCGCACCGGCGTCCCCGGCCCGGTCAGCCGTGGTGTTGAGCACCGACTGCGAAATGTCCGCGCCGCCGCCTTTGGCGAACTGCGCCACCAATGCTGCCCCCAAGCCGCTGTAGCGACTGGCCGTGGAGGTCGAGTTAAAGCTGGTGTTGATGATCTTGCTGACGGCGTCCTGGCTGCTATTTTCCCAGGCCCGCACACTTTCCCGACCCGGCATCTGCCCGTCTCGGGAGTAGATATCAACGACATCGGCAGCCGGATTGCCGAGACTGACCACCGAAGCAGGTCGAACCGGCGAGATATCCACAGTGTTCGCCAAAGTGGCGGACGGTGTGGAGGCAGCGCGAACAATGAGGGGATTGCTAGCGATGATCGGAGTTAGCGTAGTCATGACAGTCCGTGTCTTAAAAGCTGAGTAACCTCCAATCTAGCCAAGATACGCCGCGATTGACAGCATTAAAGCCGCAATAAGTGGCAAAGAGCCACGCCAAAAAACTGCCTCTTTGCCGCATCGCGCAGATCAGGAGCTGTAAGTCACCGAACCACGTACCGTGCGATCGCCCGTAGGAATATGTACAGAACGTGCCGGTATTATCGAATGCCTTGCCACAGCAAAAGCAGTGCAGTGCAGTGCGTAAGGAAGTCGCTGGTGGGTGAGGTATCTTAATGACATGATGCAGGTCATTTAACCCGCTCGGCCAAACTCAAATGAATAGCACCGTCGGGATGAGCGCTGAGGTCAGCGAGCTGGCCAGCTCCGGCCTGGGCCAAAACGAAGCGTTCACCGAGCGCGTACTGGCCAGCATCGATGATTGCATCAAAGTACTCGACCTCGATGCCCGCCTCACCTTCATGAGCGAAGGTGGCCAGAAAATCATGGAAGTCAGTGACTTCAACGCCATCCGAGGCTGCCCCTGGACGGACTTCTGGCAAGACCAGGGCAACCTCGACGCCAAGGCCGCCGTACAGGCCGCCAAAAATGGGGAAAGCGCCAGCTTTATCGGCCCCGCCGAGACGTTGGCCGGCAACCTGAAATGGTGGCATGTGCAGGTCAGCCCGATCCTCGGCAGGGACGGCCGGCCGGAACAGATCCTCTGCGTGTCCCGCGACATCACGGCCCTGCGTGAAGCCGAAGAGGCGTTGCGCAAGCTCAACGAATCCCTGGAACAACAGGTGATAGAACGCACCCGCGACCGTGACCGCATCTGGCGACTGTCTCCGGACTTGATGCTGGTGGCCCAACTCGACGGCGTGATTTCCGCCGTCAACCCAGCCTGGACTCGCATGCTCGGTCACGCCGAACACGACTTGGTGGGCAGCCAGTTGCTGGCCCTGGTACACCCGGACGACCTGGCCGACTCCTCATCGGCAGTCAGCCGCCTGGGAGACGGCAAGAACTTCCCGAACTTCAAGAACCGTTACCGCCACCAGGATGGCAGCTACCGCATGATCGCCTGGACCGCCGTGCCCGATAGCGACTACATCCATGCGGTGGGCCGTGATATCCAGGCTGAAGAAGAAGCCAAGGACGCCCTACGCCTGTCGGAAGACGCCCTGCGTCAGTCCCAGAAACTGGAAGCCATTGGCCAACTCACTGGCGGTGTCGCACACGATTTCAATAACCTGCTGACGGTGATCAAATCCTGCGCCGACTTGCTCAAGACCCCGTCGCTGAGCGAAGTGCGGCGCATCAAATACGTGGAAGCCATCGCCAGCACCGTCGACCGAGCCGCCCGCCTGACCGCGCAACTGCTGACGTTCGCCCGCCGCCAGGCCCTGCGCCCGGAAGTGTTCAACGTCGGCGACAGCGTGTTGCGGGTGGGCGAGATGATGGACAGCCTGACCGGCTCGCGGATCAAGGTCACCATCGAGGTGCCGGATGAGCCCTGCTTTATCAACGCCGATGAAAGCCAGTTCGATACCGCGTTGGTGAACATGGTGGTCAATGCGCGGGATGCTATGTCCGGCAATGGCAACTTGACCATCCAGGTCGCGACAGCGGCCTGGCTACCGTCGGTACGTGCCCACCCGGGGCGGATCGCCGACTACGTGACCATCACGCTGAGCGACACCGGTACAGGTATTGCGCCAGAAAAACTCGACGCCATCTTCGAGCCCTTCTACACCACCAAAGGCATCGGCCAAGGTACCGGGTTGGGCTTGTCGCAAGTGTTCGGCTTTGCCAAACAGTCGGGCGGGGAGATTCTGGTGCAGAGCGAATGCGGCAAGGGCAGCCAGTTTACGTTGTACCTGCCCAAGGTCGAGGCCAGCACGATCCCGACCTCCCAAGACAACCATAGCGCACCGATTGTCTCGAACTTGTGCGTGCTGATGGTTGAGGACAACGCCGACGTTGGCCTCTACACCTCGCAGACACTGGAACAGATGGGCTTTCACGTGTTGTGGGTGCCGGACGCCAAGAGCGCACTGGAAGCCCTGGCCCCCAACCCGGAAAGTTTCCAGGTGGTGTTCTCCGACATCTCCATGCCGGGCATGAGCGGCCTGGAACTGCTCGACGTAATCGAAGCACTCTACCCGTGGCTGCCCGTGGTGCTCACTACCGGCTACAACGACGAATACGCGCGCATCGCCCAGGAAGAAGCCAAGCGCTTTGTACTGCTGCAAAAGCCCTACGCCACTGAGACGTTGGCCTTACTCCTGCAAAAGGTCGTCAAGGGCCGGCTGGGCCGCTCACCGGGAGGGGAAATAGGTCGAAGCGACCTCAGCTTCAGCACGCACGCAGGCGTAAGCTGAGCCGCGTTTCAGCATCGGAAGGCGGATTACGTGCGGTGGGACATGGCACGTTGCGCGACCTTTTCACAAGGCAAAAAAAAACCCGGAAATCCTCACTTGCGTGGGCCTTCCGGATTTTCTAAACCGCCAAAAATGGTGGGTCGTGTGGGATTCAATCCGAGCTTCCAGCTCCTGATTTTTTTGCTGCTCTGGGGTCTGCGCCTTGCGCTGCGGAGTGACGCCTTGGCGCTCTTTCTGAACTTGGTCAACCCAGCGGCGCAGCGCTGACTCACCAATGCCGAGTGAGCGGCTGGCTATTTGGGATGAGTAAAGCGCCAGCGTCAGGCTCTCGGGCGACGCAGCCAGCGAAATCGGCTGCAATGGTCTCGTTTCGGGTTGTTCACAGATCACTAAATACCAAGCCCAAAGAATGCACACCCCTATCCTAAGGATCGCTTCGCGTCACACACCCTAGGCAAGAGCCGTATGCGGTAGTTCCGCCCGTACGGATCTGTGCGGGGGGGCGGCAGGTAACTGCCGTCCCTACCGCGACCGGCATACATGCACTTCTGCAACATGTTCTGCCCGAACACAAAAATCATGACATTCCTCATTGAGAACTGACACCCGTGTCAGTTCTCAATGAGCGCCAACAGTCTTCAACTGCATCCGGTACTGCCCCGGCGTCATTCCATACCATTGATGGCACGCGCGATAGAAACTGCTCAGTTCGCGAAAACCCACATGATAGGCGGCTTCTTGTAATGAGCATTGGCTATTGCCTAAGAGGAACTCTGTTTGGCTGCGGCGCGTTTCATTGACTAGCTCTTTATAGGATTGGCCGGCCTTTCGTAGTAATCGTTGCAGAGTGCGTTTGCTCACGCTCATTTTTTTCGCCAGGTCCTCAAGGCGTGGAGTCCCTGCACTCAACGACGCAAGAACCATTTTTTGCACGGCATCCGGTATAGCGATGGAGCGGCGGGCAGACAAGGACGTCTCTGCAATCATTTTATGCAAGGGGGCCAGTTGTTTGTTCGCCGAGGCTAGAGGTTTTTCAAGGTCGGCGTTGTCTAGCAATATGAAATAGCAGGGGGCGTCAAACTCCACGGGACAGTGAAACATTTGCGTGTACGCCGAGACGTCGGCCGGGATGGAATGCATGAAGCCTAACCCGCGTATTTTCAACTCTGGGCTCGTCAGCATTCGGCATAGTCTGACGATCAAGGTAGTAACAGCATCGCTAAATGGGCGTGGCATTTTTTGCGAACCCAGAAAGTGGGCGGCGAACCTATGTTGCTCACCTTGAGCCTGTAACGAGAGGGTAAGGGAAGTGTCGAGCAGGGCGACGAAGTGAACCAAATGCTGGAGCGCGATACGTAACGTGGCGCTGGACATCATCAGGTAGCCCACAACATCGAAGATGCCCGGACCGACCTGCGATGTTGCGAGCAGGCCGACGTTAGGGTCGTTGGACGCCTCGGCCGCCAGCGAATAAAGGCGATAGAGTTTGTCGCGCGCAACCCACGACTCGTCGAAGTTCAAGGCGTGCACATCGAGGCCCGCGCCCAAGCAAAGACTATCGAGATCCAGCCCTGTCGATCTCAGCGCGTCAATCATGAAGTGCGCTAGAGAGGGAGTTACCTTTGGCATTTTTACTCCTTTCATTCATCGCGAATCAACGTGCGGGCGTGGCCGGAATTATCGAGGCCGCTGTCCCTTTCGTCAAAATGGCGGTGGCATAGGGCAGCTAGGCTGGCGTCGGATGCCAAGGTTATGGCGCGTTATACGATTGTGAGTCAGTACGGGAGCATTCAAATTGAACACCGAGCCGAGACCAGGCACTCCTTAGGTCTGTTCGTTCGACTCCTTACTCGATTCGGAGTTATGTCATGGCTTTGCATCAGACCGTTAAAACGCAAGATCCTTCCCTTGAAGATGTTTATTCAAGCTCTGCCTCAGAACGGCGGTTGCCCAAATATCGCTTGCCCGATTACTCAAGCACACCGTCGGCCAGTTATAACTTGGTGCACGACGAGTTGTTGTTGGACGGCAACTCTCGGCAAAATCTGGCGACCTTCTGCACCACCTGGGTAGAACCGGAAGTCCAACGGTTGATGGCCGATGCTCTCGACAAGAACATGATTGACAAGGATGAATACCCGCAGACCGCTGAAATTGAAAATCGTTGTGTGCACATCATTGCCGATCTCTGGCATGCGCCTAGATCATGGCAAACCGTGGGCTGTTCTACCACGGGCTCCAGTGAAGCCGCCATGTTGGGTGGCTTGGCCCTAAAATGGAGCTGGAAGAAGCGTCGCGAAGCAGCGGGGCTATCGGTGGATAAACCGAATTTTGTGTGCGGTCCGGTGCAGATCTGCTGGAAAAAATTCGCTCGTTATTTTGACGTAGAAATACGCGAAGTGCCCCTGCGTAACGGTGCCCTGGGGCTGCGCCCCGAAGACTTACGTCAGTATTGCGATGAAAATACCATTGGCGTAGTCGCCACCCTCGGCGTGACTTTTACTGGTATCTATGAGCCCGTCGCAGCACTGGCGAATGAACTCGACTGCCTGCAGCGTGAACTTGGGCTGGACATTCCCATTCATGTTGACGCGGCGAGTGGCGGTTTTATTGCGCCCTTCATTCAACAACAACTCAGCTGGGACTTTAGCATCGAGCGAGTCAAGTCGATCAATGCTTCAGGCCACAAGTATGGGTTGGCGCCTTTGGGTGTGGGTTGGATTATCTGGCGGGCGAAGGCCGACTTGCCGGAAGAGCTGATCTTCTACGTTGATTATTTGGGTGGCAACATGGCGACGTTCGCCTTGAACTTCAGCCGTCCCGGCGGAGAAATAATTGCCCAGTACTACAACTTCCTCAGATTGGGGCGTGAAGGTTATACCCAGATTCAACAGGCCTGTTCGGACACTGCCCAGTGGCTTGCGACCGAGATTGCCAAAATTTCGCCGCTTGAGCTGGTATACGACGGCCACGGCGGCCTGCCTGCCGTGTGCTACAAACTCAAGGAAGGCATCGAGCATGGCTTCACTCTCTATGACCTCTCTGAACGCGTGCGCATGCGTGGATGGCAGATAGCGTCCTACCCGCTGCCATCTGATCGCCAGGAAGTTGTGGTGCAACGCGTATTGGTGCGCCACGGCGTCAGCCGCGACCTGATTGGCCTGCTGCTGGATGATCTGCACAAAGCAATCGCCTTCCTGCAGGAAAACCCGGTGCTCCATTCCGAGGCCGGCCCCTCTTTCAGTCATGGCGCTGCACTGTCAGCAGACACCGCCAGCCGATAATTCTCCATCGACTAAGGCCACGGGGCACCCGTCTGGGGTGTCACTGTGGCTATATCGTTCATTGCAAACAGCTTAAGGAAAGTACCGTGAACTGGCTCCAAAGCACTCTGCGCACGTACCCGGAGATGGCTATTTTTCTGTCGCTGGGTTTAGGGTTCTGGTTTGGCGGCAAGACCTTCAGGGGCTTCAGTCTCGGGGCTGTAACCTCGACATTGATCGCTTCACTAATTATCGGCCAGGCGGGGATCGTCATCTCGCCTAACGTCAAGAGCACCTTCTTCCTTATGTTCCTCTTCGCAATCGGCTATGGCGTTGGGCCGCAATTCGTTCGAGGTATCGCCAAGGACGGCCTGCCACAGGCCTTGTTCGCTGTGGTGATGTGCGTGTTGTGCCTGGCCGCCCCATTGCTTGCCACCTGGATCGCTGGTTATGGGCTCGGCTCAACGGCTGGTATGTTCGCCGGTTCGCAGACGATTTCTGCTTCGATGGGCCTTGCAACCGACGCGATCAATCGGCTGGGCATGAACGCCGAACAGACGCGCCAGCAACTCGACGCCATGCCGGTGGCCTATGCTGTTACCTATATCTTTGGCACGGTCGGTTCGGCGCTGATCCTGGCATTGCTGGGGCCAAAGCTATTGCGTATCGACCTAGTCAAAGCCTGCAAAGATTATGAAATCAGCATGGGTGGTCATCAGGACATCGCCAGCGAAGGTACGGCTTGGCATCGCTACGTTCTGCGAGCCTACAAGGTACCGGAGCACAGCGAATTCGTCGGACTTACTATCAGCCAGGCTGAGTCTCGCTCGCAAGGTAAGCGGGTATTCATCGAGCGGCTTCGACGCGATGGCAAGATCGAATCCCTAACAACTAGTACCACTCTGATGGCAGGGGACATTCTGGCGGTAGCTGGCCAGAACGCTGACATTCTGGCTCTACTTAGCCATTCCGAAGCTGAGGTGGATGACCCTGAGTTGCTGGCCGTCCCGGCCGAAGGTGTGGATATCTTTGTCACCAACAAACGCTATGACGGCCAGACGCTTGAACAGCTGTCCCGAATGCCAGTTGCCCATGGCGTATTCATTCGCAAGATCAAGCGAGGCGCGATCTCCACCGAGCTACCCGTGCTGCCCAAGACCGTCATTCACCGCGGTGACATCATTACCCTGGCCGGACTGACGTCGGATACCACAGCCGCCGCAAAGGAACTGGGGCAGCCTGACCGCACGAGCAACGTGGCCGACGTGGCGTTTATCGGCATGGCCATCTTTATCGGCGCACTGATCGGTGCGGCGGTGCTCACTGTTCATGGCGTACCCATCACACTTTCCACCGCTGGCGGCGCGCTGATCGCCGGGTTGGTATTCGGCTGGTTACGGTCTATTCATCCAACATTTGGAAGGATTCCGGAGCCCACCGTATGGTTCATGAATTCGGTCGGCCTTAACGTTTTTATCGCAGTAGTCGGCATCAACGCGGCATCTGGATTTGTGCATGGTTTACAGACCATAGGCGTGAGCCTATTTCTCTGGGGAATATTCGCCACCTCATTACCCTTGATCATTGGCATGTTCATCGCTCGATATGTTTTTCGCTTCCACCCCGCTCTTGTGCTGGGCTGCTGCGCCGGTGCGCGCACAACCACTGCCGCGCTTGGCATGCTTTGCGAGACAGCCAAAAGCAACGTCCCGGCCCTGGGTTACACCGTGACTTATGCGGTAGGTAATACGCTGTTGACCATATGGGGAATGGTGCTAATCGTCATTCTATCCTGATAGCCCCTTTGCGCATTCTCTTATGGCTAATAGCCTCACATCACCGGAGCTCCATATGACCAATGATTACAGCAAATACGCAGCACTGAGCCCGTTCGAGCTCAAAGATGAGCTGATCAAGGTTGCGAGCAGCCAGGAAAATCGGTTGATGCTCAATGCCGGGCGTGGCAACCCGAATTTTCTAGCCACCTTACCGCGCCAGGCTTTTTTCCAACTTGGGCTTTTTGCCAACCGCGAGGCCGAACTGTCGTTTTCATTCCTCGGCAACGGCATCGGCGGCCTACCGAAGGTGCTCGGCATCGAGGCGCGTATGGACCGCTTCCTGTCGGACAATGCCAGCCAGCCGGGTGTTGACCTACTCATGAAAATCGCCAGCTATATTCGCGATCAGCTAGGGCTGGATGGGCCGGCGTTTCTCCATGAAATGGTCGAAGGCATCCTTGGCTGTAACTATCCGGTCCCGCCACGGATGCTGGCCGTCAGCGAGAAAGTGGTTCGCGAGTATCTGGTCAAGGAAATGATCGGTGGCAGTGTCTCGCGGGATGACTTCGATATTTTTGCGGTCGAAGGTGGCACGGCGGCGATGACATACATTTTCAACAGCCTGAAGGAAAACAAGATAATCCGTACCGGCGACAAGGTGGCTATCGGCATGCCGACCTTCACGCCTTATTTCGAAATTCCGGTGTTGGAAGATTACGGCCTGGAAGTGGTGCACATCGATGCATCACCGGAGCTGGCCTGGCAGTACCCTCAAACAGAGCTGGACAAGTTACTGGACCCGTCGATCAAGGTGTTTTTTGTGGTCAACCCGAGCAATCCGCCTTCGGTACGTATCGATGATCGCAGCCTGGCCTATATCGCCGAACTGGTAGAGAAACGGCGACCGGATTTGTTCATCATCACCGACGATGTATACGGGACATTCGCGGACGACTTCACCTCGTTGTTCGCGACCTGCCCACGTAACACTGCACTGGTGTATTCGTTCTCCAAATACTTCGGCTGTACCGGTTGGCGTCTGGGCGTCATTGCCTTGCATAAGGACAATATCCTCGACCGGCAAATCGCCGAATATGATCACGACAAACGCGCCACGCTCAACCTGCGTTATCAGACACTGGTACCCGACACTGCAAAATTGAAGTTCATAGATCGCTTGGTAGCCGACAGTCGCTCGGTAGCGCTCAATCATACCGCCGGCCTGTCCACGCCCCAGCAAGTGCAGATGGTGCTTTTCTCATTATTTGCACTGATTGATAGCACCGACAGTTACAAGCAAGTCTTGAAAAAACTCATCCGCCAGCGCCACCACGCGTTGTATCGCGAGCTGGGCGTGGCTATCCCGGCGGACGAGTTCGAGGTGGAGTACTACACGCTACTGGACTTCGAGCAGATTGCCGAAGGGCTTTATGGCGAAGCGTTTGCACGCTGGGTTCATGACAATGTCGACCCTAATACCTTACTGTTTCGAATTGCCGATGAAACTGGCATCGTCATGTTACCCGCCAGTGGCTTTGGCACCAAAAAGCCGGGGGGCCGTATCTCGCTTGCTAACCTCAATGAATATGATTACACCAACATCGGCAAGGCCTTGCGTCAGCTTGCCGATAGCGCTTACGAGCAGTTCAAGGCTACTCGAGATCAAGCATGAGGCTTTTTGCACGCAGTTTCATATCGGTCGAGATAGCGATGGCCGTTACCTGCCCACCTGCACAGATCTGAACGTGCGGAACTTGCTTTTTATAGGCATGGCTAAGAGCGCCAGCTACCTAGATGGCAGTGGCGCCTGGCTGGGTAATGCCGTTTTCCTTTACGAGAACGGCAAGGGGATCACTTACGGCAAGGGTACGGGAGTAACTGAAAAGCGGATGCAACACGGCTGTTAATGCCAACGTCGAATGGCCCCACGTGCTGACGCAAGACTAACCCACCTCTGTATCGGTACAAATCCAGTAAGGGCGATGGTTCGCGAGGAGTCAGACCGGGTCAGTGATATCTCGGAAACTGGGTCAATTCGACTTCGGTGCCAACAGTCACCCAAAGCCGACACTACTGTTCCGATCAGACGGCTGCATGTCTACGAAAATATCTGTGCATTGCACACCTTCCCAGACCCGCACATTCACATTCACCAAATCGCAGGCAAAAAAAAACCCGGAAATCCTCACTTGCGTGGGCCTTCCGGATTTTCTAAACCGCCAAAAATGGTGGGTCGTGTGGGATTCGAACCTACGACCAATTGGTTAAAAGCCAACTGCTCTACCAACTGAGCTAACGACCCGCTGTGTTGTGGCGCGTATAATACTGATTTCTAAGGATTATTCAACACCTTATTTGAAATAAATCAGAAATAACGCGTTGGGTCCGTAATTCCGGCCACTTGGAAGCCTTCTGCGCGCAGTCGGCAGCTGTCGCATTTCCCACAAGCGCGGCCGTCATCGTCTGCTTGATAGCAGGAAACAGTCAGCGAGTAATCGACGCCAAGTCCTACGCCAGCCTTCACGATATCGGCCTTGCTGAGGTTCTGCAGCGGCGCCAGGATACGGAAGCCCTGCCCCTCTACGCCGGCCTTGGTCGCCAGGTTGGCCATGCGCTCGAACGACTCGACGAACTCTGGGCGGCAGTCCGGGTAGCCGGAATAATCCACCGCGTTGACGCCGATAAAGATATCGCGGGCATTCAGCACTTCTGCCCAGCCGAGAGCCAGGGACAGGAATACGGTGTTGCGCGCCGGTACATAGGTGATCGGGATGCCTTCGCTGGGCGCTTCCGGCACGTCGATGCTGCTGTCGGTGAGGGCCGAGCCGCCGATGCCGTTGAGGTTCAGACCAATGACCTTGTGCTCGGCCACCCCCATGTCGCGGGCGATGCGGGCAGCGGCGTTCAGCTCGGCGCGATGGCGCTGGCCGTAGTCAAAGCTCATGGTGTAGCAGGTGTAGCCTTCAGCCTGCGCCATGGCCACCACCGTGGCGGAGTCGAGGCCACCGGACAGCAGGATTACTGCGCGTTTTTGATCAATCGGTTCTTCGGTCATTTCAGCGTCCTGGCTCGTCGTTCCAAAGGTATTTATGCAGCTGCAATTGCAGACGGACCGGCAGGTTATCAGCCACCACCCAGTCGGCCAGGTCGCGTGCGTTGAGGTCGTGATGGCTTGGCGAGAACAATACCTCGCCCGCGCGGCGGTCCAAACCATACTGGATCAGCTTGGAGCTCGCCCAGTCGTAATCGTCGCGGGAGCAGATCACGAATTTGACCTGATCGTTGGCTGTCAGCAAGTCCAGGTTCTCGTAGAGGTTGCGATGCGCCTCTTTGGAGCCTGGGGTCTTGAGGTCGACCACCCGGCTCACACGCGGGTCCACAGCGGAAATATCCAGAGCGCCGCTGGTTTCCAGGGACACCTCGTAACCGGCGTCACACAGCTGCTTGAGCAAGGGGATGGCGTTGGGTTGCGCCAACGGCTCGCCGCCTGTCACGCAGACGTAGCGTGGCCGGTAACCGGCAACCTGCTCCAGGATGTCTTCAAGGGTGCGCACGGTGCCGCCACTGAAGGCGTAGGCGCTGTCACAGTACTGGCAACGCAGGGGGCAACCAGTCAGGCGCACAAATACTGTGGGCAGGCCGGCCGTTCGCGTTTCACCCTGTAACGAGTAAAAAACTTCGGTGATGCGTAATGTGTCTTGCATAGTCGCCACGGGCGTAACAGCTAAACAGGCTGTCCGCCTCCGTCAGGCACTTCAAGGAATTGCGCCAACGCGTCAACCCCAGGAAGCGTGTTTCATAAAAGGGAGCGGATTCTAACGAAAAAACCCGCGCCAGGCGCGGGTTTCTTCTAAACGGACTGCGTCGCTTACAGGCGCTGCAGGTCGCGTTGGGCCAACTGGGCAGCGGAAGTCCCCGGATACTGGGCAACGACCTGCTGCAGAATGCCTTTGACCTTGTCGGTGTGACCCAGGCGGCGTTCTACGTCAGCGAGTTTGTACAGCGAATCCGGCACCTTGGCGTGCTTGGGGTACAGCTGGCTGACCTTGGCAAATGCCTGGCCCGCCCCCTGCAGATCACCCTTTGCCAGGTTTACCTCACCCAGCCAGTACTGGGCGTTGCCCGCATACTGACTGTTTGGGTAACGACCGAGGAATGCGGTAAAAGCCTTGCTGGCCTTGTCGAAATCCTTGGCTTTGATCAGGTCGAAGGCTGCGTCGTAGTACAGTTTTTCCTTCGCCGGATCACCCGGTTCACTGCTGGCAGCAGGGGCCGCGGCGGCGGCCCCTGCTGCTGCTCCACCGGCGGCGGCACTTGGTGCGCCACCGGCAGAAGAATTATCAGGAGTAGCGGCAGGTGTAACGCCGGCTCCTATACGTCGATCAAGATCCTGGTATCGCTCCAGGCCTTCTTGCTTCAGCTGGTTCACTTGATTCTGCAGAACTTCAATAGTGCCTTGTTGCTGCGACAATTGATCCTGCATGCGTTGCAGCTGGTTGAACAGTTCGCCCTGTGCCGAGGGAGCGGACGTAGCCGCCCCCCCAGCATAGGCGCCGTTCGTGCCATAACCCGCTGGCGGATAACTGCTCCCGCTATTGTTATAGCCTGAGTTGCTATCTTCCACAGGAACCGCAGCCCACACCGCAAGCGGCGCGAGGCTGAGAGCCAATACAGTTAGAGCACGACGGCACGTTCGCATGACGAATTACTTACGCAGTTCGACGCGACGGTTTTGAGCCCAGGACTGCTCGTCGTGGCCAGTAGCAACTGGACGCTCTTTACCGTAGGAAACCAGTTCCAGTTGGCCTGGAGCAACACCTTGCAGTACCAGGTAGCGCTGAACGGCTTTCGCACGACGCTCGCCCAGTGCCATGTTGTACTCGCGAGTACCACGTTCGTCGGTGTTACCTTCCAGAACAACGCGAGCGCCGTTAGCTTTCAGGTCCTTCGCGTGAACGTCCAGAGCGCGCATAGCTTCTGGTTTCAGGTCCGAACTGTCGTATTCGAAGTAGAAAGTGGTGATTGCGCGCAGAGCAGCTTCTTCGCTCAGGGAGCCGTCAACTGCACCAGTGTTAGCGCCGTAACCAGCGTTTGGATCAACAGCTGCGCCTTCACCGGCATTGTCGCCGCCTTTAGACGAGCAACCAACGGCTACGGACAGAGCCAGAGCCAGAGCAGCAAACTTACCAAACTTCAGCATTTCCATCGTGAAACTCCTAATGAACCCCAGTGTGTTAAGCAAATCATGTAGCGCCGCGTCAGTTCAGGTAAGGGGACCAGGATGGTTCTCTGACTTCGCCTTGTGCGGTAGGAAGCGGGAGCCTTACGCGTCCATTAATGGACACGAGCATCAAGACTCCCCGGCCCTGCTGGCGGGTGGCGTAGATTACCATGGTGCCGTTGGGCGCAACAGTGGCTGACTCATCAAGGTTGGTATCTGTAAGGATTTTTACGGTTCCGCGCTGCAAATCCTGGGCCGCAACCCGGAAATTAGTGAAACCATCCTGACGGTGAATCATCACCAACGTCTTTTCATCAGCCGAAAGCTTAGGGTTGGCGTTGTAGTTACCAATAAAGGTCACGCGTTCCGCGCCACCGCCACCCACGCTCGTTTTATAAATTTGAGGCTTGCCGCCACGGTCGGAGGTGAAATAGATGGTCGAACCATCTTTACCCCAGAACGGTTCGGTGTTGATACCTGGGCCGCTGGTCACGCGACTGATCTGACGCGAAGCCATGTTCATCACGTAGATATCCGGGTTGCCGTCTTTGGACAGCACGAATGCCAGGCGCGAACCATCCGGCGACCAGGCTGGCGCACCGTTGAGGCCTTCGAAGTTGGTGATCTGCTCACGACGGCCAGTATCGATGTGCTGGACGAAGATGCGCGGACGCCTCTGTTCAAAGGACACGTAGGCAATGCGCTTGCCGTCCGGCGCGAAGCGTGGCGACAGGATTGGCTCACGCGATTGCAGCAAGGTCACGGCCCGCGCGCCATCATAGTCTGAACGCTGCAGCGTGTAGCGCGTGTTATCTACGGAGAAACGCTCAGCCGTTACATAGAGCAGACGTGTCGAGAAAGCACCCTTGATACCGGTGAGTTTTTCAAACGACTGATCCGAGATGTAGTGGGCCATGTCCCGCAATTGCTCGGCGGTGCCCGATACGCTGCCGGTCAAGACCTGCTGCTCGGTCGCCACGTTGAACAAGGTGTACTGGATCTGCAGGCGACCGCCGGCTGGCACGATGCTGCCGACCATCAGGTACTGGGCGCCTACGGCTTTCCAGTCACGGAAGATGACTTCACTGGCCTGGGTCGGCTGGCTGATCATGTTGCCTTTCGGAATCGGCGCGTAATAACCGGAGTTGCGCAGGTCGTCGCTGACGATCTGGGCCATGTCGTCCGGCAGCACGCTGCCGCCCTGCCAGCCGAACGGCACAACGGCGATCGGGGTGGCCCGATCGCTACCGCTGGTGACCAGGATGTTCTTTTCATCCGCCGCCGCTATCCCTGCCATACAGCAAATAACGACAAGCATTCCTCGAAGAAGGTTTCTCACAAGGCTAAATCCTCAGGTGTGAATGTCATCTTGAATGAACGATAGGGAGCGAAGTCGCTTGGTTTCATTCCCTGCATCTCGGTCAACCGGCCAATATTCTTGACCGCCGCGACCGCCGAACTGTCGAACGAACCGTCACCACTGGACTTGGCCACGCTGACCGAAGTCACCGTGCCGTCCGGCAACATGCCGATCTGCAGCACTACTGTCATGCCTTTGCGTGCCGAAGGTGGACGTGTCCAACCTTCTGCTGCCCGTGCCCGAATCAGGTCGTCGAAACTGCCCGCGACTTCATCGCCACGCTCATCGGCCAAGGCTTGCTGACGCTGCGGCGTGTCGGAGAGCAAATCTGCCAAGGCCTGGGCCTTTTTCTCTTCGGCGGATTTACGCGCTGCTTCCTGGGCCTTTTTCTTGGAGGCGTCGGCGGCAGCTTTCTTCTTCGCGTCGTCGGCGACTTTCTTCTTCGCCTCGTCTGCTTCAGTTTTTTTCTTGGCGTCTTCGGCGGCTTTCTTCTTCGCGTCTTCGACTATCTTTTTCTTGGCTTCTTCAGCGGCCTTTTTCTTGGCCTCTTCTTCGGCAGCTTTTTTGGCTTCTTCTTCAGATTTCTTCTTGGCTATATCAGCCAATTGTTTCTCTTCAGCTTTTTTAGCTTCGGCAGCTTTCTCGGACTTTTTGGCTTCATCAGCCTTTTTCGCCTCGTCAGCCTTCTTCGCTTCGTCAGCCTTTTTCGATTCCTCGGTCTTTTGAGCCGCCTCTTCTTTCTTTTGTTCCGCAGCAGCCTTCACCGCTTCCTGCTCGACCTTCTTCTGTTCCATCTGCTCGACTTCAGTCTGGCGCGCAGCCGACTTCTGGGCCTCACCCGCAATCTTCTGATTGGTCTGGGTGGTGGCCTGACTTTTCGATTTCAGCTGATACAGGGTCGCCTGCACGATCGGCTTGGCTGGCGGCAGGTCCGGGGTCATGGCAAAGCTGACGAACAGCATGCCAAACACCAGGACGTGCAGGGCAATTGCCCAGACGCTAGGCCAGAAGAAGCTTTCCGAGGCGGACGGCTCTCGCTGTTGGTGCATCAGGGCGCCTCGGTAATCAAGCCAACGTTACCGACGCCGGCCTTCTGCAGCCCGCCCATGGCGCCCATGACGGAGCCATAGTCGACGACTTTATCGCCGCGAATGAACACCTGGGTGTGCTTGCCGCCCTCGTTGCCGGACCGGATGATCTTGGTCACGGCCTCGGTCATCTGCGGCAAGGTCATGGCCTTGTCCTGCTGTTTCTGGGTGTCGACTTCGCTGCCAAGGTTCCAGTAATAGGTCTTGTCAGCCTTGATCGAAATGGTCAGGACCTGAGTGTTGTTGTCTTGCGGCAAGGCTTCGCTGGAAACCTTGGGCAGATCAACCTTCACGCCCTGATTGAGCATCGGCGCGGTCACCATGAAGATCACCAGCAGCACCAGCATCACGTCGATGTAAGGCACTACGTTCATCTCGGCGACCGGCTTGCGCTTTTTGCGAGCTCGAGCGATTAAAGCCATTGGGAATTACCTGCTTATTCTTCGCTGGTGTGCACTTTACGGTGCAGGATCGCCTGGAATTCGTCGGCGAAGGTGTAGTAACGGCTGATCAAGGTTTCACCGCGCGCGGCGAAGCGGTTGTAGGCGATAACCGCCGGGATCGCAGCGAACAGGCCGATCGCGGTGGCGACCAGGGCTTCGGCGATACCCGGGGCCACGGTGGCCAGGGTCGCTTGCTGGGCCTGGGCCAGGCCGCGGAAGGAGTTCATGATCCCCCACACAGTACCGAACAGGCCGATGTACGGGCTGACGGAGCCCACGGTGGCGAGGAACGGCAGGCTCTGCTCAAGCTTCTCTTCTTCGCGGGAGATGGCCACACGCATGGCACGGGCCACGCCTTCCATGACCGCTTCCGGGTCGACGCCCGGCTGCTGGCGCAGGCGGGAGAATTCCTTGAAGCCGGCACGGAAGATCTGCTCGACGCCCGAATCTGGGTCAGGGTTGCTGCCCGCCTGGCGATACAGTTTGGACAGGTCGATACCCGACCAGAAGCGCTCTTCGAAGCTCTCCAGGGCTCGTCGACCGGCACGCAGCAGGTTGCTGCGCTGAAAAATCATGACCCAGGATGTAACCGATGCGGCTAACAGGATCAGCATCACCAGTTGAACCACGACACTGGCATTACTGACCAGGCTCCACATGGAGGAATGGTCGACGACGGTAGGTTCCACGCTAAATCTCCTGCTTTGATTGTTTACCCGCGCCGCTCACGGCAGCAAAGGCTGCACGTAGAGTTTCGGGAATGGCCCGAGGTTTCAAACTATTGGTGCGCACACACGCCACCAGAAACTGCCCCTCACAGAGCAGCGTTGCATCCGTAGCCCGCCTGACCTGCTGTTTAAAGCGCAGGCTGACCCGGTTCAATTCGATTACTTCAGCGCTGACCAGCAGCTCATCGTCCAATCGCGCGGGTGCGAAATAACGCGCCTCGCTGGAATGCACGACAAACAACAGGTCCTCTCCTGCCAGCTGGGATTGGGCAAAGCCCAGCTCCCGTAGCCGCTCGGTTCGAGCCCGCTCCATGAACTTGAGGTAATTGACGTAATACACGATGCCGCCAGCATCGGTGTCCTCGTAATAAACGCGACAGCGATGTGCGAACGACTGATCCCCGTTTTGCGCGCGCATACTCTAGTGCTTACTCCTCAGGTTGCCAATCCGCCCAGGCAACTGTTTTTTCATTCGCTGAAACATTTTCAATGACTGAATGACGACGCCAGCCACTAGGACAGCACAAACCTCGAATAAATCGACGAACAAAGTCCTTTTAATCGTCCACTGCATCGAGGAATTCGTCTACCACGGGCATCTCGCCCAATCGTGACGGAATGTTTAGCCCAAAGTGCAAATAGGCATGCCGGGTAACCACCCTGCCCCGCGGCGTGCGCATGATGTAGCCCTGCTGGATCAGGTACGGCTCCAGCACGTCCTCAATGGTATGGCGCTCTTCACTGATGGCGGCCGCCAGGCTGTCCACGCCCACCGGACCACCGTCAAACTTCTCGATCATGGTCAAGAGTAGCCGTCGATCCTGGTGATCGAAGCCGTGCTCATCCACGTCCAGCAGGTTCAACGCCAGGTCGGCCACAGGCTTGGTGATATGCCCCTTGGCCCGCACTTCGGCAAAATCACGCACGCGCCGCAGCAAGCGGTTGGCGATCCGTGGCGTGCCCCGCGCCCGACGAGCGATTTCAAACGCGCCTTCGGGGTCCAGGGGCAGGCCGAGAATGCCGGCCGAACGGCTGACGATGGTCGCCAGGTCCGCGGTGCTATAGAACTCTAGACGTTGAACAATACCGAAACGGTCTCGCAACGGGTTGGTCAGCATGCCCGCACGCGTGGTCGCGCCCACCAGGGTGAACGGCGGCAGGTCGAGCTTGATCGAGCGGGCCGCAGGGCCTTCACCGATCATGATGTCGAGCTGGAAGTCCTCCATCGCCGGGTACAACACTTCCTCGACGATGGGCGACAGCCGGTGGATTTCGTCGATAAACAGCACGTCGTGCGGTTCGAGGTTGGTCAACAACGCCGCCAGGTCGCCCGGACGCTCCAGCACCGGGCCGGAGGTGGACTTGATCGACACCCCCATTTCCTGGGCGATAATGTTGGCCAGGGTGGTTTTACCCAAGCCCGGCGGGCCGAAGATCAAGGTGTGATCCAGGGATTCACTGCGCCCACGCGCGGCCTGGATGAACAACTCCATTTGCTCACGCACGGTGGGCTGGCCGATGTAGTCGGCCAGGCTCAGGGGGCGGATGGCGCGATCCTGGATTTCTTCACGGTCACGGGGCCCCGTGGCCGCGATCAGACGATCAGCTTCAATCACTTAAATCATTCCCTTCAGGGCTCGGCGGATCATGTCTTCGCTGCTCAGGTTCTTGTCCTTGATGGCCGACACCGCTTTGCTGGCTTCCTGCGGCTTGTAGCCCAGGGAGATCAGAGCGCTGACCGCATCGCTTTCGGCACTCGCCACCTGGCCCGCCGGCAGATCCGGCTGGTTCGGCACCAGGGCGAACATGCTCGGGGCGACTTCCCAGGCCTTGAAGCGGTCCTTGAGCTCCACCAGCAGGCGTTCGGCGGTTTTCTTGCCGACCCCCGGCACCTTGGTCAGCGCCGAGGTGTCCTGGGCCGAAACGGCACGCACCAGTTCATCCACTTCCAGACTCGACATCAGCGCCAGGGCCAGTTTCGGCCCTACGCCATTGAGGCGAATCAATTCGCGGAAGAAGTCACGGTCACGTTTGCCAATGAAACCGTAGAGCAGTTGCGCATCTTCGCGCACCACAAGGTGAGTATGCAGGGTCAGTGGCTCGCCAACCGACGGAAGGCGGTACAGGGTGGTCATGGGCACTTCCAGCTCATACCCCAGCCCGTTGACATCCAGAATCAGGTGCGGCGGCTGTTTCTCAGCCAGGGTGCCGCGCAAGCGTCCAATCACGGTTCAGATCCTTAAGGCTTGGGGTCAGATCGAGGCCTGACCGGAAATAACGATTGCGCCGATGCTATCAGAGACGCAGCCGCCCGCCACGACTGCGTGCCGCACCCAGGCCGTGAGGCAGCAGGCTGGAACGGGTGTGCGCGTGGCAAATGGCGATGGCCAGGGCGTCGGAGGCGTCGATCTGCGGCTTGGAGGTGAGCTTGAGCATGTGCATGACCATCATCTGCACCTGTTCTTTATTGGCCGCACCGGTGCCGACCACGGCCTGCTTGACCTGGGTGGCGGTGTACTCGGCGATTTCCATGGCCTCCTCGGCGCCGGCCACGATGGCGGCGCCACGGGCCTGGCCGAGCTTGAGGGCCGAGTCGGCGTTTTTCGCCATGAACACCTTTTCGATCCCCATCGTCACCGGCTTGTAGGTCTGGATCACTTCACGCACACCGCGATAGACGATCTGCAGGCGCTCGGCCAACTCGCCCGCGCCAGTGCGGATGCAGCCCGAGGCGACATACACACAGCCGCGCGGGGTGTGTTGCACCACGCCAAAGCCGGTGATGCGCGAACCGGGGTCGATACCTAGGATTAAAGTCATAACGCCTGCAGGTCGGTTAAACACAATTTTTGATACAGGGAAGATCCAATGTGGGAGGGGGCTTGCTCCCGATGGCGGTGGTTCAGTCGATGTATAAATGACTGACACACCGCCATCGGGAGCAAGCCCCCTCTCACATTTTGATCCACATCGCCCTTCAGCCTAGTTGCTCGGCTACCGACTCTGGAATGTCAGCATTAGAGTAGACGTTCTGCACGTCATCCAGGTCCTCAAGCATATCCAGCATCTTCAGCACTTTCTGCGCGCCGTCCAGGTCCAGTTCGGCGCTGGTGGTCGGCAGCATCACGATTTCCGCGTCGGTGCCTTTGAAACCGGCAGCTTCCAGCGCGTTACGCACGGCATAGAACCCGGCGAACGAGGTGAACACGTCGATGGAGCCGTCCTCGTTGGTCACCACGTCGTCGGCATCCGCCTCCATCGCCGCTTCCATCAATGCGTCTTCATCCACATCAGGCGCGAAGGAAATCTGGCCCTTGCGCTCGAACAGGTAGGCCACCGAGCCATCCGTGCCGAGGTTGCCACCGCACTTGCTGAACGCATGGCGCACGGCCGCGGCGGTACGGTTGCGGTTATCGGTCATGCACTCGACCATCACCGCCACGCCGCCCGGGCCGTAGCCTTCGTAGGTCAGTTCGACCATGTCGTCGGTATCGGCCGCACCGGCGCCACGGGCCACGGCGCGGTCGATGATGTCGCGGCTCATGTTGGCGCCAAGGGCCTTGTCCAGCGCCAGGCGCAGACGCGGGTTGGAGCCCGGGTCACCGCCACCTTGGCGAGCGGCGACGGTCAGTTCGCGAATCCACTTGGTGAAAATCTTGCCTTTCTTGGCATCCTGACGCTCTTTGCGGTGCTTGATGTTCGCCCACTTGGAATGGCCAGCCATAACACAACTCCGAAATTCTCTAGAAACCTTATCAACCCCGCCCCAGGCGGGATACAACCCTTGTAACGCAAAGGCGCATCCGAAGATGCGCCTTTTTGACTGCGTAAAACCCTATCGCGCTTTCACGCAGCGGCCTTACTCAGCCTTCGGCGCCTCGCGCAGGCGGATATGCAGCTCGCGCAGTGCCTTGGCATCCACGACACCCGGGGCCTGGGTCATGACGTCCGCAGCGCTCTGGGTTTTCGGGAAGGCAATCACTTCACGGATCGACTGGGCGCCGGTCATCAGCATCACCAGACGGTCCAGGCCAAAGGCCAGGCCGCCGTGGGGCGGTGCGCCGTATTTCAGGGCGTCGAGCAGGAAGCCGAATTTCTCTTCCTGTTCCGCTTCGTTGATGCCCAGCAGACGGAATACCGCTTGCTGCATTTCCTTGCGGTGGATACGGATCGAACCGCCACCCAGCTCGGTGCCGTTCAAGACCATGTCGTAGGCCCGGGACAGCGCGCCCGCAGGGTTGGCTTCGAGCTCTTCAGGCGAGCACTTCGGTGCGGTGAACGGGTGGTGCAAGGCGCTGAAGCTGCCGTCGTCGCTCTCTTCGAACATCGGGAAGTCGACGACCCACATCGGAGCCCACTTGCAGGTCAGCAGCTCCAGGTCGTGGCCCAGCTTGATCCGCAGCGCGCCCAAGGCTTCGCTGACGATCTTGGCCTTGTCGGCGCCGAAGAACACGATGTCACCGTCGACCGCGCCCACGCGATCCAGGATCACATTGAGGTTGGCTTCCGGGATGTTTTTCACGATCGGCGACTGCAGGCCTTCAACGCCCTTGGCGCGTTCGTTGACCTTGATGTACGCCAGGCCCTTGGCACCGTAGATGCCGACGAACTTGGTGTAATCGTCGATCTGCTTGCGCGGCATGCTCGCGCCGCCAGGCACGCGCAGGGCGGCGATGCGGCACTTCGGATCGTTGGCCGGGCCGCTGAACACCTTGAAGTCGACATCCTTGAGCTGGTCGGCCACGTCCACCAGTTCCAGCGGGTTACGCAGGTCTGGTTTGTCGGAACCGTAGCGGCGCATGGCTTCTTCGAAGGTCATGTGCGGGAATTCGCCGAATTCCAGGTCCAGCACTTCCTTGAACAGGTTGCGGATCATTTGCTCGGTGATGCCCATGATCTCTTTTTCATCGAGGAAGCTGGTCTCGATGTCGATCTGGGTGAATTCAGGCTGGCGATCAGCACGCAGGTCTTCGTCACGGAAGCACTTGGCGATCTGGTAGTAACGGTCGAAGCCGGCCACCATCAGCAGTTGTTTGAACAACTGCGGCGATTGCGGCAGGGCGAAGAAGCTGCCGGCGTGGGTACGGCTCGGCACCAGATAGTCACGCGCGCCTTCCGGAGTGGCACGGGTGAGGATCGGGGTTTCGACGTCGAGGAAGCCGTTTTCATCGAGGAAGCGGCGGATGCTGGTGGTCATGCGCGAACGCAGACGCAGCTTCTCGGCCATTTCCGGGCGACGCAGGTCCAGGAAGCGATAGCGCAGGCGGGTTTCTTCGCCAACATCGGAGTATTCGTTCAGTGGGAACGGCGGGGTTTCCGACTCGTTCAGCACTTCCAGTTCGTAGCCCAGCACTTCGATCGCGCCAGAAGCCATGTTCGGGTTCACCGCACCGGCCGGACGCAGGCGTACCTTGCCGGTGATCTTCACCACGTATTCGCTGCGCACGCGGTCAGCGGCGGCGAAGCTCTCGGCGCGGTCCGGGTCGAACACCACCTGGGCCAGACCATCACGATCACGGATATCGAGGAAGATCACCCCGCCGTGGTCGCGGCGACGGTGAACCCATCCGCAAAGGGTGATTTCCTGACCATCCAGGGTCTCGTTCAGTTGGCCGCAATAATGGCTGCGCATCATGGTAGTGGTTTCACTTCTCGTAATTCGAAATTCGGTGGCAGGCTTCGCCTCAGTCACCGCACATAAGTCAGGGGACGGATAATGCAGGAGCCTGCGCGTAGAGTTCAACTCAGTCTGCTTTGTCGCCGCCCGCCAGATTCTTCTTCGAGCCGGTCTTGAAGTCGGTCTCGTACCAGCCGCTGCCGCTCAGGCGGAAGCCCGGCATGGACAACATCTTTTTAAGCTCCGGCGCCTGGCAGGCTGGGCAATCGACCAGCGGCGCGTCGCTGATCTTCTGGATGGCTTCCAACTGATGACCACAGGAAGCGCATTGATAGTCGTACATGGGCATGGAGATGTCTCGGCGATCAGATCGTTACTGTGCCGCGCCTGCCTCCGGACAGAGGGCATCGCGCAGAAAGCGCGGGCAGCAGCAAAGCGCGGGATTATATCTGGTAAATCGAGGCAGCGCAGCCGGCTTTCTGCCCGAGGCCCGGCCCGCCTGCACGTTGGGCCGGCCCCGGAACCACCGGATTACTCAGGGTTTGACAGGCAAGCACGGCCTTTCAATACGTGAACCACGCACACCACCCGGACCAGCCCGCTGAAGTTCTTCACGCCGCCATAGCGCAAATGCACTTCCCGATCGACATAAGACAACAACGCACTGACTGAACAGGCATTGAGCCTGGCTATTTCCGTGAGGATATTCCAGTAGATCTGTTCCAGCCGCAAGCAAGTGGAAAACCCATTGAGCCTTACCGATCGGGACAATGGCCGCGCCAGCCCCATATCGAACCCTTTGACAAAGGGATCGACGTTTATCTTTTGAAAACCACAGGTCTCCATCACTCTACTACCCACTCCACGTGACATACACCTGACACTCCATTGCCAAACAGCGGTCCATGGGTTTCTCCCATTGGACGGTGGACCTATCAAACAGCAGGAAGACGGGGGCAGCCAGAAGACGGGGAGTTGATAGTCGTAGGACAACGCCAGGAAACACGGAGAAACAAGCGAGCGGCGCCAGGACGGCGCCACCCGAGGTCGACGTCTACTTGCTTTCGAGCAGGGAACGCAGCATCCACGCGGTTTTCTCGTGAACTTGCATACGCTGGGTCAACAGGTCGGCCGTTGGTTCATCGCTGACCTTGTCGAGCAGTGGGAAAATGCCGCGCGCGGTGCGCGTAACCGCCTCCTGGCCCGCCACCAACTGCTTGATCATCTCTTCAGCGCTGGGCACGCCCTCTTCTTCCTTGATCGAAGACAGACGCGCATAGATCGAATAGGCACCCGGCGCCGGGAAGCCCAGGGCACGAATTCGCTCGGCAATCAGGTCCACCGCCAGCGCCAGCTCGTTGTACTGCTCTTCGAACATCAAGTGCAGCGTGCGAAACATGGGGCCCGTGACGTTCCAGTGGAAATTGTGGGTCTTCAGGTACAGTACATAGGTATCGGAAAGCAGACGCGAAAGCCCATCGACGATGGATTTGCGATCTTCTTCACTGATACCGATATCGATAGCCATGTTTATCCCCTTCAATTGAACAGCATTCATTGACCAGATGCAGGACCACTCTAGCAAGAGTACCCACCGTCTGCAGCCCGACACACCGAGGCGATGTGCGGCAAATAGCCCTGCTCGACCTTGCTGGCCCGTGACGGTGAAGGCTTTGGGCGCTGTAGGAAGTTTCCCCGACAGCAGGTAAAACGCCTGCAACTGTCTAGGACAAGCGTTTGACGCAGAAATGCCCCGCCCCTTGCAACGCCCGGAAATGCTTGATTTGAGTAGGCACAGCCTTTGCTGTTAAATAGGCAGCGTGTCGCTGTCGTTATTTTCTTCGGCCAGCGCATAGGCTGATACCCGCGCACGTGCTCAACGCCTCCCATTGTTCAGAAGCGAACCGTGCCAGTCAGCTCTTCCTCGTGATCCGTCTTAACGTGAGTTAATCAAAATGTTGAAAATCGTCCACCTGCTAACGGGCGTTGCGGCTTTGCTGCTGTCCTTTATCCCGAGCCTGCAGCCTGAAAGCCTGCCTTACCTGCAACAACATGACGCTCTGTACCTGGCCTTGTTCGGCCTTCTCAACCTGACGCTGGCGCCAGTGATTCCTTACTGGAACAAAGGCACGCGTCATCAACTGCAAAACCTGGTCAGCGCGCTGCTGGTGCTGACTGTTGTCGTACAAACCCTCACCCTCCTGGCGCCCATGCCTGAAGTCGGCGGCCACCCGGCCATCCTGCTCAGCCTGGTGATTGCGCTGGTCGCCATCGTTCTTCACCTGGCCATCAGCTTCTACCGTTCGTCCCCTACGGCCGCGTCGCAAAACTACGACATGACCAATCGGGATACCGGGACCGTCAAGTGGTTCAACACGTCCAAAGGCTTCGGCTTTATTTCCCGCGATTCGGGCGACGATATCTTCGTCCACTTCCGGGCCATCCGTGGCGAAGGCCATCGCGTTCTGGTCGAAGGCCAGCGTGTGGAATTCTCCGTCATGAACCGCGACAAAGGCCTGCAAGCCGAAGACGTGATCGCCGCCTTGCCGCGTCGCTGATTCCTGGCTAAGCAGTAAAAAAACCGCGATCCGGCGCAGGCTGGATCGCGGTTTTTTATTGCGCAGCTATTAATAGTGAGGCGGCGGCGCTTCTTCTTCGGACGACTCGAACTGGCCGCCCATTTCTTCCTGGCGCTTGAGCAGCGCAGCCATCTGCAGTTGCAGGCGTTCGACCGCCCGCTGCTGGGTAACCAGGATATCGTTCAGGGTTTCGATGGTGTCGTCCTGAAAGGCCAGGCGGCTTTCCAGGTCGGTCACGCGGTCTTGCAGATCCATGGTTCAGTCCTGGGTAAAGATGAAGTCGGCAGGCAACAGCTCGCGCAACCGCGCACGAATGGCAGCCACTTGTTCTTCTGTATACGGCCGCGCCGGGTGCTTGCCCCAGACTGGCGCAGGCCAGGCAATGTCGTCGCGTTTGCGCACGATCACATGCACATGCAACTGACTGACAACATTCCCCAGCGCGCCGATGTTCATCTTGTCGGCCACCAAGCCTTCGTTCAGCAATTGCGCCAGGGCCGTGGTTTCTTCCCACAGCTTCTGTTGATCTGCGACACCCAGTTGAAACACTTCGCTGATACCGTTGATACGCGGCACCAGAATGTACCAGGGGTAATTCGAGTCATTGGACAGCAGCAGGCGGCACAACGGGAAGTCCCCGATGGCCAGTGTGTCTTGTTGCAGGCGTTGATCTAAGGCGAACACCGCGGGCACTCCGTTCGGCAGGTCAGGTTCTGGGGCCCAGCATACCTTCGAACGCTTGCGGCTTCACTTCGAATGCAGAAGCCAGCGCGCATCCCGATAAAAAACCTGCCCCCTTTCGATGCAGGCGAATAATTGAGCTACGCTAACTCGGGCCTCACCGGGATGCACCAAAATGACCCACCCGTGCATCAAAAAGATCCGCCAAGTACCCACCCATGAGGGTGAATCGGTAACGTTTCTCTCTGGTACGGGATTCACGCACCACTGGAGCAAGGGAATGCATGGCCGTCAAGAGCAAACCAAACGGCGTAAAAAGCCCGTGCTTATACGGTTTTTACAGTGCAGCAAGGTTTTTCACGAAAAAATGACATTCAGTTACCGGTTTGGGCGCGCTTGTTGCATTCACACCCACATCGTCGGCAACGGCACCCTTCAGGAAGTGGGTGTTTCGCGATAAGAACAGCAGCGGGTCAATGCGGGACAAGGACGCATTCAAACTATGAAAGGGGTTTGAAAAGAGCATTGAAGTTGTCAGTTCGGTTGCATTCGGACTGTGAATTTGCGACACGGATCTAGCAATTTACGACAGCCTCGTAAAGAAGCTGAAAGGAAAGATGGGTAAGTATCGTCATTAGAGTCAGCGTGATATAACTTTGCGCTGACACAAAAAAGAAAGAGCCGCCCAGATAAAAATACAGGTGGGACGGCAGTACTCTTCCTAAAACCAAAGGAGCAAATCACGATGCGCGTGATGAAGTGGAGCATGATCGCCCTCGCTGTTTCAGCAGGCACCTCGCAGTTCGCAATGGCGTCTGCCCAAGACGATGCCAAGGGCTTCGTTGAAGACAGCACTTTCAGTATCAATACCCGTGCGCTGTATTTCAGCCGCGACAAACGCAACAATGACTCCGGCCAAAGCCGCAGCGAAGAAACCGGTCTTGGTTTCAACGGTCTCTACCAGTCGGGCTTCACCCAAGGCACCATCGGTGTCGGCGTCGACGCCATCGGCCTGCTGGGCCTCAAGCTCGACAGCGGCAAGGGCCGTGCTGGCACCGGTCTGTTCCCAACAGGTTCGGATGGTCGCTCGCAAGACGACTACTCCAAAGGCGGCGGCGCAGTTAAATTCCGCCTCTCCAATACCGTACTGAAAGTCGGCGACCAATACACCACAGCGCCTGTATTCGCCTCCGATGACAGCCGCTTGCTGCCTGAGTTGCCGCAAGGTGTCTCGATCACCAGCAACGAAATCAAAGACCTGAAGCTCGAAGCCGGTCACTTCACATCGATCGTCGCCCAAGACCATACCTACAAGGACAGTATCTCCAGCTCCGAGCCGAATACCGGCCGTGGCCTGCGTGATGCCAACTTCCTGGGTGGTGTTTACGCCTGGACCCCAGAGTTCACTACCAGCCTCTACTACTCGAAAGTAGAAGACTACTGGAAGAAACTTTACGCCAACGTGAACTGGACCCATGCGCTGAGCGCCGATCAGTCCTTGGCCGTAGACTTCAACATCTACAGCACCAAAAGCGACGGCGCCGGTCTGCAACGCGCAGAAAAAGACGGCACCACCAAGCTGGATAACCGTGCCTACAGCTTGCAAGGCGCTTACACCTACCAGGCTCACACCTTTACCCTCGCCTACCAGAAAGTTAGCGGTGACGGCGACTACGGTTACGGCGTAGACGGCGGCGGCTCGATTTTCCTGGCCAACTCCATCGCCCGTTCCGACTTCAACGCTGAAGACGAGAAATCCTGGCAAGCTCGCTACGACCTGAACATGGCCACCTTCGGCGTGCCAGGCCTGAGCTTCATGACTCGTTACGTCAACGGTAGCGGCGCCAACACTGGCACCACGTCGAACGGTAAAGAGTGGGAACGCGACATCGAAGCCAAATACGTGATCCAGAGCGGCCCAGCGAAAGACCTGAGCCTGCGCGTCCGTCAAGCCACCTATCGTTCGTCTGACGGCGTGTACTACGGTTCGGCGTCCATCGACGAACTGCGTCTGATCGCGCAATACCCGCTGAACATCTTGTAATTGCCCGTTCGATTACAACGATGACTTAAGGCTTCGGCCTTAAATAAAAAGCCGCTCCCTTGCATGCAAGGGAGCGGCTTTTTTATTGCAGTATTATTTCAGCCGCAAAATAACTAGCAAGCTAACTAACGACAGTAACGCTCCCGCACTTAGCCTGACCTATCAGCCAAGTTAAGTGCAAATGCCTTTCATTACTTCGCCGCTGTTTCCTGCATCACGCGAATAACCCGCTGCGGAAATGGAATATCGATCCCCGACGCTTTCAAGCGATCCCGCGCCAGTTCATTGAGCATGAACACGACATCCCAATAATCCGCCGTCTTGGTCCAGCAGCGCAAAGACACTGTGATCGAACTGTCGCCCAGGGTCGAAACCACCGACACCGCAGCCGGGTCAGCCAATACCCGTGGGTCTTTCGCCAGTTCCAGCAGCACTTCACGGGCTTTCTGCAGGTCAGCCTCGTAGTCCACACCCACATCAAACACCACCTTGCGGGTAGGCTGACGGTTGGTGTTGGTAATGATGCCGTTGGACAAGATGCCGTTCGGCACAATCACTGTCTTGTTGTCACCGGTACGCAGCACGGTGTGGAAGATCTGGATGCTGTCGACAGTACCCGAGGTACCCTGGGCTTCGATCCAGTCACCGATGCGGAACGGGCGGAACAAAAGAATCAGCACGCCGCCGGCGAAGTTGGCGAGGCTGCCTTGCAAGGCCAGGCCGATGGCCAGGGTCGCGGCACCGATAGCGGCGACGAACGAGGTGGTTTCCACGCCGATCATCGAGGCCACGCTGACGATCAGCATGACTTTCAGCACGATGTTCGCCAGGCTGGTGATGAAGTGCTGCAGCGCCAGGTCCGCATTACGGATGGCCAGCAAGCGCCCCACTCTGTGGGTCAGTCGGTTGATCAGCCACCAGCCGATAGCCAGCGTAATCATTGCCAGCAATACCCGGCTGCCATACTCCATGATCATCGGAATCCACGACTGGGAGGTCTTGATCAGGTGATCCACTTCAGCGTTCAAATCCATCTACATGCTCCTGTTTACTGGGTGTGCGGCGTTATTGAGTGCCCATTACGCAATTGAGCCCGGAAAGGGCTCAATGTGAGGCGCGGTTTCTGGGGCGTGGGACGTCAAAAACGGCCTCAGGTTCCCCAAAATGCCATCAGTCGCGGAAGTTATTGAACTGCAGCGGCATGTCGAAGGTCTTGGCGCGCAGGGACGCGATGGCCTCTTGCAGGTCATCACGCTTCTTGCCGGTGACGCGCACCTGTTCACCCTGGATGGCGGCCTGGACTTTCAGCTTGGCATCCTTGATATGGGCCACGATTTTCTTCGCCAGCTCCTTGTCGATGCCTTCCTTGAGGACGGCCTCCTGCTTCATCAACTTACCGGAAGCGTAGGCGTCCTTGACTTCAAGGCACTGTGCGTCGATCTTGCGCTTGACCAGGGCCAGCTTGAGGATCTCGATCATCGCTTCCAGTTGGAAATCGGCTTCAGCGGTCAGGTTGACGGTCAGTTCCTTTTCCTTGAATTCGAAACTGCCCTTGCCTTTCAAGTCATAGCGACGGTCCAGCTCCTTGACGGCGTTCTCGACGGCGTTGGTGACTTCGTGTTTGTCCAGTTCGGATACCACGTCGAACGAAGGCATGTCATTTCTCCAATATAAGGGGCGGGCTCAGTAGAGATGGAGCGCGCCCAAGCTAAAATGCCGGAGCATTATAGCGGTTCTTTCGCCCTATTCGCTGTGAGCGACCCTACGGAGCACAAACTGATGTCGACCACCTGGCATATTCTCGGCGCCGGCAGCCTTGGCACACTGTGGGCCACCCGCCTTGCCCGTGCCGGCGTGCCGGTGAAGCTGATCCTGCGTGATGCGGCACGCCTGGCCAGCTATCAGACGGCCAGCGGGCTGACCCTGGTGGAGCACGGCGTAGCGCACACTTACCCGGTACTCGGCGAAACGCCCGACAGCCCCGAGCCGATTCATCGCTTACTGGTGGCGTGCAAAGCCTACGACGCTCAAAGCGCAGTCGCACAACTGCAACCGCGTCTTGCGCCGGGCGCCGAATTGATCCTGCTGCAAAACGGCCTGGGCAGCCAGGACGCCGTCGCCGCGCAGTTACCCCAGGCCCGCTGCATTTTTGCCTCCAGCACCGAAGGCGCATTTCGCGACGGCGATTGGCGCGTGGTGTTTGCCGGCCATGGCTACACCTGGCTGGGGGACGCCAGTCACCCCACCGCCCCGCTGTGGCTGGACGACTTGTGCGCCGCGGGCATTCCTCACGAATGGAGCAGCGACATTCTTACGCGCCTATGGCGCAAGCTCGCACTCAATTGCGCCATCAACCCGCTGACCGTGCTGTACCAATGCCGCAATGGCGGCCTGCAAGACCATCAATGTGAAGTCGCGACCCTATGCGCCGAACTGGCCGAGTTGCTGGAATGCTGCGGCCAGCCAGCAGCGGCGCAGGACCTGCACACGGAAGTGGAACGGGTGATCCAGGCCACGGCGGCCAATTACTCCTCGATGTTCCAGGACGTGGCGAGTGCGCGGCGCACCGAAATCAGCTACCTGCTGGGCTATGCCTGCAAGGCCGCCGCTCGGCACCGGTTGACGCTGCCGCATCTGCAACAGGTGCAGACGCGCCTCGTCGACCAACTGATTGCACGCGGATTGCCCAGCGACTGAGGCACGCGCTACCCTGCCCACTCGTCTATTACCTGTGAAACCCCTGATGCCACTGCGCCAGCGTCTTGAAAACCTACCGGTAGGGCAGAAACTGCTGGCCGCCCTGTTGGTGCTGCTGACCACCGTATTGCTGGTGGCCAACCTGACTTTTATCAGTGCCGCCTACTGGATCTCCCAGGAGAGCATGGCGCCCCAGGCGCTGCAGGCGATTGGTCGACTGGTGTCCAACCCGGCGCTCGCCGCCGAAGCCCTTGAGTCGCCCGACAAGGCCGACGCCCTGCTCAATGAGCTGACCAGCTATTCGCCGCTGCGCGCCGCCGCGTTGTACGACGCCGAGGGCAACCGCCTGGCGCAGATGCAACACGGCGACCGCCTGCATCTGCCGGACAACTACCGGCATATCGAGGCCTGGCGCGTCACCGAGTTTCGCAGCAACCAGGTCATCACCCTGCCCCGCCCCGGCCAGCCTTCCGGGCATTTATTGCTGGTCGCCAGCAGTGAGCTGCCGATGGCGTTCTATACCGGCACGCTGACGGCCAGCCTGGGCATCCTGATTTTTAGCGTGCTGCTGTGGCTGGTCATCGCCCGGCAGATCAAACGCCTGATCACCCGGCCGATCCATGAGCTGGAAGAGCTCTCGCGCCAGGTCACCCGCGAAGAGAACTACGCCCTGCGCGCCGGCCGTGGAAACCGTGACGAAATCGGCAGCCTGGCAGAGGCCTTCAACACCATGCTGTCACGTATCGAGGCCCGCGAGCAGCAGCTCAAGCGAGCGCGCGATGAGGCTCAGGCGGCTTACGACCAGGCACAGGGCCTGGCCGAAGAAACGCGCCATACCAACCGCAAGCTGGAGCTGGAAGTCCAGGTTCGCAGCAAGATCGAGAAAAAACTCACTGGTTTCCAGAACTACCTGAACAGCATTATCGACTCGATGCCCTCGGCGCTGATCGCCCTGGATGAGCAGCTCTATGTCACCCAGTGGAACCAGGAAGCCACTGCGCTTTCCGGCACGCGGCTGGATGAAGCGCTGAACCAGCCGATCTTCCTCGCGTTCCAACCGCTCAAGCCCTACCTGCCGCAGATCAAGGCCACGGTCGAGCAACACACGGTGGAGCGCATCGAGCGCGTCACCTGGGTCAAGGACGATGAGCCCAAGCATTACGCCCTGACGTTCTATCCGCTGATGGGCGGTGCCGGGCGCGGTGTGGTGATCCGGATCGATGACATCACCCAGCGCCTGTCCCTGGAAGAAATGATGGTGCAGTCGGAGAAAATGCTCTCCGTCGGCGGCCTTGCCGCGGGCATGGCCCATGAAATCAATAACCCGTTGGGGGCGATCCTGCATAACGTGCAGAACATCCGCCGCCGCCTGTCCCCCGACCTGCCCAAGAACCAGGAACACGCCGAACAGGTGGGCATCGAACTGCAGATGGTCAACCGCTACCTACAAAGCCGCGAAGTCCCGCAATTGCTCGACGGTATCCAGCAGGCCGGCGCGCGGGCGGCGAAAATCGTCACCCACATGCTCAGTTTCAGTCGCCTCAGCAATCGACAGATGGCCCCTTGTGATTTGCCGGCGTTGATCGACCAGGCGGTGGAAATCGCCGGCAACGACTTTGACCTGGCCATCGGCTTCGACTTCAGGGGCCAGGCGATCATCCGCCAGTTCGACCCGCAGCTCGGCCCGGTGCCGGGCACCGCCAACGAGTTGGAACAAGTGCTGCTCAACCTGCTGAAAAACGCGGCGCAGGCCATTCATCAGCGCGAAGACGACCGCGAGCCGGGGCGCATCATCCTGCGCACCCGCCTCAACCCGCCCTGGGCGGAGATACAAGTCGAAGACAACGGCATCGGCATGAGCGAGAACGTGCGTAAACGCACCTTCGAGCCGTTCTTCACCACCAAGGAAATCGGCCAGGGCACCGGGCTGGGGCTGTCGGTGTCGTACTTCATCATCACCAACAACCACAAAGGGCAGATGGAAGTGCATTCCACCCTGGGCCAAGGCACCTGCTTTACCTTGCGCCTGCCCCTGGCCGGCAGCCAATTGCCCCCCGCTGAACTTACCCAACTGGAGCACTGACCATGGGCTTTCGCCTGTCGAAGATTTACACCCGTACCGGCGACCAGGGTGAAACCGGCCTCGGCGACGGCCGCCGCGTGCCCAAGGACCACCCACGGGTGGAGGCCATCGGCGAAGTCGATACGCTGAATAGCCAGTTGGGGTTACTGCTGGCTTATCTCGAAGCACTCGGCGGGCAGCATCCAGGCCTACAAGACGTAATCGAGGTGCTTACGCCTTGCCAGCATCGATTGTTCGATCTGGGCGGCGAGTTGGCGATGCCAGAGTACAAGGCACTGAACGCGGCAGAAGTTGATCGGTTGGAAGCAGCGATTGATCGCTGGAACGAAGAGGTCGGCCCCCTGGAGAATTTCATCTTGCCCGGTGGCTCAGCGCTGATCGCCCAGGCCCACGTATGCCGTAGCGCGGCGCGCAGTGCGGAGCGACGCTGTCAGCACCTGAATGCGGTTGAACCGTTGGAAGGGGTGGGTTTGGCGTATATCAACCGGCTATCGGATTTGCTGTTTGTGGCGGCGCGGGTGATTGCTAAGCGCCAGGGGGTGGCGGAGGTGTTGTGGCAGGCGGCGGCCAAACCTCACTGATTATCAGGTGTCTGGTCTGGCGCCATCGCGGGCAAGCCCACTCCCACATTTGGATTTGTGAACACCTTCCAATGTGGGAGTGGGCTTGCCCGCGATGAGGCCAGCAAACGCTACATCAATCTTGCGGCCAGAACGCCCGAATCCCTGCCACACCTTGGGCGCCGGCATCCCACGCCTGCTCGCGCTCGGCAGGCCCAACACCACCCAACAGATACACTGGCTTGCTGAACCCGCGGATCAGCTCTGCCGCCTGCTCCCAACCCAACGGCTGGGCATCGGGATGGGTCTGGGTCGGCTGCACCGGCGACAGCGTGACAAAATCCACGTCCATCATTTCCGCCAGCGCCAGTTCCTCAGCGTTATGGCAGGACGCCGCCAACCAGCGATCCTTCGGCAGCGGTCGGCCCTTGCTTGCGTATTTGCGCAGTTGCGCCGACGTCATGTGCCAACCGGCTGCAGGAAAATCCCCCAGCCATTCGAACGGGCCCTTGAGCATCAACTGCGCCTTGCCAGCACACAGGCCCACGGCGTCTACCGCCAGGTCACGGTACTTGGGGTCGTAACCGTTGGGCGCGCGCAGTTGAACCAGTTTGATACCGCCCGCGATGGCTTTTCGGATACCGCACAACAGCGGCGCGGTTTCCAGCTCACCCGGAGTGATCAGGTAGTCACCGGGCAACCGTGCGGCGGCAACGATCGGCGCATTGGCTGCAGGGAACGCATAGTTGAGCAAGTCCCGAGGGGCTACCCACTCCAGCGGCTGCCCTTCGGCACCATGGGGCTCGCCGGTAAAGGCCGATACTTCCCAGACATCCAGCAACACCTGCTTGTCCGGATAGTCATGCTGCACCTTGATCAGCGGCCGCGCCGTGGTGACCTGGATGCCCAGCTCTTCCTGCAACTCGCGGGACAGCGCCGTGGCGACCGACTCTTCGGCCTCCACCTTGCCGCCGGGAAATTCCCAGAGGCCGCCCTGATGCTGGGTATCGGCACGGCGCGCCAGCAGGATTCTGCCGTCGACGCCGCGGATCACCGCTGCTGCTACATGCACTCGTTTCACCGCGCTTATCCTCCGGGCTTCAGGTACGGTATTCCGCATTGATCTTCACGTACTCGTGGGACAGGTCCGTGGTCCAGATGGTTTCGCTGCACTCGCCGCGACCCAACTCGATGCGGATGGTGATTTCTTCCTGCTGCATCACCGCCGAACCCTGGGCTTCGGTGTAGCTCTCGGCGCGGGCGCCACGGCTGGCGATGCACACGTCACCGAGGAACACGTCGATCTTGCTCACGTCCAGGTCCGGCACGCCGGCACGGCCGACGGCGGCGAGGATACGGCCCCAGTTCGGGTCGGAGGCGAACAGCGCGGTCTTGATCAGCGGCGAGTGAGCCACGGTGTAACCGACATCCAGGCATTCCTGGTGGTTGCCGCCGCCGTTGACTTCAACCGTGACGAACTTGGTGGCGCCCTCACCGTCACGCACGATGGCCTGGGCCACGTCCATGCACACTTCGAACACCGCTTGCTTCAACGCGGCGAACAGCGGGCCGCTGGCCTCGGTGATTTCGGGCAGGTTGGCCTGGCCGGTGGCGATTAGCATGCAGCAGTCGTTGGTCGAGGTGTCGCCATCGATGGTGATGCGGTTGAACGACTTGTTGGCGCCGTCCAGGATCAGGCTGTGCAGCACATCGCGGGAGACTTTGGCGTCGGTAGCGATATAGCCGAGCATGGTGGCCATGTTCGGACGGATCATGCCCGCGCCCTTGCTGATACCGGTCACCGTGACGGTGACGCCGTCGTGCACGAACTGGCGGCTCGCGCCTTTTGGCAGGGTGTCGGTGGTCATGATGCCGGTGGCTGCGGCCGCCCAGTTATCCACAGACAGGTCATCCAGCGCGGCTTGCAGGGCACCTTCGATTTTTTCCACAGGCAGCGGCTCACCGATCACACCGGTGGAGTAAGGCAGTACTTGGTTGGCGTCCACGCCGGCCAGTTGCGCCAGTTTGGCGCAGGTACGCGCGGCGGCGACCAGGCCCGGCTCGCCGGTGCCGGCGTTGGCATTGCCGGTGTTGGTCAGCAGGTAACGAATCGGGCCGGCCACGCGCTGTTTGGCCAGGATCACCGGCGCTGCGCAGAAGGCGTTGAGGGTGAACACACCGGCGACGGTCGAGCCTTCAGCACAGCGCATCACCACGACATCCTTGCGCCCCGGGCGTTTGATGCCGGCCGAAGCGATACCGAGTTCAAAACCGGCAACCGGGTGCAATGTGGGCAAAGGACCAAGACCAACAGCCATGAATGCGCTCCTTAAAAATAGATGATGTCTGTGCCGTCGCGTTCGACGGTGGGAATTAATGGCAAAACGCCGCGACGGCTGATGCCGGTCGCGGCGAGGGGTGTTGCAGCGTCAGGCGAAAATCTTAGTTGATTTCGCCGTGGCAGTGTTTGAACTTCTTGCCCGAACCGCACCAGCACAGCTCGTTACGGCCCAACTTCTGTTCGTTGCGCACCGGGGTCTGAGCCAGGGCCACATCGACCTCTTCGCCCAATTCCTCAGGTGCCTCAAGACCTGGCGCTTCGTCATGCTGGAACTGCATGCGCGCCGCCAGTGCCTCGGCTTCCTCACGCAGGCGAGCTTCTTCCTCGACCGGGTCTTCGCGACGCACCTGAACGTGGGACAGCACGCGAATCGAATCGCGCTTGATCGAATCCAGCAGTTCGGAGAACAGCGTGAACGACTCGCGCTTGTACTCCTGCTTCGGGTTCTTCTGGGCGTAGCCACGCAGGTGGATACCGTGACGCAGGTGGTCCATGGTCGACAGGTGGTCTTTCCACAGGTCGTCCAGCACGCGCAGCACGATTTGTTTCTCGAAGGTGCGCAGCGCTTCGGCACTCGCCTGCTCTTCTTTCTCGTTGTACGCGACCAGCAATTCGGCCATCAACTTCTCACGCAGCGTCTCTTCGTAGAGGTGATCGTCTTCGTCCAGCCACTGCTGAACCGGCAAGTCGACACCGAAGTCGCTCTTCAACGCAGCTTCCAGACCGGCAACATCCCACTGCTCTGGCAGGGACTGCGGCGGAATGTGCGCGCTGACTGTCGCGTTGAGCACGTCCTGACGGAAATCGGCGATGGTCTCGCCAATGTTGTCGGCGGCCAGCAACGTGTTACGCATGTGATAGATCACTTTACGCTGTTCGTTGTTGACGTCATCGAACTCGAGCAGTTGCTTACGAATGTCGAAGTTACGGCCTTCGACCTTGCGCTGCGCCTTCTCGATGGCGTTGGTCACCATGCGGTGCTCAATCGCTTCACCGGACTGCATGCCCAGCGCCTTCATGAAGTTCTTCACCCGATCCGAGGCGAAGATGCGCATCAGGCTGTCTTCCAGGGACAGGTAGAAACGGCTGGAACCGGCGTCACCCTGACGACCGGCACGACCACGCAGTTGGTTGTCGATACGGCGCGATTCGTGACGCTCGGATGCGATCACCTGCAAGCCGCCGGATTCCAGCACGGCCTGGTGACGTTTCTGCCAGTCGGCCTTGATCTGGGCAATCTGCTCAGGTGTCGGATTGTCTAGAGAAGCCACTTCCACTTCCCAGTTGCCGCCCAACAGGATGTCGGTACCACGACCGGCCATGTTGGTGGCGATGGTCAGCGCGCCGGGGCGACCGGCCTGGGCGATGATCTCGGCTTCTTTTTCGTGGAACTTGGCGTTGAGAACCTTGTGCTCGATGCCTTCCTTGTTCAGCAAGCTGGACATGTGCTCGGAAGTTTCGATGGTGGCAGTACCCACCAACACCGGACGGCCCTGGGTCATGCACTCCTTGATGTCGGCGACGATGGCAGCGTATTTCTCGTCGGCGGTCAGGAACACCAGGTCGTTGAAGTCTTTTCGCGCCAGCGGCTTGTTCGGCGGGATAACCATCACCGACAGACCGTAGATCTGGTGGAATTCGAACGCTTCGGTGTCGGCCGTACCGGTCATGCCGGACAGCTTGTTATACAGACGGAAGTAGTTCTGGAAGGTGGTGGACGCCAACGTCTGGCTTTCAGCCTGGATGTTGAGCACTTCCTTGGCTTCGATGGCCTGGTGCAGGCCTTCGGACAGACGACGACCCGGCATGGTACGACCGGTGTGTTCGTCAACCAGGACGACCTGGCCGTCCTGGACGATGTATTCGACGTTGCGATGGAACAGCTTGTGCGCGCGCAGGCCGGCATACACGTGGGTCAGCAGGCCCAGGTTGTGTGCCGAGTACAGGCTTTCGCCCTCGGCCAGCAGGCCGATCTGGGTCAGCATGTCTTCGACGAACTGGTGACCGGCTTCGTTGAGTTCGACCTGACGGGTCTTCTCGTCGATGGTGAAGTGACCTTCTTTGGTCACCACGCCTTCCACTTCCTCGATGTGCTGCTCAAGGCGCGGGATCAACTTGTTGATCTCGGTGTACAGGCGCGAGCTGTCTTCGGCCTGGCCGGAGATGATCAGCGGGGTACGGGCTTCGTCGATGAGGATGGAGTCGACTTCGTCGATCACGGCAAAGTTGAGTTCGCGCTGGAATTTTTCTTCCATGCTGAACGCCATGTTGTCGCGCAGGTAGTCGAAACCGAATTCGTTGTTGGTGCCGTAGGTGATGTCGGCAGCGTAGGCCGCGCGCTTCTCTTCCGGCGGCTGGAACGGCGTCACGACGCCGACGGTCAGGCCGAGGAACTCATACAGCGGGCGCATCCAGTTGGCGTCCCGGCGGGCCAGGTAGTCGTTCACCGTCACCACATGCACGCCCTTGCCGGACAGTGCGTTGAGGTAAACACCCAGGGTTGCGACCAAAGTCTTGCCTTCACCGGTGCGCATTTCGGCGATCATGCCTTCATGCAAGGTCATGCCGCCGATCAACTGCACGTCGAAGTGGCGCATGCCCATTACGCGCTTACCGGCTTCGCGGGCGACCGCAAAGGCTTCGGGAAGCAGCTGGTCGAGGGTTTCACCTTTGGCTATGCGGGCCTTGAACTCTTGGGTCTTGGCGCGCAATTGCTCGTCCGAAAGGGCAACCATCTGCTCTTCGAAGGCATTGACCAGCTGCACCGTCTTGAGCATGCGTTTAACTTCGCGCTCATTCTTGCTTCCAAAAAGTTTCTTTAACAAAGGCGCAAACATATCGGCAGGTTCTTCCACACATAGGGATGGAGGGCGCACCGTGAGTGGCCCGAGCAGCCCTCACGGGCGCATGCGAACGCGCATTCTACCCGGAATCGTGGGTGAGGAAAGTGGCGTTGTTCCCCAATGCAGGCATGAGCCCGTGAGAGGGCTTGTTTAAAATATGGGCTTTTACCGGAACTTCAACCCATGGAGGGGCATTGATTTCGTAGGCAAAGCCCCGCAAATGCATTGCCTGGGGGTCCACAGGTGGTTTCTGCTAAGATGGCGGCTCTGTTACTTAAGGTGTCTGACCATGGCGTTTCGCCCTCTTACAGCCCGCGCGCCCAGCGTGTTGCTTCGCGAAGCCAAGCCGTTGAAAGCCATCTTCAGCCATGCGCAACGCTTGGGCCATCTGCAACGCCTGGTAGAAAGCCAATTGCAACCGGCGGCACGGGAACACTGCCATGTCGCTTCGTGGCGCGAGGGCAACCTGCTGCTTATTGTCACAGACGGCCATTGGGCAACACGCTTGCGCTATCAGCAAAAACGCTTGCAGCGGCAGTTGATGGCATTTGACGAGTTCGCCAGCCTGACGCGCATCCAGTTCAAGGTACAACCGCCAACCGTTCCGCAAGGCGCAGCGGGGCATACCATGGACTTATCGGCGAACGCGGCCGAAACCATCCAGGCAACGGCCGACGGCATCAGCGATCCGGGTTTGCGCGCGGCGCTGGAGCGGCTGGCCGCCCATGCCAAGCCCAAAACCTAACCCCCTATTTGCGCTTGCTGCCGCCCAGCAACGAGCCCAGCAAGCCCCGCACCAATTGGCGCCCCATCTGATTGGCAGCTTGTTGCATGGCTGACTTGAGCGCCTTGCCAGCCGCAGTCCCGAGAAACGCCCCGGCCCTGTCGGCAATACTCGGTTCTTCGCTCACTGGCCTGGTTTCTTCGGTCGGGCCCAACGCCTTGCGCGCCATCAGCACCTCATAGGCCGACTCCCGGTCAATCGGCTTGTCATAGCGGCCCTGCAATGGCGAACTGGCAATCAGGGCGGCGCGTTCGGCGTCGCTGAGCGGGCCGATCCGCGATTGCGGTGGCGCGACCAGCACGCGCTGGACGACTTCCGGCGTGCCCTTTTCCTGCAAAGTGCCCACCAGTGCTTCACCGGTGCCCAGTTCTGTCAGGACCGACAAGGCATCAAATGTCGGGTTGGGCCGAAAACCGTCTGCCACCGCGCGCAGTGATTTCTGTTCTTTGGTGGTGAATGCGCGCAGGCCATGCTGGATACGCAGGCCAAGTTGCGCCAGTACGCTGTCAGGTAAGTCCCCGGGAGATTGTGTGACGAAATACACGCCCACGCCTTTCGAGCGAATCAACCGCACCACCTGTTCCAGGCGGTCCTGCAAGGCCTTGGGCGTATCGGCAAACAACAAATGAGCCTCATCGAAAAACAGCGCCAGCAGCGGTTTGTCGGCATCGCCGCGCTCGGGCAACTGCTCGAACAGTTCAGCCAGCAGCCATAAAAGGAAGGTTGCGTACACCTTGGGCGCTTCGTGTACCAGGCGACTGGCGTCAAGCAAGTGGATACGCCCACGACCATCACTGGCAGGTTGCAAAATATCCTCAAGCTGCAGCGCCGGCTCGCCGAACAACGCTTCGGCGCCCTGTTGTTCCAGCACCGCCAGGCGCCGCAACAGCGCCTGGCTGGAGCCGGTGGTCATCAGCGCCGCATCTTCACCCAGCAGCTCCGGGTTATAGCGCAAGTGGTTGAGCAGCGCCTTGAGATCCTTGAGATCCAGCAGTAACAGGCCTTCGCGGTCCGCAACCTTAAACGCGGCATAGAGCGCTGACTGCTGGCTGTCGGTGAGTTCCAACAGGCTACCGAGCAACAACGGGCCCATTTCACTGATCGTGGTGCGCAATGGATGACCGGATTGACCGTGGATATCCCACAGCGTGACCGGATACGCCTTGGCTGCGTAATTCAGGAAGGGCATGCCGGCGATGCGCTCGGCCACCTTGCCCTGAGGGTTGGCTGCAGCGCCGAGGCCACAAAGGTCGCCCTTGATATCCGCGGCGAATACCGCCACGCCCGCGTCGCTGAAGGCTTCCGCCAGGCGTTGCAAGGTGACGGTCTTGCCGGTGCCCGTGGCACCGGCAATCAACCCGTGACGATTGGCCAGGCGCATGGACTGGACGATGGGCTGGCCGTCGAGGCCGGCGCCGATAAGGAGTTGCGTGGAGTCAGGCATTTCGTCACCCATGGTTAATCTTTCATGCAGCCAGGTCGATACAGATAAATGTGAGACCCACAAAGTCTAAAAATAGGTCAGATAGTTCTTACAGGGACCCATAGAGCTATCGCCAGAAGTAGCACACCTTTTTTGACGCTACCATTTTGCGCATCCCATAAAGACGCGTTTTGGATATTAAGACCTTAGCGGACCCTTAAAACCATGAATAAAAATCTGCGATTCAGCCACAAAATCCTGCTTGCGGCCTCCCTAATCGTCATTGCCGCATTCGCATTGTTCACCCTTTATAATGACTACCTGCAACGCAACGCAATTCGCGAAGATCTCAACAATTACCTGCATGAAATGGGTGATGTCACTGCAAGCAATATTCAAACCTGGCTCACAGGGCGCATTGCACTGGTTGAAAACGCTGCACAAAATATCGCGATCAACCCCGAACCGAAGGTGGTTGCAAGCCTGCTGGAACAGAAAACCCTGACCTCCTCGTTCATGGCAACCTACGTGGGCGACAGCCAGGGCGCGTTCACTATCCGCCCCGACACCAAGATGCCGGACGGTTTCGATCCACGCGTTCGCCCTTGGTACAAAGGCGCCCAGAGCAACAATGGTTCAACCCTGACCGAACCCTATATCGATGCCGCGACGGGGCAATTGATCATCTCCATCGCCACCCCCAGCGCCAAGGGCAGCCAGAGCATCGGCGTGGTCGGCGGCGACCTGAGCCTGCAAACCCTGGTCGACAACATCAGCGCACTGAACTTCGGCGGCATGGGCTATGCGTTCCTGGTCAGCGCCGACGGCAAGGTGCTGGTACACCCGGACAAAAACCTGGTGATGAAGACCCTGGCTGACGTTTACCCGAAACACACGCCGAAGATCAGCAGCGACTTCAGCGAGGTCGAGGCCAACGGCAAAGACAACATCGTGACCTTTACACCAATCAAGGGCCTGCCGTCGGTGAACTGGTACCTCGGTATTTCCGTGGATAAAGCCACATCCTTCGCCATGCTCAGCGAATTCCGTACCTCAGCGATCATTGCCACGATCATCGCCGTGGTGATCATCATCTCGCTCCTGGGCATGCTGATCCGAGTGCTGATGCAACCGCTGCACGTGATGACCCGCGCCATGCAGGACATCGCCGATGGCGAGGGTGACCTGACTCGCCGCCTGACCATCCAGAATCACGACGAATTCGGCATCCTGGGTAATGCGTTCAACCGCTTCGTAGAGCGGATTCATACGTCGATCCGCGAAGTATCCTCGGCCACCGGGCAAGTCAATGAAGTAGCCCTGCGGGTGGTCAGCGCTTCCAACTCGTCGATGATCAACTCCGACGAGCAGGCCAACCGCACCAACAGTGTCGCCGCCGCCATCAACCAATTGGGGGCAGCCGCCCAGGAAATCGCGCGTAACGCCGCACAAGCCTCCAACCAGGCCAGCGATGCGCGGCACTTGGCCGAAGAAGGTCAGCAGGTGGTTGAGCGCAATATCAAGGCGATGACCCAGTTGTCCGCGATGATCAGCGCGTCCAGCAGCAATATCGAAGCACTTAACAGCAAAACGGTGAATATCGGTCAGATCCTTGAGGTGATCACCAGTATTTCCCAGCAAACCAACCTGCTCGCGCTCAACGCCGCCATCGAGGCCGCACGGGCCGGGGAAGCCGGACGCGGGTTTGCGGTGGTGGCCGATGAAGTGCGCAACCTGGCGCATCGCACCCAGGAGTCGGCACAACAGGTGCAAAAGATGATCGAGGAACTGCAAGTCGGCGCCCGGGATTCGGTCAGCACCATGAGCGAAAGCCAGCGCCACAGCCTCGACAGCGTGGAAATCGCCAACCTGGCCGGCGAACGTTTGAGCAGCGTGACCCAACGCATCGGCGAGATCGATGGCATGAACCAGTCGGTCGCCACCGCCACCGAGGAGCAAACCTCGGTAGTGGAGTCGATCAACATGGACATTACCGAGATCAACACGCTCAATCAGGAAGGTGTGGAAAACCTGCATTCGACCCTGCGCGCCTGCGCCGACCTGGAACAGCAGGCGGCACGACTGAAGCATCTGGTGGGCAGTTTCCGCATCTGAAAACCCTTGCAGGAGCGAGCTCACCGTGACGAGGGAGCTTGCTCCCGTTCGACTACCCGGCAGACGCCCACTTTGCGGGGACGCTTCGCCCCCAGCCTTTTCCAGCCGTCGCTGATGTTCGGCATGATTATCCTGTGCTGGAAATCCAACGCTGCGGCAGCGATTTTGATCTGGCGGGCGGTGACGCTTCTATCTACTGGCCGGCAAGCCGGTGTTTCTGCTGATGCTTGGCAAGCCGCAGCTCAAGCTTCTGTTTCAGGGGAAGCAGGCCGTTTCTGCAATTCATCCCACAATTGGGCAGCCCCAGGAAAGTCAGTACCGTCCTCGGCCTCCAGCGCATCCGGATCATAGCGACTCAGACACCCTTCACCCAACGTAGCCGGCGCCCTGGATGTAGCTTTATCGAGTGGGTCGGTCATGGGCTTGTCCTGATGGCAGATCAATGAAAAAAGGCCTGGAACGATTTAACGCCCAGGCCCTTCATTCTTCAATCAAAACGCGTTGATCAGAACACCACAGTCTTATTGCCGTGTACCAGCACGCGGTCTTCCAAGTGATAGCGCAGGCCACGGGCCAGGACCATCTTCTCGACATCACGGCCGAAACGCACCATGTCTTCAATGCTGTCGCTGTGGCTCACACGCACCACGTCCTGCTCGATGATCGGGCCGGCGTCCAGCTCTTCAGTGACGTAATGGCACGTTGCGCCAATCAACTTCACGCCACGCAGGGAAGCCTGGTGGTACGGTTTGGCACCGACAAACGACGGCAGGAAGCTGTGGTGAATATTGATCACCTTGCCGGCGTATTCGCGGCACAGTTCCGGCGGCAGGATTTGCATGTAGCGAGCCAGCACCACGACGTCGGTTTCGTGCTGTTTAACCAGGCGGGACACCTCGGCGAACGCCGGTTCCTTGTCCTGCGGGTTGACCGGCACATGGTAGTACGGGATGCCATGCCACTCGACCATACTGCGCAGGTCGTCGTGATTGGAAATCACGCAGGCGATCTCACAGTCCAGTTCGTCGCTGTGCCAACGGTGCAGCAAGTCGGCCAGGCAGTGGGATTCACGGCTGGCCATCAACACCACACGTTTTTTCTGCTCGGTATCGCTGATGTGCCAGATCATCGAAAACTCTTCGGCGATCGGCGCAAACGCCTCGCGAAAGGCCTCAAGACCAAAGGGCAGCGTATCGGCACGGATTTCGTGGCGCATGAAGAACCAACCGCTGAGATTGTCCGAGTGATGGCTCGCCTCGGTGATCCAGCCGTTGTGGGAGGCCAGAAAGTTACTGACTTTGGCAACGATGCCAACCCGGTCCGGGCAAGCAATCACCAGCCGAAAAGTGCGCATTAGGGGAAAACTCCAGAACTTCGCAAAGGTCGCCATTCTAGCGATTGCGCAGAAAAACTGCAGTATCCGTTGACGCTTATTCTGCCCTCGCCTTGGCCACACCGCTTAATGGCGTAAGGTTTTACCACCGCTATATGCATGCGCATCGGCAAGCTCAGGCAGTTACCGGAAATTAAGCAGGTTATCTTTAGCCATCCCCCCTACCAATTAACTCGTTTGCATAGATTTGCCACAAACATTCAAAGTAATTCACATAAATATCCCCTTAAATGTTTACTTGGGGAAATAGCCTGACTATTATTGGGCCACTATCCCTGCCAATCAGCGCTCTACATAAGGTAGTCCACATGTCCCTGATCAACGAATACCGTGCCACCGAAGAAGCTATCAAAGAGCTGCAAGCCCGTTTGAAGAATCTGTCCCAAGACGACAAACTGCAAACCGAGCTGGAATTCGAAGGCAAACTGCGTACCCTGATGGGCGAATACTCCAAATCCCTGCGTGACATCATCGCGCTGCTGGACCCAGAGTCGAAAGTTAAAGCACCGCGCGGCGCCGTAAAAACTACCGGCACCAAGCGTGCGCGCAAGGTCAAGCAATACAAAAACCCGCACAACGGCGAAGTGATTGAAACCAAAGGTGGCAACCACAAAACTCTGAAAGAGTGGAAAGCCAAGTGGGGCGGTGACGTGGTTGAAGGCTGGGCTACCCTGCTGGGCTAAGCCTCGCCAGGCTCTCGCCTGATACGCGATATACAAAAACGCCAGCTTGCTGGCGTTTTTTATTGTCTGAATAGTCTGAAATTACCCAGCTACAGATTCAGCCGAGCGGCTAAAGAGTCGGCATACTCCTGCCATTGATCCAGCACCTGGGACTGAAACGGTGTGGCACTAACAGCCAACTCATTACGCGCCCGTTTAAATGCTTCCAAGGTATTGGGGGCGCCCCATTCGCCATCTGACAAGCGTTGTTGACAGAAAAGTTTCCAGCGTTGTTGCTCCTCGCTATTCAAGGTTTCAGGAAAGTTGCGCGCACGGTAGCGAAATAATAATTCGGGCAACCGCTGATCATCAAAGGGCCACTGCTGCAGCGCCAATTGCGTCGGCTCTGCCGCGCGGACTTGTTCGCATAAACGACGGTCACGATCACCGATAAAACCATCATAGAGCTGCTGCTCCGGGTCCGAACTCGGCGCAAAATCTTCCTCGGCATAAATCGCCGCTAACTTGTCGCGCCAAACTTCCTGTGCGTCAGTTAGCCGCAGCGCCCGTGCCTGATAAGCGTCCATATCCAATTGCAGCCGTTCACGGTCTTGCGCCCGCAGCACATTCAATGGGGCCACCACCGGACAGCGGTTGATATGCAACAATTTGAGCGGTACCGGCAACTCGCCTTCGGCCAGATCATCACGACGGGTGTAGAGGCGCCGACGCAAGGTATCGGCGTCGAGATCCAGCAGCCCCTGCGGATCAAGGCCCAGGTCACAGACGATCAATGCGTTGCGATTGCGCGGGTGCCAGGCCAGGGGCAGTACGACACCCAGGTAATGGCGCTCGGCAGAAAAACGCCCGGAGATATGCACCATCGGTTGCAACAGCCGCACCTGATCCATCACCCGTTGCTTGCTGCGCAACTGGAATAGCCAGTCGTAAAGCTTGGGCTGTTTTTCACGGACCAATCGGGCCAAGGCAATGGTCGCGCGCACGTCGGACAACGCATCGTGGGCCTGGCCATGGGCGATACCGTTGGCGTCGGTCAAACGCTCCAGCTTGAGCGTCACACGCCCATCCTGCTCGGGCCAGACGATCCCCTCCGGACGCAGCGCGTAGGCGGTACGCACCACATCGATCAAGTCCCAGCGGCTGTTACCGCCCTGCCATTCACGCGCATAAGGGTCGAAGAAATTGCGATAAAGACTGTAACGGGTCATTTCATCGTCAAACCGCAGGGTGTTGTAACCCACCCCACAGGTACCGGGAGCCGCCAGTTCGGCATGTACCCGAGTCATGAAATCGGCTTCGGCCAAGCCCTTTTCCGCCAGTATGCGCGGGGTGATGCCGGTGATCGCACAGGCTGCCGGATGGGGCAGGATATCGTCGCTGGGATGGCAATACAGGTTGACCGGCGGGCCAACCTCGTTGAGGTCGACGTCGGTGCGAATACCGGCGACCTGGAGGGGGCGATCGCTGCGCGGGTTGATGCCGGTGGTTTCATAGTCGTACCAAAAAAGAGTGGTCACGGTCTATTCCTGTGCTGAAGATCGACGAAGTCTAGGCGCTGGAAGGTGCCTGAGGCCAGAGCCACATTAACTGTATAAACATCCAGCAAAACCTTGAATGGTTGCTTCCCTCGCCGACACTGCTAGCATCCGTGTCTTCCAACCGCCCTGCGCTGCCAAGGATCGCGATGCCATCAGCTCCATTGGATACCCGTTACCAGATCGAGACCCCGGAGGGCATCGACCTACCCTTGCGCCCGGCCGGCCTGCTACCACGTGTACTGGCCTTCGCCTTCGACCTGGGCGCGCGCGGGTTGCTCATGGGCATCCTGCTGGTTCCGTTGGCCCTGCTCGGCAATATCGGCATAGGGCTGGGCTCATTGCTGCTGTTCCTGGTCAGCTGGTGGTACATGGTGCTGTTTGAAGTACTCAATCAGGGCTGCTCGCCGGGCAAGCAAGTCATGGGCTTGCGCGTGGTACAGGATGACGGCACGCCCATCGGCTGGTCAGCCTCACTCATCCGCAACCTGCTGCGCTTTGTCGACATGCTGCCTTTCGGCTACTTTCTCGGCGCCATCAGTTGCCTGCAGCATCCTAACTTCAAACGGCTCGGCGATCTGGCGGCCGGCACGCTGGTGGTCTACCGCGAACTACCATTGGCACGCCCCAAGGTGCCGCAGGCCCCTGCCCTGCGCCTGCCATTTGCCCTGGACCTGAGCGAACAGCGCGCCATTCTCAATTTCGCCGAGCGCCAGGGCGAACTGTCCGCCGAGCGAGTGCAGGAACTGGCCTCGGTCCTCGCCACGCCCCTGCAGGTGTCCCCGGCTCGCGCCGTCGAGCAGCTCAACGGCGTGGCCCGTGGTTTGCTGGGGCCGACATGAAACAGAGCCTGTTCGAAAGCCGTCATCAGCCCCAATGGCAAGCATTCGCCGAACAACTGACACAGTTGGAACAAGGCAAGACCAAAGCCGATGAGCTGGCTGATTTCCCTCATCACTATCGGCGCCTGTGCCAGCACCTAGCCCTGGCTCAGGAGCGCGGCTATAGCAGTTACCTGGTCGACCCGCTGCAACAACTGGCCCTGCGCGGCCACCAACAGCTGTATCGCCACCGTAGCCAATTGGCGGCGAACGTATTGAGTTTCCTGCTGGCCGATTTCCCCCGGCTGGTACGTGAACAGTGGCGCTTCGTGTTGATCGCCAGCCTGCTGTTCTTCGGCAGCCTGGTGGGTATTGCGCTGCTGGTGTACCTGTTTCCCGAACTGATCTACAGCATCGTCAGCCCCCAGCAGGTGGCCGAGATGCAGAGCATGTATGACCTAGACGCCAGTCGCCTGGGCCGCGTCGCCGAACGTGCATCCAGTGAAGACTGGATGATGTTCGGCTACTACGTGATGCACAACATTGGCATCGCCTTCCAGACCTTTGCCGCCGGCTTGCTGTTTGGCCTGGGCAGCGTGTTCTTTCTGATTTTCAACGGCCTGATCATCGGCGCGATTTCCGGGCATCTCACTGAAATCGGCTACGGCCAGACCTTCTGGTCGTTTGTCATCGGCCATGGCGCCTTCGAGCTCAGTGCGATTGCGCTGGCTGGCGCGGCAGGCTTGCAGTTGGGCTGGGCGTTGATCGCTCCGGGGCACCTGACACGGGGGGAGTCACTGCGGCTGGCGGCGCGTAAAAGCGTGCAGATGCTCTGCGGTGTCATGCTGTTCCTGCTGATCGCGGCGTTTATCGAAGCCTACTGGTCTTCCACCACCGCGATCGCGCCTTGGGTCAAATACCTGGTGGGCGCCGGACTCTGGCTACTGGTGGCCACCTACCTGACCTTTGCCGGACGGACTCGCCATGCGCCTGAGTGATGCCAGCGTAGTGATTCGCCCTCGAACGTCATGGGAAGCCATGGACTTGGGCGTGTTAATGGCCCAGGAACATCGACTGCTGCTGATGGCCAGTTGGGCATTGGTCAGCCTGCCGATATTCATCGTGCTTAGTGTTCTGTTATGGCAATACCCGTCCACCGCCATGTTCGTATTCTGGTGGTTGAAGCCGGCCTTCGACCGTTTGCCCCTGTATATCCTGTCCAAGGCCCTGTTTGGCGAGACGCCCAGCCTCAAGCAGGCCGTGCGTCACTGGCCGCGCCTGCTAAAAGGCCAACTCCTGGCCAGCCTGACCTGGCGGCGACTGAGCCTGAGCCGCAGCTTTTTGATGCCGGTCAGCCAACTCGAAGGCCTGGATGGCAAGGCGCGCCAAAAACGCCTGGGCGTACTGCAGCAACACAACGCCGGCGCGGCGCGCTGGTTGACCACCCTCGGTGTACACCTGGAGATCGGCCTGTGGTTCGGCTGCATGGCACTGTTCTATCTATTCATCCCCCAGCAGGTTGAACTGGATTGGGACTGGCAGCGGCTGGCGCTGGCGACAGGCCCGGAGGGGCTGTGGCTGGAACACCTGAGCAACGCCTTCTACGCGCTGGTCCTGGTGTTCTGGGAACCGATCTACGTCGCCTGCGGTTTCAGCCTGTACCTCAACCGCCGCACCGTGCTGGAAGCGTGGGACCTGGAGCTGGCCTTTCGCCGCCTGCGTCAGCGACTGAGCAGCGTGGCCCCACTGGTACTGCTGGTGATCGGGCTGATGCTGCTGCCGCTGGGCCGGCCCGCTATGGCCGATGACTCGACCCCCATCCGGCAAGTCACCCCCCAATCCGCCAGCCAATCGATCAAGGCGCTGCTGGACAAGCCGCCGTTCAAAAATCCGGAGACCGTGACCCGCTATCGCTTCGGTGACGAAAAAACCAAGGTTAAGCCCCAGGCACACGGTGACGGCAAGCTACCGGCCTGGCTGCAAGCACTGCTGGACAACTTCAACAGCAACACCTTCAAGCACCTCGCCCAAGGCCTGGAGCTGCTGCTGTGGAGTTTGCTGGCGGGCGGCGTGGCCCTGTTGATCTGGCGTTATCGCGAGTGGCTGCACACCTTTGTCAGCCGGCGCGGGCCACGCAAGCCCAAGCTCGCCAAACCGCTACCCACGCAATTGTTCGGCCTGGAACTGGGCGCCGAAACCCTGCCCGCTGACATTGCCAGCACCGCCGAGCAACTATGGCCCACGCACCCCAGGGAAGCCTTGGGCCTGTTGTATCGCGGGCTGCTCAGCCGGTTACTGCACGACTTCAACCTGCCGCTGAAAAACGCCGACACTGAAGGCCAGGTACTGGAACGCGTTCAGCGTTTGCAACAACCACAACTGCAGGCATTCAGCGATGAACTGACCCGGCACTGGCAAAACCTCGCCTACGGGCACCGCCTTCCTCCCGCAGTGGTACAGCAGCAACTGTGCAGCGATTGGCGCGCCCTGTTCAACCCGGGAGCAGCCCGATGAACCGGCCATTGTTGTGGGTGGGGTTGTTGCTCGCATGCCTGCTGGGGGCGGGCGGCCTGTATGTGTGGCACAAGGCAATTCCTTATGACGAAGTAGTGGATCGCGGCCCTTCACCGGAGGCGTTGGGCAATCCCTACCTGGCGGCCGAACACTTTCTGCGCGAGCAAGGCCTGGTGGTGGACCACGCCAACGGCCTTGAACGACTGTCCGATCGGCCCCCGAAAGGTCGCAGCCTGTTGCTGCTGGGCGAACGCGGCAACATGACCCCGCGCCAGGTGGATCAACTGCTGGACTGGGCAAAGTCCGGTGGCCACCTATTGGTGGTGGCCGAAGCGCTGTGGGATGAAGAAACAGATAAAAGCGGCGACCTGCTGCTCGATCGCCTGTACATCCACCAGACCTTGAGCGACGAACCCGACCAACTCGCCCCGGCACGCAAAAAGAAAGGGCCAGACCTGACCAAACTCTATGTCGACAATGAAACTGCCCCGGCGTACTTCAGCTTCGATACCGACTTCAACCTCACCGATCCCAAGCATCTGGCCCAGTTTTCGGCCAACAGCGCCAAGTCCAGCCACCTGATGCAACTCAATCTCGGGCAAGGCAGTGTGACAGTAGTCACCGACAGCGACTTGTGGAAAACCCCGGGAATCGGCAAACACGATAACGCCTGGCTGCTGTGGTACCTGAACCAAGGCACGGACGTGACCCTGCTGTTCAACAGCGACGTGGACGATCTGTTCACCTTGTTGATGCGCTATTTCCCCCAGGCGCTGGTGGCACTCGCCGCGCTGATCGCCCTGGCGCTCTGGCAGGCCGGCATGCGCCAAGGCCCGATCCAGGCGCCAGCGCCCAAGGCACGCCGGCAACTGCAGGAACACTTGGAGGCCAGCGCCGACTTCCTGCTGCGCCGCAGCGGCCAGGGGCCCCTGTTACACGCGTTGCAGCGCGATATCCTGCGCGCCGCCCGGCGTCGCCACCCAGGCTTTGAACACCTCGACACCGCAGAACAGTGGCAGGTGCTTGAACACCTGACGCGCCAACCCTCTCACGTGATCAGCCAGGCCCTCGGCCCACTTCCGGCAAAACGGCTTTCCAGCGCCGATTTCAGCCGCCAGGTGGCGTGCCTGCAAACTCTCAGGAATGCCCTATGAGCGAACTTCCAACGGCCACTGCCCTGACCACCGACACCCTGCAACAGGCCAGCCGCCAAGCCCAGGCCTTGCGCGTTGAACTGCGCAAGGCGGTGATTGGCCAGGACCAGGTGATCGATGACGTACTCACCGCCTTGATCGCCGGCGGCCACGTGCTGCTTGAAGGCGTACCGGGTCTGGGCAAGACCTTACTGGTGCGAGCCCTGGCCCGTTGCTTTGGCGGCGACTTTGCGCGCATCCAGTTCACGCCGGACCTGATGCCCAGCGATGTCACCGGCCACGCCGTGTACGACCTGCACACCGAACAGTTCAAGCTGCGCAAGGGGCCGTTGTTTACCCACCTGTTGCTGGCGGACGAAATCAACCGCGCACCGGCCAAGACCCAGGCCGCCTTGCTCGAAGCCATGCAGGAGCGCCAAGTCACCCTTGAGGGCGAAGCGCTGCCCATCGGCCAACCGTTCATGGTGCTGGCCACCCAGAACCCTATTGAGCAGGAAGGCACCTACCCACTACCCGAGGCCGAGCTGGACCGTTTCATGCTCAAGGTGCGCATGGACTACCCTGATTCCCAGCAAGAACTGGAGATGGTGCGCGAAGTCACGCGCTCATCCCGGGCCGACATGCTCGACGTACAGCCGCTGCGCACCGTGCTACAAGCCGAGGACGTGCTGCAACTGCAACAGATCGCCAGCGAACTGGCGCTGGATGAGCAAGTGCTCGATTACGCCGTGCGCCTGGCACGAGCCACCCGCAGTTGGCCGGGGCTGACCATCGGTGCCGGCCCACGCGCCTCCATCGCCCTGGTGCGCGGCGCCCGAGCCAGAGCTTTGTTGCGCGGGGGCGAGTTCGTCACCCCGGACGACATCAAGGGCTGCGCCCTGGCGGTGCTGCGTCATCGGGTTCGCATCGCCCCCGAACTGGATATCGACGGGCTGGAAGTGGATCAGGTACTCCAACAACTGCTGGACCAGATTCCGGCACCTCGGCAATGAACCCTCCATGAAGCCGACCCGTCTGCTGTTGACCTGGCTCGGCGCGCTGCTGGGCCTGAATATCCTGCTGGGCACTGCACAGGCGTTGCATCTGCGGGTGCCCGACAGCCTGCATTCGGTGGCCTGGGGCCTGCTACTGGCCCTGTTGCTGCTGGCGCTATTGGACGCCATGCGTCTTCGCCGCCGTCCGTCCCCACGGGTACAACGGCAGATGCCCGGCAGCCTGGCACTGGCTCGCTGGGGCGAAGTACGCCTGACGCTTGAACACGATTACCCACAGCCGATGACTGTACGGGTGTTCGATCACGTCCCCGACGGCCTGAGCATGGAAAACATGCCGCAGTCCATCGAACTGCGCCCCGGTGAACGTAGCGAACTGGGCTATCGGCTGCGCCCCTTACGGCGTGGCCACTTCTGTTTCAGTCGTTGCGAGCTTCACCTGCCCAGCCCCTTGGGGTTGTGGTCCGCGCGGCGCTTTGTTGAGGTCAGCGATGCGACCCGGGTCTATCCGGATTTCGCCCGCCTATATGGCGCACAGCTACTGGGTGTGGATAACTGGTTGAGCCAGTTGGGCGTGCGTCAGCGCCAACGGCGGGGGTTGGGACTGGAGTTTCATCAACTGCGCGAGTTTCGGGAGGGCGACAGCCTGCGGCAGATCGACTGGAAAGCCACCGCGCGCCAACGCACGCCGATCGCCCGGGAATACCAGGACGAACGCGACCAGCAGATCGTGTTCATGCTCGATTGTGGTCGGCGCATGCGCAGCCAGGATGCCGAACTTTCTCACTTCGATCACGCCCTCAACGCCTGCCTGCTGCTCAGTTACGTCGCCTTGCGCCAGGGCGATGCGGTCGGGCTATGCACCTTCGCCTGTGACCAGCCGCGCTACCTGGCTCCCGTCAAGGGCACCGGGCAGTTGAACCTGTTGCTCAACACCGTCTACGACCTGGACACCACCCGACGCGCGGCCGACTACGAGGCCGCGGCCAACCAACTGCTGGCTCGGCAGAAACGCCGGGCGCTGGTGATCGTGGTGAGCAACCTGCGGGATGAAGACGATGAGGCGTTACTGACGGCGGTCAAACGCATCAGCCGGCAACACCGGGTACTGGTCGCCAGCCTGCGTGAAGAAGTACTCGACCAACTGCGCCTGTCGCCCGTGCAAACCCTGCCCGAAGCGCTGGCCTATAGCGGCACCGTCGACTACCTCAATCAACGCGACGAACTGCATGACCGCCTGAGCGCTCACGGGTTGTCGGTACTGGATACACCGCCCTCTGAATTGGGCGCCGCCCTGGTGACACGCTACCTGGGCTGGAAAAAAGCCGGCGTACTGTGAAAGCAGCACACACCCCGGCGAGGGTCGCCACACCCAAGTCGGGGCGACTGCGCGCAATGTCTAAGCGGACGCCTGTAAGGGGTCAAAACTGAAGTACCGCAGCAAGGCATTGATCAGTTGGCCGTATTCGGCAGGCGCCTCAACCACACTGAAGCCTGAGTCGTAATGCTGGGGATTGATGTCCTCGTGGCTCCATAAACAGGTCGCCGTGAAATCAACTGCCTGGAAATCGCCGCCAGCCGTGGGAATCTTCAAGCGCAGCTCGAACTCCACGTCGACCATCATCGGCAATTGACTGATCAACATCAGCCCTTCTGCAGAGACGTTACCCAAGTAACCAATGGGCTTGTCCGTAAGCCGGTTGAACACTTGCAGGAAACAAGACAATTGATGCCGCTCAATTCGTCGGTTGGTAAACATGCTGATATCGCCATCCATTGGCCATAACTCTGGCCGCGCCAGTGATTCGGAACGGGCCAAACACCCCCGCTCTCCCTGGAGATCGGTGCGACAACAGCTAGCGCTTTGCCACTCTACCGCTTGCCAACCCCAAGTATTCCATCCGCTCGAACACAAACTTGTACAAACGAACATTCAAAGAATAGCCCAAGACTAGCGACGAGCCAGTTATAGAATGACAAATATCATCACAACGACGCCGGACGTGGCTGCGCAACGCTCGCACCGGGGTAATGCCCCAGTTGCTGCAGGGTGTCGAGGCGCGCGCGGGCCCGGTAGGCGTACTCGCTGGACGGATACTGGTTGATGATGAACTGATAGGTTTGCACCGCGTCGACGAACAGCTTCTGCCGCTCCAGGCACTGCCCGCGCAACATCGAGACCTCCGGCTGCACATAGCGCCGAGTGCGACTTTCACGGTCGACCTGAGACAATTCCAGGGTGACGCGCTCGCAGTCACCGACCCCATACGCACGGTAGGCGTCGTTCAAATGGTGGTCCATCGACCAACGGGTACAGCCGACAACACTGACGGCCAGGGCAGCAATGAGCAAAATTCGCATGAGGGTTCTCCTGTCTCGTGCAGTGTATCGACCCCTCGTCAAAAATCTTCAAGGATGTTCATCTAATCAATCAGAGCGAAAAGCGAATCGCCGATAAGTAGTGCAAACGAACAATGACTACAACCAAAGAGCATAGTAGCCTTCCTCAGCGCTTGAACTCAGGAGTCTGTGCATGTCCGTCCGTCGCACCAAAATCGTCGCCACCCTTGGCCCGGCCAGTAACTCGCCGGAAGTCCTCGAACAGCTGATTCTGGCTGGTTTGGACGTTGCCCGTCTGAACTTCTCCCACGGCACCCCGGACGAGCACAAGGCTCGCGCCAAGCTGGTGCGTGACCTGGCCGCCAAGCATGGCCGCTTCGTCGCATTGCTGGGTGACCTGCAAGGCCCGAAAATCCGTATCGCCAAATTCACCGACAAGCGGATCGAGCTGAAGATCGGTGACAAGTTCACCTTCTCCACCAGCCACCCGCTGACCGAAGGCAACCAGCAAATCGTAGGTATCGACTACCCGGACCTGGTCAAGGATTGCGGCGTCGGCGACGAACTGCTGCTGGACGACGGCCGCGTGGTCATGCGAGTCGACACCGCCAGCGTCACCGAACTGAACTGCACCGTGATCATCGGCGGCCCGCTGTCGGATCACAAAGGCATCAACCGTCGCGGTGGTGGCCTGACGGCGCCGGCCCTGACTGAAAAAGACAAGGCCGACATCAAGCTCGCCGCCGAAATGGAAGTGGATTACCTCGCGGTGTCCTTCCCTCGCGACGCCGCCGACATGGAATACGCCCGCAAGCTGCGCGACGAAGCTGGCGGCACTGCCTGGCTGGTGGCGAAGATCGAACGCGCCGAAGCCGTGGCCGATGACGAAACCCTCGACGGCCTGATCATGGCGTCCGACGCCGTGATGGTTGCCCGTGGCGACCTGGGCGTGGAAATCGGTGATGCCGAACTGATCGGTATCCAGAAGAAAATCATCCTGCACGCACGCCGCCACAATAAAGCGGTGATCGTGGCGACCCAGATGATGGAGTCGATGATCCAGAACCCAATGCCGACCCGCGCCGAAGTGTCCGACGTGGCCAACGCCGTGCTCGACTACACCGACGCCGTGATGCTCTCGGCTGAAAGTGCCGCTGGCCCGTACCCGCTGGAAGCCGTCCAGGCCATGGCGCGTATCTGCATCGGTGCCGAAAAGCACCCGACCAGCAAGACCTCCAGCCACCGCATCGGCAAAGTGTTCGAAAGCTGTGACCAGAGCATCGCCCTGGCCGCCATGTACACCGCCAACCACTTCCCCGGCGTCAAAGCGATCATCGCCCTGACCGAAAGTGGCTACACGCCGTTGATCATGTCCCGTATCCGTTCCTCGGTGCCGATCTACGCGTTCTCCCCGCACCGCGAAACCCAGGCCCGCGCGGCTTTGTTCCGTGGTGTCTACACCGTACCGTTCGACCCTGCGTCGTTGCCGCCTGAGCAAGTCAGCCAGGCTGCCATCGACGAACTGCTCAAGCGTGGCGTAGTGGAGAAAGGCGACTGGGTCATCCTGACCAAGGGCGACAGCTACCACACCATCGGCGGCACCAACGGCATGAAGATCCTGCACGTTGGCGACCCAATGGTCTGAGTGATCCGCTGAAAAACGAAAGCCCCGCCCTGTGAATGGCGGGGCTTTTTGCTTTGCAGCTCACGGTGATGGGCTTGCCTGCGATGGCGTCATCAGCGCCCGGCAATCGACCGGGACAGGAACACATCGGCCAGCAGTTGATTGCGCGGCAGCCCCGCCAGGAACAGGCGCTTGGAAAAGGCCTCGACGCTGGCCGGATGCCCGCAGAGCAAGGCCAGCGTTTGCCGGGAAACCAGCCGCAGCTGCGCCAATGCCGGGGTCAACTCCGCCGCCGTCCACAGCTCCACCGTCAGGTTCGGATGGCGGGCGGCCAGCGCGGCCAGGGGCTCGGCCAAGTAGTGATCGCTGGCATCGTGGGCCAGGTGAATCACGCGGATCGCGCCTTGATGATCCTGGCGCAATGCCTCCCGCAACACCCCCCACAACGGGCCCAGGCCGGTGCCGGACGCCAACAGCCACAGCGGCCGGGTTTGCCAGTCGGGGTCGTATTGCAGCGCGCCGCCGCGCAGTTCGCCCAGGCGCAGGCGGTCACCGACGCGCAACTGTCGAGCGGCATCGCTGAATGCGCCGGGCTGACGGCAATCGAGATGAAACTCCAGGAACGGATCTTCCTGGGGCAGGCTGGCCAGGGAGTATGGGCGCGCCACCTGCCCCGCCCACAGCACCAGATGCTGCCCGGCCCGGTAGCGCAGGCCGCGCTCCGGTTGCAGGCGCAAGCGCAACACATGCGCGCTCAACCAATCCACGCCCACCACCTCGGCCGACACGCCGTCACGGCTCGGATCAAACGCTTCGACCTGCAGGTCCGCCGTCACCCTGCACTGGCAGGCCAGGCGCCAGCCGTCCTCACGTTGCGCCGGGCTGAGCGCGTCGGGCAGCAGGTCCTCGACCTCGCCCCGGCAACGCACCAGGCACGCATGGCAACTGCCGGCGCGGCAACTGTAGGGCACGGCGACGCCGGCCTGGTTCAAGGCATCCAACAGGTTGCTGCCGGTGGAGACCGACCAGTGGCGTTCGCCGACGTGCAGTTCAGGCATACAAGGTCTCGGATCAAAAAAGCGTACACAGGGAATCACGCCCGGCAGAGTTTGACCATAGTCGGGTGTATCGGCCACCGTGCCGGGTTATACTGCCGCGCCTTTTTAGCGTCGCGCCAGCATCACTCGGCGTGCCTTGGAAAGGTGGTTTCAGCCGACCGATACACCCCACTGAAGCCACCTTTATTGAATGTTCCCTTATAGAGGAGCGCGACTCATGACCGTGATCAAGCAAGACGACCTGATTCAGAGCGTTGCCGACGCCCTGCAATTCATTTCCTACTACCATCCCGTTGACTTCATCCAGGCAATGCACGAAGCCTACCTGCGCGAAGAATCGCCAGCAGCCCGTGACTCCATCGCCCAGATCCTGATCAACTCGCGCATGTGCGCCACCGGCCACCGCCCGATCTGCCAGGACACCGGTATCGTCACTGTGTTCGTGCGCGTAGGCATGGACGTGCGTTGGGACGGCGCCACCATGGGCCTGGACGACATGATCAACGAAGGCGTGCGTCGCGCCTACAACCTGCCGGAAAACGTCCTGCGTGCTTCGATCCTCGCCGATCCAGCGGGCGCGCGTAAAAACACCAAGGACAACACCCCTGCGGTGATCCACTACTCCATCGTCCCGGGTAATACCGTGGAAGTGGATGTGGCCGCCAAGGGCGGTGGTTCCGAGAACAAGTCGAAAATGGCCATGCTCAACCCGTCCGACTCGATCGTCGACTGGGTGCTCAAGACCGTTCCGACCATGGGCGCCGGCTGGTGCCCACCGGGCATGCTCGGCATCGGCATCGGCGGCACCGCCGAGAAAGCCGCCGTCATGGCCAAAGAAGTGTTGATGGAGTCCATCGACATCCACGAGCTGAAAAAGCGCGGCCCCTCCAACCGTATCGAAGAGATGCGCCTGGAGCTGTTCGAGAAGGTCAACCAACTGGGTATCGGCGCCCAGGGCCTGGGTGGCCTGACCACCGTGCTCGACGTGAAGATCATGGACTACCCGACCCACGCCGCCTCCCTGCCGGTGTGCATGATCCCCAACTGCGCCGCCACCCGTCACGCGCACTTTGTGCTCGACGGTTCGGGCCCGGCCTCGCTGGAAGCACCATCGCTGGACGCCTACCCGGAAATCGTCTGGGAAGCTGGCCCGTCGGCCCGTCGCGTCAACCTCGACACCCTGACCCCGGAAGACGTGCAGAGCTGGAAGCCGGGCGAAACCGTGTTGCTCAACGGCAAGATGCTCACCGGTCGCGACGCCGCGCACAAGCGCATGGTCGAGATGCTGAACAGGGGCGAAACCCTGCCGGTGGACCTCAAAGGGCGCTTCATCTACTACGTCGGCCCGGTTGATCCGGTGCGCGATGAAGTGGTTGGCCCGGCTGGCCCGACCACCGCGACGCGGATGGACAAGTTCACCCGTCAGATCCTCGAACAAACCGGCCTTTTGGGCATGATCGGCAAATCCGAGCGCGGCCCGACCGCCATCGAAGCGATCAAGGACTACAAGGCCGTGTACCTGATGGCCGTGGGCGGTGCTGCTTACCTGGTGGCGCAAGCCATCAAGAAGTCGCGCGTTGTCGCCTTCGCCGAACTGGGCATGGAAGCGATCTACGAGTTCGACGTGAAAGACATGCCGGTCACCGTTGCGGTGGACAGCAAGGGCGAATCCGTCCACATCACCGGTCCTGCCATCTGGCAGAAAAAGATCAGTGAAAGCCTGGCGGTAGAAGTGCAGTAAGCGCTTCTCCGTACCGATAAAGGCGACTGCGGCTACACGGCCCAGTCGCCTTTTTTATGGCGCATGCTATGGTGCTCCCCCCTAATTGCAGCTGTTCATACCCGTATGATCGCGATCCCCCGTCCACTGCGCCTGACCTTCTACTCCCTGTTGATCATCGCCGGTGCGGTGCTGACCGCCGCCTTGGCCACGCGCCACGCTGAACGCCTGGCTCTGGTGGACGATGCCGCCCGCGCTAATCAGCAACTCACGCTGTACGGCAACTCGTTGCACACTTTGATCGAACGCTACCGTGCGCTGCCCGCCGTGCTGGCGCTGGATTCGGAAATGATCAGCGCGCTGAAAGGCCCGCTGGATGCCGCGACCCAGGGCGTGCTCAACCGTAAACTGGAGCGTATCAACGGCGCCGCGCAGTCCTCCACATTGGAACTGATGGACCGCACCGGCCTGGCCGTGGCCGCCAGCAACTGGAACCTGCCGAGCAGTTACGTCGGGCATAACTACGCGTTTCGGCCGTATTTCAGACAGACGTTGAGCCAGGGCACCGGGCGCTTTTTTGCGGTAGGGGTGACCACCGGCGTGCCGGGGTATTTCCTTTCCAGCGCGGTGCTCGATGAACACGAGCAGTTCCTCGGCGCCATGGTGGTCAAGCTGGAATTCCCCGAACTCGAGCGTGAGTGGGCCCAGGGCAATGACCTGCTGCTGGTCAGCGACGCCCGCGGTATCGTGTTTATCGCCAACCAGCCGGGCTGGCGCTATCGCAACCTGCGCCCGCTGTCGGCTAGCGACCTGGCCGAACTACAGGCCACCCGCCAATACGACAAGAAACAATTGCAACCACTGGAGACCCAGACCCTGCAACGTTTCGACGAAAACAGCCACCTGATGCGCGTCAACGGCCCCGATGGCAACGCCAATTACATCTGGGAATCCCTGCCGCTGAAGGCCGAAGGCTGGACCTTGCACCTGCTGCGCAAACCTCAGTTCCCCTTCGAAGACCAACGCAACGCTGGCCTCGCTGCCGCCGGTTCGTGGCTGGCGTTGGTGTTCCTAGTGCTGTTTTTGACCCAGCGCTGGCGTCTGGCCCGCATGCGCCAGCGCAGCCGCGAAGAGCTCGAACAGCTTGTCGAGGAGCGCACCCAGGCGCTGCGCACGGCCCAGGATGGTTTGGTGCAATCGGCCAAGCTCGCGGCGCTGGGGCAGATGTCCGCCGCCCTTGCCCATGAAATCAACCAGCCACTCACCGCGCAGCGCATGCAATTGGCGACCCTGCGCCTGCTGCTGGAACATGGCCGCGTGGACGATGCCTACAAGGCGCTCACGCCACTGGACGACATGCTCACGCGCATGGCCGCGCTGACCGGCCACCTCAAGACCTTCGCCCGCAAGAGCCCCAGCGGCCTGCGCGAACGCCTGGACCTGGCCACGGTGGTCGACCAATCCCTGGAGTTGCTCGACGCACGCCTGCGCGATGAAGGCATCGGCACCGTGCTGGACCTGACCCGTCCCGCCTGGGTCCGTGGCGACGCGATCCGCCTGGAACAGGTACTGATCAACCTGCTGCGCAATGCCCTCGACGCCATGGCCAACAAACCGCGCAAACGCCTGGAAATCCGCCTGCACGCCGATGAGCAACTGTGGCAGTTGACCGTCAGCGACAGCGGTGGCGGCATCGCCGAGGAACATTTGAACAACGTGTTCGACCCCTTCTTCACCACCAAGCCCGTGGGCGATGGGCTCGGCTTGGGGCTGGCGGTGTCCTACGCTATCGTGCACGAACTGGGTGGGCGCCTGAGCGCCGGTAACCGTGGCGACGGCGCGGTGTTTACCCTGACGCTGCCTATCGCGCTGGAGACGCCGGAGCTATGTTGAACGCGGTGATTGTGATCGATGACGAAGCCAGCATTCGTACGGCCGTCGAACAATGGTTGAGCCTGTCGGGATTTGAAGTGCAGTTGTTCAGTCGCGCCGAGGCCTGTCTCGCGCAACTGCCCAAGGACTTTCCCGGGGTGATTTTGAGCGACGTGCGCATGCCCGGCCTCAGCGGCCTGGAGCTGCTGGCCGAAGTGCGGCGGCGCGATGCCGACTTGCCGGTGATCCTGCTGACCGGCCATGGCGATGTGCCGATGGCCGTCGAAGCCATGCGCGACGGGGCCTACGACTTCCTGGAAAAACCCTTCAGCCCCGAGGCCCTGCTCAACAGCCTGCGCCGCGCCCTCGATAAACGTGGGCTGATCCTGGAAAACCGCCGCCTGCATCAACAGGCCGATCATCGGACACAATTGGAAAACAGCCTGCTGGGCGTGTCCCGCAGTTTGCAGAACCTGCGCCGCCAGGTGCTGGACCTGGCGACGCTCCCAGTCAACGTGCTGATCCGCGGCGAGACCGGCAGCGGCAAGGAACTGGTCGCCCGCTGCCTGCACGACTTCGGCCCGCGGGCGAAGAAAGCCTTTGTCGCGCTCAATTGCGCGGCGATCCCCGAGCAGTTGTTTGAAGCCGAGCTGTTCGGCCACGAGAGCGGCGCGTTTACGGGGGCCCAGGGCAAGCGTATCGGCAAGCTGGAATACGCCCACGGTGGCACGCTGTTTCTGGATGAAATCGAAAGCATGCCCCTGGCCCAGCAAGTCAAATTGCTGCGCGTGTTGCAGGAGCAGAAGTTGGAGCGGCTGGGCTCCAACCAAAGCATCCACGTCGACCTGCGCATCATTGCCGCGACCAAGCCGGACCTGTTGGACGAAGCCCGCGCCGGGCGCTTTCGCGAAGACCTGGCCTATCGGCTGAACGTCGCGCAACTGCGCCTGCCGCCCCTGCGCGAGCGCCGTGAAGATATACCGCTGCTGTTCGATCACTTTGCGCAAAGCGCCGCCGCACGCCTGGGCCGCCACGTTGAGCCGCTGAGTGGCGCGCAATTGGGGCGCCTGCTCAGCCATGACTGGCCGGGCAACGTGCGCGAACTGGCCAACGTCGCCGAACGCCAGGTGTTGGGGCTTGGCGAGCCAGAGCCCGAAGGCATCGAGGCCGGGCAGTCATTGGCGGCGCAACAGGAAGCCTTCGAGGCCCACTGCCTGAAAGCCGCACTGACCCGGCACAAGGGCGATATCAAGGCGGTGCTGGCCGAACTGCAACTGCCCCGGCGCACCTTCAATGAGAAGATGCAGCGGCATGGGTTGGTGCGGGAGATGTTTCTCTAGGCCATGCCCTGGGTTGCTTTCAAAGACGCCAGCGCAGGCAAGCCATAAGCGGATTTCCGCTCACACAGCCAAAAACCATCAGCGACTTTCCGCTCAAAAAAACCTGCAAACCCTTCTAGACCGGGCCTTCCCCCACCTGGCACAGCTCCTGCTATAGCCCCAATCAGGCAGTGCCCAGGCACGCTCCATAAAAACAACTATCTGAAGGATCCTTCAATGGATAACTCCAATACCCTGCCTCTGGGGTCGGCGGCTGCGCCGGCGAAAGAACGCACCACCTCCAGCCGTATCAAATCGATCTTCAGCGGATCGGTCGGCAACATGGTCGAGTGGTACGACTGGTACGTCTACGCGGCTTTCTCGCTGTACTTCGCCAAAGCCTTCTTCCCGAAAGGCGACACCACCGCCCAACTGCTCAACACCGCTGCGATCTTCGCCGTGGGCTTCCTGATGCGCCCGATCGGCGGCTGGCTGATGGGCCTGTACGCCGACCGCGCCGGTCGTAAAGCCGCGTTGATGGCCTCGGTGCTGCTGATGTGCTTCGGCTCGCTGATCATCGCCCTGAGCCCGGGCTATGAAACCATCGGCGTCGGTGCGCCGATCCTGCTGGTGTTCGCCCGCCTGCTGCAAGGCTTGTCGGTGGGTGGCGAATACGGCACCTCGGCCACTTACCTGAGTGAAATGGCGACCAAGGAACGTCGCGGTTTCTTCTCCAGCTTCCAGTACGTGACCCTGATCTCCGGCCAGCTCATTGCCCTGGCGGTGCTGATCGTGCTGCAACAGACCCTCACCACCGAGCAACTGTACGACTGGGGCTGGCGTATCCCGTTCGCCATCGGCGCCCTGTGCGCAGTGGTCGCGCTGTACCTGCGTCGCGGCATGGAAGAAACCGAGTCGTTCAGCAAAAAGGAAAAAGCCAAGGAAAGCGCGATGCGCACCTTGATGCGCCACCCCAAGGAACTGATGACCGTGGTCGGCCTGACCATGGGCGGCACCCTGGCCTTCTACACCTACACCACCTACATGCAGAAGTACCTGGTGAACACCGTCGGCATGAGCATTTCCGACTCCACCACCATCTCGGCGGCGACGCTGTTTCTGTTCATGTGCCTGCAACCCCTGGTCGGCGCGCTGTCGGACAAGGTTGGCCGGCGGCCGATCCTGATCGCCTTCGGCATCCTCGGCACGCTGTTCACCGTGCCGATCCTCACCACCCTGCACACCATCCAGAGCTGGTGGGGCGCGTTCTTCCTGATCATGGCGGCGCTGATCATTGTCAGCGGCTACACCTCGATCAACGCCGTGGTGAAGGCTGAGCTGTTCCCCACCGAAATCCGTGCGCTGGGCGTGGGCCTGCCGTATGCACTGACCGTATCGATCTTCGGCGGCACCGCTGAATACATCGCACTGTGGTTCAAGAGCATCGGCATGGAAACCGGCTATTACTGGTACGTGACCGCGTGTATCGCGGTGTCGTTGGTGGTCTACGTGACCATGAAGGACACCCGCAAGCATTCGCGGATTACCACCGACTAACCGCTGTATGCAGTAACGAATGTGGGAGGGGGCTTGCTCCCGATCGCGGTGTATCAGTCAACTTATCTCAAGCTGACCCACTGCAATCGGGAGCGAGCCCCCTCCCACATGTGCAATCAGGACAACTCTGCCACTTCGCGCCGCACATAGCGCCGCTGAACATACAAAGCCCCGACAATCATCACCAGCAACACCGCCGCCAACACCGCCGACGAGCCGATGGTGCCGAAGTCCAGCCCGCCCTTTGCATGGGGCTTGGTCAGGAAGTCGCCCAGGGTCGCGCCAAACGGCCGGGTCAATACGAACGCCACCCAGAACAGCAACACCGACGAAATCCGCGTGAAGTACTTGAGCGCCACCACCGCGGCGATGGTCGAGCCGATCAACAAGGCACCACCGGCGAAGCCGAGCCCTGAGTCGTCGGCAAGGAAGTCGCCCAGAGCAGTGCCCAAGGTGTTGGAGAACAGGATCGCCATCCAGTAGAACAACTCGCCGCGAAAGGTTTGCACCTTGTTCACGTTCAGCGAATCACCGCTGAGGTGCCACAACGCGAAGATGATCATCAGGATCACGATCAGGATCATCGACCCCGTGGCGTAGCCCAGGCCGAGGCTGCGGTCCATGAAGTCGGACATGGTGGTGCCGGCGGTGCTGGTGGACAGGATCACGATCCAGTACAGCACCGGGTTGTAGGCTTTCGACCAGAGTTGCGTCACGAGGGTGACCAGGAACACGCTGATCAGGATCATCGAGCTGATGGCATAACCGACGTTCAGGGTCATCGACAGCAAGTCCCCGGCGGTTTCGCCCAGGGTAGTCGCGCAGATTTTCATGACCCAGAACGCCAGGGTGATCTGAGGAAGTTTATTCATGCAGTGCAAGGCTCCGAAGCTCAATCTATCAATGGGCCGACTTATAGGGGGGGGTGTCGACCTTGCGCGCAGACTGAACGGGGCGCTGTGAAAAATAGGTGGGCATCGAATGAAAATTCCATAGGGCCGATGGAAATTCGCTGTCACGGCTTGCACTATGGCTGCCTCCCAGAACCCCGCAGCAGGAACCTCGACCATGTCTGACGATAGCTATTCCTACGAACCCGTCAACGGCCACGGCCTGCCCCATGACCCGTTCAATGCCATCGTTGGCCCACGGCCGATCGGTTGGATTTCGTCGCACGACCGCGAAGGTCGCCTGAACCTGGCGCCCTACAGTTTCTTCAATGCGTTCAACTACATTCCGCCGATCATTGGGTTTTCCAGTGTCGGGCGCAAAGACAGCCTGAACAATATCGAACAGACCGGCGAGTTTGTGTGGAACCTGGCCACCCGCCCGTTGGCCGAGCAGATGAACCAGAGCTGTGCCGCCGTACCACCAGAGGTGAATGAGTTCGAGTTGTCCGGCCTGACGCCGGTGGCCTCGAAGATCGTCGGCGTGCCGCGGGTGGGCGAGAGCCCGGTGTCGTTCGAGTGCAAGGTCACGCAGATCATCCAACTGCAGCGCGCCGACCAGGTACTGGTACCCAGTTGGCTGGTGCTGGGCGAGGTGGTCGCGGTACATATTGCCAAGTGGCTGCTCAAGGATGGGATCTACGACACCGCCGCCGCCGAGCCGATCCTGCGTGGCGGCGGCCCGGCGGATTACTTCCAGGTGGGCCCTGAGGCGCGGTTCAAAATGTATCGCCCGGGCGCCACCAAACCCTGACTGCAATGCAATGCAATGCAATAAAAAATGTGGGAGGGGGCTTGCCCCCGATGGCGGTGTGTCAGTCAGCCTATCTGTAGCTGAAACACCGCTATCGGGGGCAAGCCCCCTCCCACATTGGATCAGCGGCGTGCGTCAGTTTGTGGCAGTTGCCCAGGTCAACTGACCTTCTGCATCGACGTCGGTCAACAACTCAAGGTGCAGCGTCGCCGCATCGTCGGCATCGGACGCGGTCTTGAACGTCTGTCCATCCAGGATCTTGTGAAACTGCGGTGCGCCCATGCCATCCAGCGCCTTGACGGCGACGGCGGCGCTGTAGCCCCCTTCGCCCGGTACTACGGCGGAAACGGCTTCGTGGTGAGCAAATTGTTTACGTGCCATGTTGCAGGTCCTGGCCAATGGAAAGTCGGCCATTCTAAACCCTAACCGGCGAGTTGCAGGTACTCGCCGTAGGCATTGGCGGCGGATGCATCGGTGAAGGTCTGGAAGTCCATGCTGCGCACGACCATGTCGTTCAACAGCTCGGTGAAGATCATCAGGGCCGGCGAGTTGAAGTAGGCACTCATCGCCTGTTCGCTGCTCCAGAAGCCCGAGACCAGCCAGACATCAGGATCGACCTGGGAATGCTGCAACGAAAATTGCAGGCAACCCTGAGCCTGACGGCCCGGTTCGATCAAACTGCTCAAGCGAGCACCGAGTTCGGTGCTGCAACCGCTGCGGGCGCGGATAAAGGCCATATGGCTCGCGGGAATGGGGGTGGACATGTTCGACTCTCCCGTTGAGAAGTGAAGCTCGGCAAGCACTGTGAGGGCGTGTTGCCACAGGATCAAAGATAACGGCGCAGGTTGAGGCGCGGTTAGTCTATTCCTGCCGGCTTATTGCACAATCCTGCGAAAAGCGTAGACAGGACGATTGCCCGCCGGTTTTATTCCACAGGCAGACGCCATGTTTCAGGGCGATGACCGTTCTCCTGCTTGCCTGATTCACGATGTGTCGCAGGATCAGGCAAGGATTGTGCAGAATCGACATACCACGGTTTGAACAGCCGCCGCTAAGCTGAGCCCATCAAAAAAGCCTGCAGAGGACGCCCCATGTCGTCGCCCGAACCCAAGTCCATGCCCCTCGATGCCGAGATGGAAAAACAGCGCGCCGAACTGGCCAGCATCGTGCATCGGCATACCTGGGAAGACGGCTCCTACGGTACGGCGATCACGTCACTGTTCCTGAACCGTCACAACACGCCGCGCGACTTCAGCCCGGTGCTGGTGGAGCCCGCCCTGTGCATCCTGGCCAACGGCCGCAAGGAAGTGCGCCTGGCCGACGAAATTTTTGCCTATGACCCGCTCAATTACCTGGTGTTTTCGGTGTCGATGCCAGTGGCCGGGCGGATCATCGATGCCACCCCGCAAGACCCTAACCTGTCGATCCGCATCAATATCGACCCGGCGCAGCTCACGGCCTTGATCGCAGAGGCGGGGCCGATGGGCGTGCCGTCGCGCCCGACCCCGCGGGGGATGTACGTCGACCGCATCGACAGCCAACTGCTCGACGCCGTACTGCGTTTGACGCGCCTGCTGGATTCGCCCAAAGACATCGCCATGCTGGCGCCGTTAATCAGCCGTGAAATTCTCTACCGATTGTTGCGTGGGCCGCAGGGTTACCGGCTGTATGAAATCGCCGTGGCCAACAGTCAGAGTCATCGGGTCAGCCAGGCGATCAAATGGCTCAATGGCAACTACGAACAGCCGCTGCGCATCGATGACCTGGCCAAGCAAGTGAACCTGAGCGTCTCGACCTTGCACCACCGCTTCAAGGCCATCACCGCCATGAGCCCGCTGCAATACCAGAAGCAGTTGCGTTTGCAGGAGGCGCGTCGGCTGATGATCGCCGAAGGGCTGGAAGCCTCGGCGGCCGGGTATCGGGTGGGGTATGAAAGCCCGTCGCAGTTCAGCCGTGAGTACAGCCGGTTGTTTGGTGCGCCGCCGCTGCGGGATTTGGCCAGGCTGCGCCAGAGCGTGTGATTCACCGCCGATCAAATGTGGGAGGGGCGGTGCGACGGTTCGACTTGCTCCCGATTGCGGTGTGTCAGTCACAGCTGTTTTATCTGAACCAGCGCAATCGGGAGCAAGCCCTCTCCCACATTTGCCCAATGATGTTCTTCAGTCGAGGGTTCGGGGGAGCTGCAGGGTGACCCGCAAGCCACCCTCGCGCAAATTCTGCAAACTCACTTCGCCACCATGGCTGTGCGCAATGTTGCGCGCGATGCCCAGGCCCAGGCCGTAGCCCTGCTGCTGGCCGGCGAGGCGGAAATGCGGTTCGAAGACCTGCTCCAGGCGCTGTTCCGGTACGCCCGGGCCTTCGTCGTCGACGTGCAGGATGAACTCCGCGCCATCGTCCTCGATATGCAAATGGGCGTTCTGCCCGTACTTCAGCGCGTTGTCGATCAGGTTGCCGATGCAACGCTTGAGCGCCAGCGGCTTGCCAGAATACGGCGCGAGTGCGCGTCCATGCTGAGTCACGCGCCCGTTGCCGTTGGGCGCCAGGTACGGCTCCACCAGGCAGTCGAGCACATGGTTGAGGTCGACCGGTTCGATATTTTCGTGAATGTCGGTGTCTTTCACGCACTGCAGCGCGCCTTTGACCAGCAACTCCAACTCGTCCAGGTCGCGGCCGAATTTGGTTTGCAGGTTTTCATCTTCAAGCAATTCAACCCGCAGGCGCAGACGCGTGATCGGTGTGCGCAAGTCGTGGGAGATCGCACTGAACAACTGGCTGCGTTCGGTGAGGTAACGGCTGATGCGTTCGCGCATGGCATTGAATGCGCGCCCGACTTCGACCACTTCACTGCCGCCGCCTTCGGCCACAGGTTCCACGTCGGCGCCCAGGGACATGTCCCGCGCTGCCCGCGCCAGGCGCTTGAGCGGCCGGCTCTGCCAGTGAACCAACAGGCCGATGAACAACAGCAAAAAGCCGCTGGTCAGCACGATAAACCACACTTGCTGCGAGGGCAGGCCTTGCTCTTCGAGACTGGTGTACGGCTCGGGCAACAGCGAGGCGATGTACAGCCATTCGCCGGGAGCGAGTTGGATCTGGGTGACCAGCACTGGCGGGTTCACCGGTTCCAGGGTCAGCGCGTAATGCGCCCAGGAACGTGGCAGTTCATCGAGCTTCAACCCGGCATTGAAGATGCGCAGGTCTTCGGCGCTGACGAATTCCACCGAGATATGCACATCGGCGCCCAAGGTCTGGCGCAGCACTTCATCGACCGCTTTGAGCACCGCTTGCTTGCGCGGGGTCTGCGGCAAGATCGCCATGTCCAGCGGGCGGTCATTGAGCGTCACCACAAAGCGTGTGCCGCCCATGCTGCGCAATTGGTCGAGGACCAACGGGCGATAGGCCACCGGCAACGAACGGAAATAGCTCACGCTGGCGGTCATCGAATGCGCCAGGCTACGGGCGCTGGTGACCAGGCCTTCGAGCTGGGTGGCGCGCAATTGCGAAACCCAGATCACGCTGGACAGCGCCTGGGCAAACAGCACCACGAGCAAGGTCAGCAGCAGCATGCGCCCCAGCAGCGAGCGCGGCACCGGGAAGCGGCGGCGCCGTTCGCTCAGGTGTTCAGTGGGCATTGCCGGCAACCACGCTGGCTGCCAGTTGATAGCCGCTGCCGCGCACGGTGCGGATCAGCCTCGGCGGTTTTTCCGTGTCGCGCAGGCGTTGGCGCAGGCGGCTGACCGCCATGTCGACAATCCGGTCGAGCGGCATCAGGTCGCGGCCACGGGTGGCGTTGCCGATGGTGTCGCGGTCGAGGATCTGTTGCGGGTGGTCGAGAAACAGCTTGAGCAAGGCAAAGTCGGCACCGGAGAGGATCACCTCTTCACCGTCGACGTGAAACAGTCGGTGGCTGATCGTATCCAGGCGCCATTCATCGAACACCAACACATCGCCATTGCCGCTGCGCTCCTGGCCGAACTGGCAGCGACGCAACAGGGCCTTGATCCGCGCCTGCAACTCGCGGGGGCTGAAAGGCTTGCCGATATAGTCGTCGGCGCCCAGCTCCAGGCCGATCACGCGGTCAGCTTCGTCGGAACTGGCGGTGAGCATGATGATCGGCACCTGCGCCTGGCGCGGGTGCTGGCGAATCCAGCGACACAGGCTGAAGCCGTCTTCGTCCGGCAACATGACATCGAGGATGACCAGGTCGCACGGTGCCTCGTCCATCGCCTGGCGGAACCCCGCACCGTCCGGCACGCCACGCACCTGGAAACCGGCGCGACTGAGGTAGGTTTGCAGCAATTCGCGGATTTCCTGGTCGTCGTCGACGAGGAGAATCGATTTACTGAATACGCTCACGGGGTCCTCCTTGTTGTTATGGCCATGCTTGAGTCATCTGTTGCCCTTGAGGCCCCTTCGGGGGCGCCCCCTCCCACATTCGGAATGCATTCAAAATGTGGGAGGGGCTTGCCCCCGATGGCGCGATCACTGCCTACGCGAATGCCTGTTCGAGCGCCACCCCTGCCCCGGTCAACCCGGAGTATGGCGCCGTCACCAGCCATACCGGAATGCCCTTGAAGTAGTCGCTCATACAGCCTTTGTCACTGAAGCTCTTGGCAAAATCGCTGTGGATAAAGAAGTCGGCAAACCGCGGGATCACCCCGCCGACAATATACACACCGCCCCGTGCGCCGGTGGTCAGGACGTTGTTACCGGCTACGCGGCCCAGCCAGATACTGAACTGGTTCAATACTTCCATCGCGACAGGGTCGCCGGCCAGGCCTGCCGCCGTGATCGCTTCCGGCGTATCCAGCACCGGCGTGTGACCATCCACCGCACAGATCGCTCGATACACCCGTGGCAAACCTGCACCACTCAAGGCGCTTTCGGCGCTAACGTGGCCGATCTCACTATAAATGTGCTGCCACAGCTGGGTTTCCCGTGGGCTGCTCAGGGGCAGGTCGACATGGCCGCCCTCCCCCGGCAACGCGGCCCAACGGCCGCCGCCCAGGTCGAGCAAAGTGCCGACGCCCAGGCCGGTGCCCGGACCGATCACCACCGCCGGGCGCAACGGTTCCGGCGTGCCTGGGCAGACCACGCGGAATTCGTCGGGCTTCAAGCGGGTCATGCCCAGGGCCATGGCCGAGAAGTCATTGACCAGCAGTAGTTCATCCACTTGCAAGGTGTTGCAAAAGGCAGTCTTGCTCAAGCGCCAGTGGTTGTTGGTGAATTTAAATTCATCGCCACTCACCGGCCCGGCCACCGACAGGCAGACCGCGCCGATGTCGCCGATCGCCAGGCCTTCTTCCTTGAGGTAGACCTTGATCGCGTCCTCAGGGCATTTATGATCCGCGGTGGCATGCACCCGGATCGAATGCAGTGCCTGATCCCGCCACAACGCAAAACGGGCGTTGGTACCGCCGATGTCACCGACCAGCGCAAGTTTCACTTAAGCGTCTCCAAGGCACAGGTAAAGGCGCTGGCGCCCTGCTCTGCGGAGCTTGCGGCCAAGCGCATAAATGCAAACAGCTCGCGACCGGCCCCCACGTTATTGCCCAACAGGCCCGTGGCAGGCGTGCGCGCTGCAAATTCTTCGGCGTCCACCTTAAGCTCCAAGGTGCCTTTGACGCCATCCACGCGAATGATATCGCCATCGCGCACGCGTGCCAGCGGCCCGCCGCTCTGGGCTTCGGGGTTGACATGGATCGCGGCGGGGATCTTACCCGAGGCGCCGGACATACGCCCGTCTGTCACCAGCGCCACTTTGAAACCACGGTCCTGCAACACGCCAAGGAACGGTGTCATCTTGTGCAATTCGGGCATGCCGTTGGAGCGCGGCCCCTGGAAGCGCATCACCGCGACAAAGTCTTTTTCCAACTGGCCGGCCTTGAACGCATCGGCCAGATCCTGCTGGTCCTGGAACACCATCGCCGGGGCTTCGACGATCTGGTGCTCGGGGGCCACGGCGGAGACTTTCATCACGCCACGGCCGAGGTTGCCTTCCATCACGCGCAAGCCGCCTTCCGGCGAGAACGCACGGGCCACGGGGCGCAGGATGGCTTCGTCGAGGCTTTCGATCGGGCCCTCGCGCCAGATCAGCTCGCCGTCGACCAGGAACGGTTCCTCGGTGTAGCGGCTCAGGCCCTTGCCGGCCACGGTGTTGACGTCATCGTGCAGCAGGCCGGCTTCGAGCAGTTCGCGGATCAGGAACGACATGCCGCCCGCCGCCTGGAAGTGGTTGATGTCGGCCTTGCCGTTTGGATACACGTGGGACAGGGTCGGTACCACCGCGGAGAGGTCGGCCATGTCCTGCCAGGTCAGGATGATACCCGCCGACATGGCGATGGCCGGCATGTGCAGGGTGTGGTTGGTGGAACCGCCGGTGGCGTTGAGCGCGACGATGGCGTTGACGATGGATTTTTCGTCGACGATCTCGCCGATCGGCGTGAAGTTGCCGTTGGCCTTGGTCAGACGCGTGACCTGATGCGCGGCTTCGCGGGTCAGCGCGTCACGCAGCGGCGTGTACGGGTTGACGAACGAGGCGCCGGGCAAATGCAGGCCCATCACTTCCATCAGCAACTGGTTGGTATTGGCGGTGCCATAGAAGGTGCAGGTGCCGGGGCTGTGGTAGGACTTCATCTCCGACTCCAGCAGCTCTTCGCGGCTGGCCTTGCCTTCGGCGTAGCGCTGGCGCACGTCGGCCTTCTGCTTGTTGGAGATGCCGGAGGGCATTGGCCCGCCGGGGACAAAGATCATCGGCAGATGGCCGTAGCGCAGGGCGCCCATCATCAGGCCGGGGACGATCTTGTCGCAGATGCCCAGCATCAGCGCCGCATCGAACATGTTGTGGGACAGCGCTACCGCCGTGGACATGGCAATGACTTCACGGCTGAGCAGGCTCAGCTCCATGCCCGGTTCGCCCTGGGTCACGCCGTCGCACATGGCAGGTGTGCCGCCGGCGAACTGGCCGACCGAACCCACTTCGCGCAGGGCCTTTTTGATCTGTTCAGGGAAATGTTCATACGGCTGGTGCGCCGAGAGCATGTCGTTATATGACGAAACAATTGCCACGTTGGCGGCGTTCATCATGCGCAGGCTATTTTTATCTTCGGTGCCGCAACCGGCCACGCCGTGGGCAAAGTTGGCGCATTGCAGCTTGCCGCGCATCGGGCCGTCGCTGGCTGCGCCGCGAATGAGCGCAAGGTAAGCCTCACGGGTAGCACGACTGCGGGCGATAAGCCGTTCGGTGACCTCAAGAACGCGGGGATGCATGTGTAGAACTCCAGGCTAGCGGATGTGGCGACCTGAGCGTCTATGCTGATCAAACGCCCGCAGCACATGGGATGGCAGGGAGTCGTTTGGATCATCGGACCAGTTGATTCAGGTCACTCGTTGTAGATTGAACAAAATATTGCCATTAAAAAGGCTTGTTTTCTATTTTTATGCGAATAATCTTGTAATTCTTACAACAAATCGACGACAGGCAGCTTCCAATGACTCTTCGAATCGCAATCAATGGTTTTGGCCGTATCGGCCGCAATGTCTTGCGCGCACTGTATACCCAAGGCTATCGCCAGGATTTGCAGATCGTCGCCATCAATGACTTGGGCGACAGCTCAATCAATGCCCACCTGCTCAAATATGACACCGTCCACGGTACTTTCGATGCAGAGGTCGCTCACGATCAGGAAAGCCTGACCGTCAATGGTGACCGGATCGCCGTCAGTGCCATTCGCAACCCGGCCGACCTGCCCTGGGCTGCGCACAATATCGACGTGGTGTTCGAATGCACCGGCCTGTTCACCGACCGTTCCAAGGCTGCGGCCCATATTACCGCCGGCGCACGCAAGGTGATCATCTCCGCCCCGGCCAAAGGCGCGGATGCCACCGTGGTCTACGGGGTAAACCATGACATTTTGCGTCAATCCCACCAGATCATCTCCAACGCCTCCTGCACCACCAACTGCCTGGCGCCGGTGGCCCAAGTGCTGCACCGCGAGCTGGGCATCGAAAGCGGCTTGATGACCACCATCCATGCCTACACCAACGACCAGAACCTGACCGACGTCTACCACACCGACCCCTACCGCGCGCGCTCGGCCACCCAGAACATGATCCCGAGCAAGACCGGCGCCGCCGAAGCGGTCGGCCTGGTGCTGCCGGAACTGGCGGGCAAGCTGACCGGCATGGCCGTGCGGGTGCCGGTGATCAACGTATCGCTGGTGGACCTCACCGTACAGTTGAAAAAAGACGCCACGGCCGAGGAAGTCAACGCGCTGCTCAAGGAAGCCAGCCAGCACTCGAAAATCCTCGGCTACAACACCCTGCCGCTGGTTTCCAGTGACTTCAACCACAACCCGCTGTCGTCGATCTTCGACGCCAACCACACCAAGTCCAGCGGCAAACTGCTGAAAGTACTGGCCTGGTACGACAACGAGTGGGGCTTCTCCAATCGCATGCTGGATAACTGCCTGGCACTCTGCAACGCCGAATAACCCTTGCGGGAGGGCTTTTGTGGGAGGGGCGGTTCGACTTGCTCCCTCCCACATTTGGCCTGCGCAAGTCCGCAGAAATAGCTACTTGCCATTTGCGCTGATGATACGCATTATCATTAACTGCAAATCGGTCCGGTATCACTGTGAGCCAATCTCGCTTCAACCAAGTCTTTCTCACCCAACGGGTGATTCTGCTACGCACCTTGCAGCGGATGGTGAACAACCACAGCACCGCCGAGGACCTGTTGCAGGAAACCTACCTGCGCGTTACCCGGGCCCTGAGCGAGCGGCCGATCGATCACCTCGAACCCTTCGTCTACCAGACCGCGCGCAACCTCGCGCTGGATCACTTGCGTTCGCGCAGGATACAGGCCCGCACACTGCAGGAAGATGTCCCGCTGGACGTCCTGCAAAGTGTCGCCGCCCCCATCAGCACGCCCGAAGACGCGACCCAGGCCGAGCAACTGCTTGAGCACCTAAGCATCAGCCTCGGCCAGTTGAGCGCGCGCCAGCAGCAGATATTCATCCTCAACCGCCTGCACGGTTGCAGCTACCAGGAGATTGCCGATCAGTTGGAAGTGTCCTTGAGCACAGTGCAAAAGGAACTGAAATTGATCATGGCCATCTGTGTAGGTGTGGCCGAACGGCTGGATCAGCCTTAAGCTTCATCCGACAGAGATGTCGATCCTGGCTGTAGGAAAGATAAATAGAACGCGGCGAAGACCCGAGGCACACCGTGACGGACCCGAACAAACTGCGCCCCCATGCGCTGGCTCATGAGGTGTTGCAAGACCCAGCGATGGACCAGGCCCTCGACTGGCTGATCGCCTTGCAGTGCCCGCAACCCGGGCAGCAGGCCGCGTTCGAAGCCTGGCTGGCCGGCGATCCCGCGCGCGGCCATGCCTTCGGCAAAGCCCAGGCGGCCTGGGGTGGCGCGCCCGTCCACAGCGCCGCCGTCGCCCTGGCGGCGCCGCGCAAGCCCAGCGCCTGGCGCCGCATCAAGCCACATTGGAAACCACTGGCCACCGCCGCTGTATTGATGCTCGGGCTGTTCAGCTTCAGCAACCTGCCGGTACGCCTGCAAGCCGACCACCTCACTGTGGTGGGTGAGCGCCAGCGCCTGCAATTGGACGAGGGCTCGAACGTCTTGCTGAACACCGATTCGGCGTTCTCCAGCAGCATCAAAGACCACCAGCGCATCGCCCGCCTCTACCAAGGCGAAGCGTTTTTCGAGGTGGCGCCCAACCGTGGCCTGCCCCTGGAAGTCGACGCCGGCCCCGTGCGCGCCAGCGTGCGCGACACCGCGTTCGCCGTGCGCTACCTCAACGGCGAAGCCCAGGTGCAGGTGCAGCGCGGCGATGTCGACCTGAGCAACACCTTCGACGATGCCCGCGTGCGCCTGAGCGCCGGGCAAAGCATCCGTATCGGCCCCAAGGGCTTCGGCCAACCCGCCAGACTCGACGCCAACAAAGACCTGGCTTGGGTCCAGGGCCGGCTGATTTTCGAAAACTGCCCGATGAGCGAAGTGCTCGCCGAATTACGCCGCTATTACCCCGGCTGGATCGTCAACACCAACGAGCAACTCGCCAGCGTCGCCGTCACCGGCAACTACCGCCTCGACCAGCCGTTGGACGTGGTGCGCTCCCTGGCCCACATCACCTCGGCCAAGCTTTCTGAATACCCGGCACTGGTGATCCTGAACTAAATGAGAATTATTTTTACTCGATAGCGCTCGACGGTACGTCTCGTCTTAGCCAATGCAACTGATTCCTATTTGAATTAGTTCGCAACTATAAGATTCGTATCTCCGGAGCGCTTTCGATGTCCTCTCGTTTCAATCGCCGGTCTTCTTCGCCCGTGCTGTCCTTGCTGTCCTTGCTGACCGCCGCCATCCTGCTGGCCGGTACGCCGGTGATGGTCGCCGCCGCCGAACCCACCGCCCGCAGCCACGGCGACTACAGCTTCAGCATCGAACAGCAGCCGCTGGTTGCGGCACTCAATGCCTTCACCGCCGTGACCGGCTGGCAAGTCGGCCTGCCGGCGGAGCTGGGCCAGGGTGTGTCGTCCCCTGGCGTGCGCGGTGCGCTGTCGCCGGAAAAAGCCCTGGAGCGCTTGTTGGTGGGGACCAACCTGAGCTACCGCAAACTCGGCAACAACAGCATCGCCCTGGAAAAGCGCGCTGCCAGCAGCGCCCTCAACCTGCAACAGTTGACCATCAGCGCCACCCGTAACGAGCAGGACGTCAACAGCGTACCGAACACCGTCAGCGTGCATGAGCGTGAAGCGCTGGACCGCCAAAACGTCAACACCCTCCGCGAGTTGGTGCGCTACGAACCCGGCGTCTCGGTCGGTGGCGCCGGCACCCGGGCCGGCAATGCGGGCTACAACATTCGCGGTATCGACGGCGACCGCATCCTCACCCAGGTCGATGGCGTGGAAGTGCCGGACAACTTCTTCAACGGTCCCTATGCCAAGACCCGTCGCAACTATGTCGACCCGGAAATCGTCAAGCGCGTGGAAATCCTGCGCGGTCCGGCGTCAGCCCTGTATGGCAGCAGCGCCATCGGCGGGGCGGTGAGCTATTTCACCCTCGATCCGGACGACATCATCAAGCCCGGCCAGGACGTCGGCGCCCGCCTCAAGACCGGCTACAGCTCCGCCGATGAGAGCTGGCTGACCTCCGCCACCGTCGCCGGCCGCGTGCAGGACGTCGACGGGTTGCTGCACCTGAGCCAACGCAATGGCCATGAAACCGAAGCCTACGACGGCAACAATGCCACCGGCCTGGCCCGCACCGGCGCCAACCCCGAGGAGGCGCGCACCACCAACGTGCTGGCCAAGCTGGGCTGGAATTATGGCGATGACAACCGTCTGGGCCTGACTTACGAGAAGTACAAGGACGATCGCGACGTCAACCTGAAGAATGCGGTGGGAGGCCCGTTCGTCGGCGGCCAAGGCTTCAATCTCTACCGTGACCGCCGGGGCAACGACACCATCACCCGCGAACGTTTCGGCCTGGAAAATTCCTTCGCCCTTGAGTCGGTCATGGCCGATCGCATCAAGACCAGCCTCAATTACCAGATCGCCAAGACCGACCAGACCACCGCAGAAATCTACCAGGCGGGCCGTCGGGTATTGCGCACCCGCGACACGCTTTACGAAGAAAAACAGTGGGTATTCGATGCGCAGTTGGACAAGGCTTTCAGCCTCGGCGAGACCGATCATCAAGTGACCTACGGCACCACGCTCAAGCAGCAGAAAGTCACCGGTTCCCGTGAAGGCGCGGCCACTTGCCTCGCCGTCGGCGCAGGTTGCACAGCCATTGGCGCGCCCAGCCCAACGGCCGGCGACAGCGTGACGAAGACCAGTGACTTCCCCGACCCAACCATCAACACCTATTCGCTGTTTGCCCAGGATCAGATCGCTTGGGACAAATGGACCTTCCTGCCCAGCGTGCGTTATGACTACACCCAGCTCAAACCCAAGCTGACCCAGGAATTCCTCAGCAGCGTCAACCCGACCGGCCAATACCCGGTGAGCGACAAGGAAAAAACCTGGCACCGTGTCACCCCCAAGTTCGGCCTGACTTACGCGCTGACCGATCACTACACCTTGTTTGGCCAATACGCCGAAGGCTTCCGCACGCCCTCGGCCAAGGCGCTGTATGGACGCTTTGAAAACCTGAACCTGGGCTACACCGTCGAGCCCAACCCCGACCTCAAGCCGGAAACCAGCAAAGGCGTTGAAACCGGGATTCGCGGCAAGTTCGATGCGGGCTCCTTCGACATCGCGGTGTTTTACACCAAGTACCGCGACTTTATCGACGAAGACAACGCAGTCGTCGGCGGCACCGTCGAACAGTTCCAGGCCGTCAATATCAAGCGTGCAACCATCAAGGGCGCGGAAGCCAAGGGCCGCTTGAACCTCGACGCCTTCGGCGCGCCCCAGGGCCTGTATACCCAGGGGTCGATTGCCTACGCCTATGGGCGCAACGACGATAGCGGCGAGCCGCTGAACAGCGTCAACCCACTCAAAGGCGTATTCGGCCTGGGTTACGAACAGGACAACTACGGTGGCCTGCTGAGCTGGACGCTGGTAAAAAAGCAGGATCGCGTCGACAGCAGCAGCTTCCACGCTCCCGACGGCAGCACCGACGGCCCGCTCAAGACCCCTGGCTTCGGTGTGGTCGACCTGACCGCCTTCTACAAAGTCACCCAGGACGTGACCCTCAACGGCGGCCTCTACAACCTGACCGATAAGAAGTACTGGAACTGGGATGACGTGCGCAGCTACGACAGCGTCGGCGAAGCCAGTGTCACGGGCCCGGCCAACCTTGACCGCCTGACCCAGCCCGGTCGCAACGTTGCGATCAATGTGGTCTGGGACATCTGATCAACCCGCCTCGCCTCGCCGGAATTAATCAGCGGTGAGGTGAGGATTTTTTACTGTGCCGCGTCTTCTTGTTCGTCTAGTTACTAACCGCCCAGCCACGCCCCGGGGCATCACGGCGCTCCCCTTCTCAAGGACTTTTTCATGACCGCTTCTCCTTCCGCAGAACGCCCAAGCCTGCGCTCCCAGCGCCTGAACCAGATCACCACCGAGCCGCACACCCGGCTCGACGCGCTGGTCAAGGCGCACGCGCCGTTTGAAACCCAGCCCAACTTCGCGCGTTTCGTGGTGGCGCAGTACCTGTTCCAGTCGGAACTGGTGGCGCTGTACAACGATGCCGAGCTGATCAAGGTCGTTCCCGACCTGGCCGAACGCTGCCGCGCCGACGCCGCCAGGCTGGACCTGGCCGACCTGGACACCGACGTCCCGGCCACCGTCCCCGGCGCCGTGCAGAACCCGAGCAACGCCGAAGCCCTGGGCTGGTTGTTCGTCTCCGAAGGCTCCAAGCTGGGCGCCGCGTTCCTGATCAAGCGCGCCGTGGGCCTGGGCCTGAGCGAAACCTTCGGCGCCCGCCACCTCGGCGAGCCGGCCGGCGGTCGTGCCGAAGGCTGGAAACGCTTCACCCGCACCCTCGACGGCCTGGAATTCAGCGCCGAAGAAGAAGCCGATGTGGAAAAAGGCGCGATCAATGCGTTTATGCGCTTCACGGTGTTGCTCGAACAGGCTTACGCTACAGCCCCTGAACTGGCCTGATACTCGATTGAAATGCGCTCGGTGGGAGGGGCTTGCTCCCTCCCACAATTAGATCTCATTCCACGCTGATTTTTTGTTATCCCTACGTTGCACACACCCATGACCGGCAAACCCCAATCCACCTCGAAAATCGCCCAGCTCCTCTTCGGCCTGCTGGCCTACGTCAGCCTGGGCATCGGGTTGGTGGCGATTGTCGTGCCGGGTTTACCCACCACCGAATTCATCCTGCTGGCCGCCTGGGCCGCCACCAAAAGCTCACCGCGCCTCAGCGCCTGGCTGGAAAACCACCGCCTGTTCGGGCCGATCCTGTTCAATTGGCGCAACGGCAAGATCATCACGCGGCGCGCCAAAATCAGCGCCACCGCCAGCATGCTGTTCTGCGCCGGCCTGATGCTGGTGATGCTCGATCACGGCTGGTCGATCTACCTGGCCATCGCCGGAATGAGCCTGGGCAACCTGTGGATCTGGTCCCGTCCGGAACGGCTCGCACGCCCTATATAACGCTGGATGTAGGCACTCTCCTACCGTTCATCGCTTCCCTCTCATGAACGCCCAGGCTGCGCCGATGCTCCGGATAAGGCGCTGAACGGACTTGGCCCAGCTCGCATCCTAAAAAGTCCATTCGTGAGTAAAGCTATGTTCGATACCCTCTCCATCCGCTTGAAAATCGTGCTGCTGTCCGGCCTCTGCCTGCTGGGAGTGATTGGGCTGGTGGTCGGCATCAATATTTACAACACCGCGCAGAACGACGCGCTGGTCAGCGACTCAAGCTCACGAATGCTCACCGCCAGCGTGGAACAACTGCTGCAAGCCAAGGCCGTCGAACAAGCGGTGCAATTACAGAGAACCTTCGGCGACAGCCTGGTGGCGGTGACCGCCCTCGCCGACCAAGTCAAAGACCTGCGCAACCTGGCCGCCAAGCGCGCCCTCGAACCCGGCGCGCTGCGTGAAGAACTCAACCAGAGCCTGAAAACCGCGTTTGAACGCAACAGCAAGGTGCTGGGCATCTGGCTGGCGTTCGAACCCAACGGACTGGAGGGCAAGGACAGCGAGTTTGTCGACGACAAGGCGCGGGCCTCCAACGAAAAAGGCCGTTTCTCCAGCTACTGGAGCCGCGCCGGCGGCGAAGGTTTGAACACCGTCATGGTCGAAGATGACCTGAACAAGACCACCGCCAACCTCAATGGCACGCCCTACAACATCTGGTACACCTGCCCACGCGACACCCGCCGCACTTGCCTGCTGGACCCGTATGAAGACACGGTGGCCGGCAAGACTGTGTTGATGACCACCATCGCCCTGCCGCTGCTGGTGGATGGCAAAGTCATCGGCGTCATCGGCGTCGACATTGCCCTCGATGCCTTGCAAGCCAGCACCGATGCCGCGCAGAAAGACCTGTTCAACGGTAAGGCGCATCTGGAGATTCTCTCCAGCACCGGTTTGATCGCCGCCTACAGTGGCGAACCGGCCAAAGTCGGCAAGAACCTGATCGACACCCTGGGTGCCGAAGGCAAAGACATCGTGCAACTGCTGGCCAGTGACAACCGCACGATTCGCGAACAGGACGACACCATTCGCGCGGTGTACCCGGTCAAACCGCTTGCCGACGCCAAGTCCTGGGGCGTGGTGATCAAGTTGTCCAAGGCCGTGCTGCTGGCCGACAACGTCAAGCTGCAAGCCGTACTCGACAAGGCCCAGGCCAGCGGCATGCTCAAGACCTTGCTGGTGGCGGCCGTCGCCGCATTGCTCGGGCTGTTGCTGGTCTGGCTGACCGCCACCGGCGTGACCCGGCCGATCAACAGCGTGGCCGCCATGCTCAAGGACATCGCCAGCGGCGACGGCGACCTCACCCAGCGCCTGGCCTACGCCAAGAAAGACGAGCTGGGCGAGCTGGTGAACTGGTTCAACCGCTTCCTCGACAAGCTGCAACCGACCATCGCGCAGATCAAGCAAAGCATCACCGAAGCCCGTGGCACGGCCGACCAGTCTTCTGCCATTGCGCGCCAGACCAGCGAAGGCATGCAGGTGCAGTTCCGCGAGATCGACCAGGTGGCCACTGCGTCCAACGAAATGAGCGCCACCGCCCATGAGGTGGCCAACAGCGCCTCCAACGCCGCCAGCGCTGCGCGCGGGGCCGATCAGTCGGCGCGCGAAGGCATGTCGATCATCGAGCAGAGCACCCGCGATATCACCACACTCGCCAATGAAGTCAGCAAGGCCGTGAGCGAAGTCGAAGCACTGGCCGTCAACAGCGAGCAGATCGGTTCAGTGCTGGAAGTGATCCGCAGCATTGCCGAGCAGACCAACCTGCTGGCGCTCAACGCCGCCATCGAAGCGGCACGCGCCGGGGAAAGCGGCCGCGGGTTTGCGGTGGTGGCCGACGAAGTGCGCAACCTGGCCAAACGCACCCAGGATTCGGTGGAGGAAATTCGCCAGGTGATCGAACGCATCCAGAGCGGCACCCGTGGCGTAGTGGCGACCATGCATTCCAGCCAGCAGCAGGCCCAGGGCAATGCCGGGCAGATCCATCAGGCCGTGCAGGCGTTGGGCAAGATCAGCGACGCGGTGACGGTGATCAGCGACATGAACCTGCAGATCGCCAGCGCCGCCGAACAACAGAGCGCCGTGGCCGAAGAGGTCAACCGCAACGTGTCAGCGATCCGCAGCGTGACCGAGACCCTCACCAGCCAGGCCACGGAGTCGGCGGCCATCAGCAGCCAACTCAATGCCTTGGCCACTCAGCAGATGAAGTTGATGGATCAGTTCAGGGTGT
>Ga0209913_1000096_pt1 | contig 98789 bp, 86 predicted proteins | sample PersoiDNA2013203_FD_185805 | JGI IMG/M metagenome (GOLD analysis project Ga0209913, IMG submission 185805) | Permafrost soil microbial communities from the Arctic, to analyse light accelerated degradation of dissolved organic matter (DOM) -... | ecosystem: Environmental > Terrestrial > Soil >...
AGTCCGTCCTGATTGCAGAACGGCGCGAAGCATCGCGTCAAATGGAACGAAAAACGAGCTTGAGTGGTTCACTGGCCGGCCATTGGCGCGCCAACCTCGCTATAAAAGCGAATTGATCAGCGCTTCCCTAGTGGTAAATCAACTTGCTGCCAGCCTGCTCGAACATGGGTTTCCTTTCTATCGGATGGTTGATCTGCACTGCGGATGACGATCCTGCGCCGGATGCTGCAGTGCGTCAACCGCTTTTCATGGTGCATGGGCCAACGTTGTTAATTTGTCGCAGCCGCTTTTTCCTTGGCGATGCGGGCATCGAGCTTGGCTTCATTTTTGGCCGCGTAGTGGCTGCACGCCTGCGCATCGATGAAGGGATTCGGCGTGGCGCCTTCCAGCAATTGCGTCAGCTTGCCGTCGCCGCCGGAGTGGTCGGGGTGGGCCGAGATCAGGATGTCGCACGGCAGTTTGGCAAAGTCCTGCATGACACGGCGGAAGGCCGGCGTCAGGTCCGCATGGCGTTCATCGCCCAGGTAGTGAAAATCGTCGGCCGCCACCGGCGTCAGGCTGGCGCCGAACACCACGTTCAGGCAGTCCTGACGCTGCGCATCCTCGCACGAGACCCAAGTCCAGCTGGTGCTGCCCGGCGTATGGCCCGGCGTGTAGCGCGCCGTGACGGTCACGTCGCCCAGCTGCAGGGTGTCGCCATCGGCGATCTCGCGCACGTTTTCCACGGCCGGCATGGGATCGATTTCGCCCGCTTGCGGGTCCATGGCGAGCACCGCTCCCGCGCGCAGCGCCTCCGCACCGAGCGGACTGGCGACCACTTGCGCGCCGCTGTCGCGGGCCAGGGCGGCGATGCCGCCCGAATGGTCGAAATGCGCCTCCGTATTCAGGATGAACTTGATGTCTTGCAGGCGAAAGCCCAGCTCGAGGATATGTTCCTTGATGGCGGCCACCGATTGCGGCAACGCGCCATCGATCAGGATCAGGCCTGCGCGCGTATCGATCAGTACCACGCTCAAGCCGCCCACGCCCACGTAATAGGTGTCGCCGTGGATGCGCGCCGGTTGCTGCGGACGGTTCCACTGCGCCGCATACGGTGAGGCAATCGGCTGCGTCAGGGGATCGATGGCGGGCGTGGCGGCATGTGCCGTCAACGGCAGCGCCATGGTGGCCAGCGCGATGTTCAGCAAGGTCTTGGGAAGGAAGAAAGGCGGCATGCGGCTCCAGGAATGCGTGTGTGGTAATCGATGCCATAGGGTAACGTCGCCACCCTGGCGCGGTCAAGCAGTGGGGCGCGCTTGCCGTCCATCCCGCCAATTGCGCTACGATAGAGGCCCATCCACTGCCGCGCGCCTTGCCGCGCCCACTGCCATGCGTTTGCTGATCCTGTCCGACCTGCACCTGGAAGTCTGGGGTGACGACACACCCGCCATCGACCTTGCCACCAGCCGCCCCGACGTGGTGATCCTGGCCGGCGACATCGCCACGGGCGACCATGCCATCGCCTGGGCCGCGCGCACCTTCGGCGCCCTGCCCGTGCTGTACGTGCACGGCAATCACGAGGGCTATGGCCACCAGCTCGAACACATGCAGGACGCCGTGCGCGATGCCTGCGCCAGCGCGAATGCGCAGGGCGCCAACATCGGCCTGCTCGACGGCGACGCCGTGGTCTTGAACGGCGTGCGCTTCCTCGGCATCACCCTGTGGACGGATTTTTTACTCTTCGGCGCGGCGCGCCAGGAAGAAGCCATGCAGGCGGCACAAGCCTACATGCCCGACTACAAGCGCATCAGCACGGGAGGCGATATGCCGCGCCTGCTGTGCGCCACTGACACGGCGCTGCTGCACGCGCGGCACAAGAACTGGCTAGCCGAGCAACTGGCGCAACCGTTCGCCGGCAAGACCGTCGTCATCACGCACATGGCGCCCTCGATGCTGTCGGTGGACGAGCAATACGTAGCCAACCTCGGTTCGCCCGCCTTCGCATCGCAGCTGGACGACCTGGTGGCGCAGGCGGACCTGTGGGTGCATGGCCACATGCATGCCTCGCTCGACTACCGGATAGGCGAGTGCCGCGTCGTGTGCAACCCCTGCGGCTACAAGCGGCCAGACGGCACGCCGGAAAACGAACGCTACGATTCCGGCTTCATCGTCGAACTCGCCAGCGCGGTTTAAGGTTTCCGATAGCGCAGCTGCACCACGCCACTCGGTAGCGCACGCGTGTCTTCCAGGCACCAGTCGCTGCGCGGCAAACCGTCATCGAACAGGCGCACGCCCTTGCCCAGCACCACGGGCAGCACGGACAAGGTCAGGCTGTCGATGACACCCTCGCGCAAAGCGGCGCGGATGACGGCGCCGCCATCGAGATACACGTGGCGGCAACCCTCCGCTGCCAAACCTGCCAGCACTTCGCGCACGCTGCCTTCGCGGCGCTGTTCGCCATGCCGCGGCGCGAAGTCGCGGTGGCTGAGTACCGCCACGCGCTTGCCCGCATACGGCCAAGGATCGAACCCCAGCACGGCCTCATACGTGGTGCGGCCAATCAGCAAGGTATCGACTTGCTCCATCAAGGCCGTGTAGCCGGTGGCGTCGGGCGAGTCGGGCGCCAGTTCGGCCAGCCAGGACAGGTCGCCGTTTTCTCCCGCGATGCAGCCGTCGATGCTGATGCCAAGAAAAACGCTGACGAAAGGTTTTTGCATGAAGCTCTCCTGATTTAATTCTACAGTGTAGAATTATGCCCATGAAAAGCCAAAAACTTCAAGCTGAAGAAAATCCCTTGCGCCGCGCCGGCCGTCCGCGCCGCGCCGCGCCCGCACTCGACAACGCCGCCATCCTGCAAACCGCCCTGGCCCTGCTGGAAGAGCAAGGCGAAGCGTTTTCCATGCGCGCGCTGGCGCAACGCCTGGGCGTCGACGCCATGGCCGTGTATCACTACCATGCGGGAAAAGAGGAGTTATTGCTGGCCTTGATGGCGCAGCGTTTTGCCGCGCTCGATCCGCGCCAGGCGCCGTTTACGCGGCGCCAAACGCCCCAGCGGCGCGTGCTCGCGCTGTGCGCGCTGTACCTGGAACTGGTCAGCGCCACGCCCTATTTCGTGCGCCTGATGGCGCGCGGGCTGGTAGAACAAACCGATGTCGCCGAGCGGTTTACGGCACTGTTCGAGCTGGCTGTGGAGGGCCTCGATCTGCCTGAAAAAACGCGGCTGCGCGGGCGCGATGCGCTCGTCGATTTCCTGCACGGCTATGCGCTGGCGGGCAGGCCCGCCAGCGAGACAGCCTGGCATGCTTCGGTCGGCCTGCTCCTGGCAGGCATGACCGCCGGTCACTAGCCGGTCACTAGCCGAGCATCAGGCCAGCAGCTTGAGCAGCGCCTGCGCGGCCGCTTCCGACGATGCGGGGTTCTGGCCCGTGACCAGCAGGCCATCGGTGACGGCGTACGGCTGCCAGTCGCCCAGCTTCGAGTAGACGCCGCCGTTTTGCTTGAGCATGTCCTCGACCAGGAAAGGCACGATGGAGGTCAAGCCGACGGCGTCTTCCTCGGTATTCGTAAAGCCCGTTACCTGCTTGCCGCGCACCAGCGGCGTGCCGTCAGCTGCCTTCACGTGGCGCAGCACGCCCGGTGCGTGGCAGACGGCGGCGACCGGCTTGCCGGCGGCGATCATCTGCTCGATCAGCGCGATCGAATGCGGGTCTTCGGCCAAGTCCCACAGCGGACCATGACCGCCCGGGTAAAACACGGCGTCAAAGTCGGCTGCCTTCACGTCGGCCAGCTTGCCCGTGTTGGCCAGCACGGCTTGCGCAGCGGCGTCTTGCTTGAAGCGGCGCGTGGCGTCCGTTTGAGAGTCGGGTTCATCGCTTTTCGGGTCCAGCGGCGGCTGGCCGCCGTTGGGCGACACCACCGTCAGCTTCGCGCCCGCTTCCTGCAAGGCATAGTAGGGCGCGGCGAATTCTTCCAGCCAGAAGCCGGTTTTCTTGCCAGTGTCGCCCAGTTGATCGTGCGAGGTCAGTACCATCAGGATGTTCATGTTGTTTCCTTTTATGTCAGGGTTACAGTGCTGCTTCGAGGATACGGCGGCTGCGCGCGAGGTCGATATCGCGGTGTTCGCCGAGTGAGGTCATGCCATGTGCTGCCAATTGTTTCAGTACCGCTTCCACCGCTTCCTGGCCCAGCTGGTAAGCGGACAAGCGGGTCGGGATGCCCAGCCCCTCAAAGAAGGCACGGGTGCGGGCGATGGCCATGTCGATGCGCTCATCGTCGCTCCCCTGCGTGATGTTCCAGACACGCTCGCCAAATTGCAGCAATTTGCCGCGTTTCTGTTCGCGCTGCACGTCCAGCAGGGCCGGCAGCACCAGGGCCAGGGTGCGCGCATGGTCGATGTCGTACAGGGCCGTCAGTTCGTGGCCGATCATGTGGGTGGCCCAGTCCTGCGGCACGCCGGCGCCGATCAGGCCATTCAGGGCCAGGGTGGCCGTCCACATCAGGTTGGCGCGGGTATCGTAATCGTCGGGCGCGGCGACCGCCTGCGGCGCGATCTCGACCAGCGTTTGCAGCAAGCCTTCGGCAAAGCGGTCCTGCACCATCGCCTGCGCCGGATAGGTCAGATATTGTTCCGTCGTGTGGACAAAGGCATCGACCAGGCCATTGGCCACCTGCCTGGCCGGCAAGGTAAACGTTTTGCTGGGGTCGAGCACGGAAAATTGCGGGTACAGCAGCGCACTGCGGAAACTCAGCTTGTCATGCGTGGCTTTTTTGGTCACCACGCCGCCGCTGTTCATTTCCGACCCCGTGGCCGGCAAGGTCAGCACCGTGCCAAACGGCAGGGCTTGACGCACATTGGCGCCGCCGCGTTCGGCGATTTCCCACGGCTCGCCGTCGTACAGGGCGGCAGCGGCGACGAACTTGGTGCCATCAATGACGGAGCCGCCACCGACGGCCAGCAGGAAGTCCAGCTTGGCGCTGCGCACCTGCGCCACGGCGCGCATCAGGGTTTCATAGCTGGGATTGGGTTCGATGCCGCCAAACTCCTGCACCGTGCGCTGGCCCAGCGCAGCGCGTACTTCGGCCAGAGTGCCGGTCTTTTCCGCGCTGGCGCCGCCATACAAAATCAGCACGCGCGCATCGTGCGGCACCAGCGTGGACAATTTGGCGACGGTATCAAGACCGAAGACGATACGGGTGGGATTATGGAATTCAAAATTTTTCATGCTGTCGCTCCAAATTATTAGACTGGTCGTCTACGATTCACTCAAAAAAATGCGGACGTGGTGCGTCCGCTCGCCGGCTGTCTATCAGTAACTATCCCGCGGCAGCTGCAGCATGGCCAGGGTCGCCCGCCAGGCCGTTTGCAAGGCGCTGGCGTCGCGCCGCAGCTTGGTCAGCATGGCCGCTCCCAGCCACAGCTGGTACAAGGTGGCTGCCATCTGCGCCGGATCGACTACCGATGGCAGCGAATCATCCACCCTGCCCCGCGCAATGGCCAAGGCCAGCCTGGCGATGATGCGGTGGGTGCCGTCGAGCAGCGCCACGCGCATCGGTTCGGACATGTCCGCCACTTCGCTGCTGAGCTTGACCACCAGGCAGCGGCAGTCGCAACCGCTGCCATCGAGGCTTTCGCTGGTCCAGCTGGCCCAATACGCCATCAGCGCCTGCGCGGCATTCTTGCCTGGCTGTCCCAGCACGTCTTCCATCCCGGCCAGGTAGCCGGTGACGTAATCTTCCAGCATCGCCTCGCCAAACAATTCCTTGGACTTGAAGTAATGGTAGAACGAGCCCTTGGGCACGTCGGCGGCCGACAGGATCTCGTTCAGCCCCACGCCGGCAAAGCCCTTGCGCGTGATGATGGCCTTGCCCTGGTCAATAATGTGCTGGCGCACGTCGATGTATTCAGCTTTCATGCGAGGCATTGTAGCACAATTAGACCAGTCGTCTAGATCAAAGTAAACCCCGAGAAAAATTCTGGGGCCAGACCCGCAAGGCCGCTAACGCAGAGGCTTGCGCAAACGGGCACGGGGGTCTGCCCCCGGCATTCAGCCTAGGCAAACTTCTTGAAATCCGGCTTGCGCTTTTCAAAGAAGGCCGTAAACGCTTCCTTCGCTTCGGCGCCGCCCAGCATGGCGCTGAACAGTTTGTTTTCGTCGGCGATGGCGGCCTTCATCGGTTCCATGCGGCTTTGCTTCATCAGGCGCTTGGTGGCGCGGATCGAGGCCGCAGGCAGGGCCACCAGCTTGGCGGCCTGGCCTTGCGCGTACGTCATCAGGTCGTACAGGGGCACGACTTTCGACACCAGGCCCATTTCCAGCGCTTCGCTGGCCGGGAAGGACTCGCCCAGCATCAGTTTTTCCGCCGCGCGCGGGTAGCCGGCCAGTTGCGTGAGCAGCAGGCTGGAGCCGAATTCCGGGCACAGGCCCAGTTGCGTGAACGGCATCGAGAAGCTGGCATTGTCGGCCGCATACACCAGGTCGCAGTGCATCAGCAAAGTGGTGCCGATGCCGATGGCGGGGCCGGACACAGCCGCCACCACGGGCTTGCTGCTGCCGTACAGCGCGCGCATGAACTGGAACACGGGACGGTCATGGTCGAGCGAACCATCGTTCGGGCGCGCCGTCTTCATGAAATCATCGAGGTCGTTGCCGGCCGTGAAAATCTCGCGCTTGCCGCAGATCAGGATGGCGCGCACGGCGTCGTCCGTCTCGGCCGCCACCAGCGCATCGGCCAGGGTCTGGTACATGGCGCCCGTGATCGCATTCTTGCGTTCCAGGCGGTTAAATTCCAGGGTCAGGATGCCCTCGCTCTTGCTGCACAAAATATCCATGTCGTCTCCCAAAAGATAAAGGGCGCCGAGGTATCCCCAGCGCCCAAGTTTTGACTAATCTTATCTGACCACTGACGTCACGACGCCTGGCAGAAGCGTAGCGAGCGGCAGCGAGTTGTGGCCGAGACGCGCAGCTGTGCGAAGGCACAGTGAGCATCGCAGGCCGCGAATCGCAACGCGCAGTAGCTTATGCCAGGTGTCATCAAACGCGCTCGAAGATTCCTGCCGCGCCCATGCCGGCACCGACGCACATGGTGACCATGCCGTACTTCTGCTTGGTGCGCTGCAGTGCGTGGATCACGGTGGCCGCGCGGATGGCGCCGGTGGCGCCCAGCGGGTGGCCCAGGGCGATCGCGCCGCCCATCGGGTTGACCTTCGATGGGTCCAGGCCCAGGTCGCCGATGACGGCCAGGGCTTGCGCGGCAAACGCTTCGTTCAGCTCGATCCAGTCCAGCTGGTCTTGCGTGATGCCGGCGGCGGCGCACGCTGCAGGAATCGCGAATTTAGGACCGATGCCCATGATTTCCGGCGGCACGCCGCGCACGGCGAACGAGGAGAATTTCGCCAGCGGGGTCAGGTTATGCTCGCGCAGGATTTTTTCGCTGACGATCAGCAGCGCGCCGGCGCCGTCGGACATCTGCGAGCTGTTGGCGGCCGTGACGGTGCCCTTGGCGGCAAACACGGGTTTAAGTTTACCCAGCGACTCCATCGTCGAATCGGCGCGCGCGCCTTCGTCGGTGTCGACGGTGCGGCGCGTCACATCAACTTGGCCGGTGGCCAGGTTCGGCGTGCGCGTGATGATTTCGACGGGCGTCGTTTCAGCCTTGAAGAAACCGGCTTGCTGCGCGGCGATGGCGCGGCGGTGCGATTCGACCGAGAACGCGTCTTGCTGTTCGCGCGACACTTTCCATTGCTGCGCCACTTTTTCGGCCGTCAAGCCCATGCCGTAGGCCATGCCGATGTTTTCATCGCTGAACATGTCCAGGTTCATCGATGGGTGGTGGCCCATCATCGGCACCATCGACATCGATTCGATGCCGCCAGCGATCATCACGTCGGCTTCGCCCACGCGGATGCGGTCGGCCGCCATGGCGATGGCCGTGATGCCCGAAGCGCAGTAACGGTTGACGGTGACGCCGCCCACGGTTTTCGGCAAGCCGGCCAGCAGCACCGAGTTACGCGCAATATTAAAACCTTGTTCCGCTTCCGGGAACGAGCAGCCGATGATGGCATCGGTGATCAGGGCCGGGTCGAGGCCAGGCGCTTGCGCCAGGGCCGATTGCAGCACGCGCACCAGCAGGTCGTCCGGGCGGGTGTTTCTGAACATGCCGCGCGGCGCCTTGCCGATCGGGGTGCGGGTTGCAGAGACGATGTAGGCGTCTTGAAGTTGTTTGCTCATTTTATGCTTTCAAAGATGTTGAACGAGGTTCGTGTTCTGTCGAATGTCCGGGATGCTGGCCTATCGCTTCTGCGACAAATACCAGTCCACCGTCACCTGTGCCGCCAGCGTGCCTTCGGAGTCGAAGATATCGACTTCCACGGGAAACGCCACCTTGCCATCCTGTGCCAGCTGCGCCTTCAATGCAGCCAGGTCGCCCGGTACCCGGCCTTCGGCGCGCGTCGCGCCCCGGGCCAATTTCTGGTACTGGATGCGCGACTCCTTGGCCACCGGGCGCAAGCCCAGTATCAGCTCGGCGAAGCCGCCAGCCATGGCCGCGCCGGAAGCCGTTTCGGCCAGGGTAAACAAGGCGCCCGCATGCTGCGTGCCCAGGTGATTATTCAGTTTGGGATCTTCCGGCATCGACACCCTGGAGGTGCCGGCGCCGATGTCGTCGATGCTGATCCCCAGCAGCCGCACGAAGGGCAAGGTGTCCATCATCTGTTGTTTGATACGGTCATACACCATGCTTGGCCTCACGCGCAGTAATACTTTAAATACCAGGGACAGGATAGCCATCGACGTTGTGCTTAGTTGCGTACCGGCTTACCGGTCTGCATCATGCCCATGATCCGTTCCTGGGTTTTCGGATGGTTCAACAGCTCCAGGAATGCCTTGCGTTCCATATCCAGCAGCCACTGTTCGCTGACGAAACTGCCCTGGTCCACATCGCCGCCCGATACGATCTCGGCGATCATCTCGCCCAGCTTGAAATCGTGCGCCGAAATGAAGCCGCCGTCGCGCATGTTGACCAGCTGCGCCTTGATGGTGCCCCAGCCGTAACGGCCCGTGACCTGGATCAGCGACGGCAGTTGCGGACGGAAGCCCGCATCGAACATGGCGCGCGCTTCGACCTTGGCCACGTGCAGCAGCTCGTAGGCGTTGAACACGATCACGTCGTCTTCTTTCAGGTAGCCCATTTTTTTGGCTTCCAGCGCCGATTTCGACACGTTGGCGGTGGCCGCATTGGTGAAGCCCGTTTTCAGGAATTGCAGGATATCGTTACCCTTGGCTTCCTTGTAGGCGCGCTGCGCCGCTTCTTTCAAGCCGCCGCCGGCTGGAATCAGGCCCACGCCCACTTCCACCAGGCCGATGTAGGACTCGATCGAGGCCACGCGCTTCGAGGAGTGCAGCGCCAGCTCGCAACCGCCGCCCAGGGCCAGGCCCGCGACTGCGGCGATCACCGGCACGTTCGCGTATTTCAGCGACATGAAGGTGTTTTGCAGTTCGGCGATGATCGGATCGACCGCTTTCACGCCGCCTTGCATGAAGGCCGGCAGGGCCGATTGCAGGTCGGCGCCGGCCGAGAAGGCGCCGCCTTCGGCTGCGTCGGCGTGCCAGATCACCAGGCCTTTGAAGTTCTTTTCCGCTTCGGCCAATGCCAGTTTCAGGCCATTGATGACGCCTTCGCCGATCACGTGCATCTTGGTCTTGAACGAGATGATCAGGACGTCGTCGCCCGTATGCCAGACGCGCACGGATTCGTCTTCGAAGACGGTGGTGCCGGCGGTCTTGCCGTCGATGGCGCCGCTGCCCAGGACTGGCGCGCGGAACGGCTGGCGGTCATACACGGCCAGGTTAGAGCGCGGCACGAAGCTGTTCGACACGGCGGAGTAGGAACCTTCGGGCGTGTGCACGCCGCCTTTTTCAGCGACCGGACCTTCGAATACCCAGGCTGGCAAAGGTGCATTGCACAGCGCATGGCCGGCGTCGATATCTTCCTTGACCCAGTTGGCCACTTGCAGCCAGTTCGATGCCTGCCACGTTTCAAACGGACCGACGTTCCAGCCGAAGCCCCAGCGCATGGCGAAGTCGATGTCGCGCGCATTGTCGGCCACGGTGTCCAGATGAATGGCGATGTAGTGGAAAGCGTCGCGGAAGATCGCCCACAGGAACTGGCCTTGTGGATTCGTCGATTCGCGCAGCGCCTTCATCTTCTTGACCGGATCCTTTTCTTTCAGGATGCGGGCGATGATGTCGGCAGCCTTGGCGCCGCCAGCGACGTATTCACCGGTGGCGAAATCGAGGCGTTGAATCTCCTTGCCGACTTTCTTGTAGAAGCCCGCGCCGCTCTTCTGGCCCAGCGCGCCTTTTTCCACCAGTTGCGCCAGCACGGCCGGCGTCTTGTAGACGGCAGCGAACGGGTCGTTCGGCAGGTAGTCCTGCATGGTCTTGATCACATGGCCCATGGTATCGAGGCCGACCACGTCCGCCGTGCGGAAGGTGCCCGACTTGGCGCGGCCCAGCTTGGAGCCCGTCAGGTCATCGACGACGTCCACGGACAGACCGAATTTCTCGGCTTCGTGCACGATGGCCAGGATGCCGAACACGCCAACGCGGTTGGCGATGAAGTTCGGCGTATCCTTGGCGCGCACGACGCCCTTGCCCAGGGTGGTGGTCAAGAAGCCTTCCAGCTGGTCGGCGATTTCAGGCTTGGTGAACTCGGTCGGGATGATCTCGACCAGGTGCATATAGCGCGGCGGGTTGAAGAAGTGCACGCCGCAGTAGCGCGATTTCAGGTCGGCGTCGAAGCCTTCGGCCAGCTTGGTGATCGACAGGCCCGAGGTATTCGAGGCGAAGATCGCGTTCGGGCCGATGTGCGGTGCGACCTTTTGATACAGGTCGTGTTTCCAGTCCATGCGCTCGGCGATGGCTTCGATGATCAGGTCGCAACCGGCCAGCAGGTCCAGGTTGTCTTCGTAGTTGGCGACCTGGATCAGCGATGCGTCATCCTTGTTGCCCAACGGCGCAGGCGACAGTTTTTTCAGGTTCTCGATGGCGCGCAGCACGATGCCATTCTTCGGACCTTCTTTTGCCGGCAGGTCGAACAGCACGACCGGCACTTTCGCGTTGATGCAATGGGCGGCGATCTGCGCGCCCATCACGCCGGCGCCGAGGACGGCTACTTTTTTAACGATGAAATTGGTCATATTTTCCTCAAGTCTTAGAACAGGTCTGCGTCGAGTGCCATCAGGTTGGCCGAACCGGAACGCGCCTGACGGATCAGGGTTGCCGTTTCAGGCTGCAAGCGGGCGAAGTAGAAACGTGCGGTAGCCAGTTTGGCGGTATAGAACTTGTCGCCGCTGGATTCTTTTTCGAGAGCGATCTTGGCCATCTGCGCGAACAGGTAGCTGTAGATCATGTGGCCGACGACACGCAGGTATGGCACGCATGCCGCGCCCACTTCGTCAGGATTCTGGAAGGCTTTCATGCCGATTTCCATGGTCAGCTTGGTGACTTTGTCGCCCAGGTCGCCCAGTGGGGTGACGAATTCGCTCATCGCTTCATCGGTACCGTTGTCTTCGACAAAGGCCTTGATCTTTTCGCCGAACTTGCGCAGCTTGGCGCCGTTGTCGCCGAGGATCTTGCGGCCCAGCAGGTCCAGCGACTGGATCGTGTTCGTGCCTTCGTAGATCATGTTGATGCGCGCGTCGCGCACATACTGCTCCATGCCCCACTCCGAGATGTAGCCGTGGCCGCCGAACACTTGCATCGCTTCCGAGGTGGCGATCCAGGCGTTGTCGGTAATGAAGGCCTTGATGACAGGGGTCAGCAGCGCCACTTCGTCGGCGGCTTCCTTGCGCACGTCGGCGTCCGGGTGGTGCAGTTCGCGGTCGATCTGCAGCGCCACGTAGGAAGTGAAAGCGCGCGCGCCTTCGGCGTAGGCTTTGCCCGTCAACAGCATGCGGCGCACGTCAGGATGCACGATGATGCGGTCAGCCGGCAGTTCCGGGTTCTTGATGCCGGACAGCGAACGCATTTGCGTGCGGTCCTTGGCGTAGATCAGCGCGTTCTGGTAGGCGATTTCCGTCAGGCCCAGCGATTGCATGCCCACGCCCAGGCGGGCCGCGTTCATGAAGACGAACATGGCGTTGAGGCCCTTGTTCGGCTGGCCGATGATCCAGCCTTTCGCGCCGTCCAGGTTCATCTGGCAGGTCGAATTGCCGTGGATGCCCATTTTTTCTTCGATGGCGCCGCAGGTGATCGGGTTGCGTTCACCGACCGTACCGTCCGCGTTCGGCAGGAATTTCGGCACCAGGAACAGCGAGATGCCTTTCGAGCCTTCCGGCGCGTCCGGCACGCGGGCCAGCACCAGGTGCAGGATGTTTTCCGCCATGTCGTGCTCGCCGGCCGAGATGAAGATCTTGTTGCCGGTGATGGTCCAGGAACCATCCGCCTCAGGCAGCGCTTTCGAGCGCAGCAGGCCCAGGTCGGTGCCGCAGTGCGGTTCGGTCAGGCACATGGTGCCCGTCCATTCGCCCGACACCAGTTTCGGCAGATACACTTCCTTCTGGTGGTCGGTGCCGTGTTCCTTCAGGCATTCGTAGGCGCCGTGCGACAGGCCAGGGTACATGGACCAGGCCTGGTTCGACGAATTCAGCATTTCATAGAAGGAATTATTCAGCACGACCGGCAAGCCCTGGCCGCCGTATTGCGGATCGCAAGCCAAGGCCGCCCAGCCGCCTTCGACGTACTGCTTGTAGGCTTCTTTAAAGCCTTTAGGCGTGGTCACGCTTTTCGTGACGGGATCGTGGTGGCAGCCTTCGCGGTCGCCGGAGTGATTCAGGGGGAACAACACTTCGGAAGTGAACTTGCCGCCCTCTTCCAGTACCTGGTTGATGATATCGGCGTCGACGTCGGCGTACGACGGCATTTGCTTCAGTTCTTCTTCCACTTGCAGGAACTCATGCAGAACGAATTGCATATCCCGGATTGGCGCGACGTATTGACCCATAATTTTTCTCCTGAAGGCGTTTAGCTAAAGTGTTGTACTTGTGAACTGCGTGTGCGTTGCTGCGGATACTGCCTGACGGCTTATTTGCTTGTGACGGAATTCTGGTACGACGCCAGCAGGCGAATAAAGCCCGCTTGCGCCCGTTCGATGCTGCCCGGCACGCGCAGGAAGCGCGCATCGTGATGCAGGGCCAGGATCAGGCCATACATCTCGTACACCAGCTGCTGGGCGTCCGTGTCCGCTTTCAGGTCGCCCGTGGCGATCGATTGCTCGACACAGCGCAGCAGCGCGCCTTGCCAGGCCCGTACCATGGCCACCAGGGAGTCGCGGATAGGGCCCGGACGGTCGTCATACTCGACGGCGCCGCTGATATAGATGCAGCCGGAAGCGATTTCCACGCTGACCCGCTTGACCCAGCGCGCAAACATCGATTGCAGGCGCTGAATGCCGCGTGGTTCTTTCATGCTGGGGAAAAAGACTTCCTGCTCGAAACGATAGTGGTAGAGCTTCAGCACTTCCATCTGCAAGTCTTCGCGCGAGCCAAAGTGGGCAAACACGCCCGACTTGCTCATGTTCATTTTGTCCGCAAGCAGCCCAATGGTCAGGCCTTCCAGGCCGTCGCGGCTGGACAGGTCCAGCGCCACGTCGAGGATGGCTGCACGGGTCAGTTCGCCCTTGCGCATGAATTTGACTGAAGTATTCAAGAGGTCCGTTCTAAAAGTGATATTGCCGATTTGGCGGACTGAAGCGAGGGTAAAAAAAAGCACGCTTCGAAAAAATCCGAACGCTCGTACTATTATCCACTCCCACGTAAAAGTCAAACGGGAACTTTAGAGCCGGTGTTCTATTGGTGCAGCGCAGCATTTTTTAGCCGCGTGTTTGTAGCGATTTCAGCAGGGCAAAAGCGGTGCGCGCCCTTGCCTGACAGCAACAAGCGCGCCTCAGGAAAGGTCGCCTGCCTTGCTCAATTGACGGCGGTCGCGCTTGGTCGGCCGCCCTTTGATGGTGGTGCCCGGCTCACGGAACAGCTTGCGCTCCTCGGCCAGCTGCTCGCGGCGGGCGATGCTGGCCGGCGTTTCGCCGTACAGCAGACGCGCTACGGGGGCCGCGCCGCGCTTGTCGGACAGGCCCAGCACGGCCACTTCCCACGTTTCAGCGCCATTGTCGATGGCCAGCTCGTCGCCCACGCGCAGGCTACGCGCCGGTTTCACGCGCTCGCCGCCCACTTTGACCTTGCCCGTATCGACGGCTTCGCTAGCCAAGGAGCGCGTCTTGAAGAAGCGCGCCGCCCACAGCCATTTATCCAGCCTTACCGTTGTCATCTCGTTCATGCGTACTTGCCTACTGAAAAAATGCGCATCACCAGCCGGTACACGAGGAAGGCGGCTTCGTAGCCGATGCGCCGGACACGGCCGATGTGATTGAAATCATCCTGGTGAATGACGATGCCGTCGGCCACGCCCTGCTCGATGTGCTGGCGCAGGCTTTGCGCGAACGCCACGTCCTTGATGACGACGTTCGCTTCCTGGTTGAGGAACAGGCTCAGCGCGTCAATATTGCTCGAACCCACTGTCGCCCAGTCATCGTCGACGACGGCCACCTTGGCGTGCAGCTGCGTCTTGCGGTATTCGACGATTTTCACGCCGGCGGCCAGCAGTTTCGGATAAAACGAGTGCGCCACGGCATCTTGCATGCGGAACTCGCCCACGCCGATCAACAGCACCACGTCGACGCCCCGCTGGGCCGCCTGGGCCAGCGCGTGGCGCAGCTTGTGCCCAGGCGCGAAATACGGGTTGGCCAGCATCACGCTCTTGCGCGCCTGGCCCAGCGCCTGCAGGTAGGCACGCTGGATGGTGCGGCGGTTGCGCAGGTTGTCGCGCACGACAAAGCCGGCCACGACGGGGTTCTTCGCCAGCTCCTTGCTGACCACGCGCATCTTGCGGTACAGCTTGATACGCCGCACCAGGTTCATCTTGCCCAAGCGCGCCCACTGCGCCTGCACTTCTTCATGGATGGCGTCCACCAGCGGACCCTTCACCTGCACGGCGAAGTCCCAGCGCGGCGCTTCCAGGCTGATGCTATGGTCATAGTCGCAAAACATATCGTCGTTGATATTGATGCCGCCCACCAGGGCAATTTCTCCATCGGCGACGCAGATCTTGCGGTGCGTGCGCGTGATGCCGCGCCGGAACCACGGGTTGAATATGCGGTGGTGCACGCCAGCCGCTTCCAGCTGCGTATGCATGGCTTTCACGCGGCGGTTGCCCGTGCCGAACCAGTCCGTGATCATGCACACCAGCACGCCGCGCGCGGCTGCACGCTTGAGCGCGTCGAGCACCAGGGTGCCCGTGGCGTCATCGGCAAAGATATACGTTTCGAAATACACTTCCGAACGGGCGCCATCGATGGCGGCGATCAGCGCGGGAAAGTAATCGGTGCCGCAATACAGCAGCTCGATGTCGTTGTGGGCGATGAAATTGACTGTGCGCATGCCGGCAGTCTACGCGAGTTTCAAGGCAGCAACGATCGGCGCGTGGTCCGACAATTTTGCCCACAAGGTGCCATGCATCACTTGCGCGCCTTCCACCTGGAAACCGCGCACATAGATGCGGTCCAGGCGGAACCACGGCAAAGCGGCGGGAAAGGTGCGCGCCGGTACGGGCACGGGTGTTTTCATCTGGCGCCGCGCCAGGGTGCGCACCAGGTCGCCCAGGGCCGAGTTCGACGCGCGCTGGTCGAATACCTCGACCACCCCGAGCGCATTGCGCAGCTTGTCGCTGAGCGTGTTGCGCCAGTCGTTGAAGTCGCCGGCGATGATGACGGGCTCGCCATTCGGCGCCGATTCCAGGACGGCGTCGATCAGCGCCTGTGTCTGGCGGCCCCGCCCGGACTCGAACAGGCCCAGGTGCACGACATAACAGTGCACGTCGGCCTGCGGCGTCTTGAGCACGCAATGCAGGATGCCGCGCTGCTCGTAGGCATGGTCGGACACGTCGTGGTTGGTTTGCGAGGCGATGGGAAACTTGCTCAGCAAGGCGTTGCCATGATGGCCATGGTCATACACGGCATTCATGCCATACGCGGAATGGTGTTCGGCGCCGGCAAAGAATTCATGCTGCGATGCTTCCGGCCAATGCTTGTGGCCGTTGTCCTCGGCGCCATAGCGGGCCGCATTGCGGTCATGCTTGCCCTGCACTTCCTGCAGGAAGACAACATCGGCATTGAACAGGGCAATCGCCTGTTTTAAAGCATGCACCCTGGGCAAGCCCCGCACGGAGGAGACACCCTTGTGGATATTATAAGTTGCTACGCGGATTTTCATGCCTTGATTCTACTCCCAGACAGGCCCCGCGCGGCGCCAGCGTAGGTGCGCGTGCGCACCTAAACGCACCCAATCACGCCAGCATGCGTCCCACGCCCGCCGTCACGCTGACGAGCAGCGCAGTGATGCCGGCTGCCCAGACGATCTTGACCAGCAACGGTGCGCCGCGCCAGGCCACGGTGCGCTTGCCCTTGGCAAAGGCGCCCGGATGCAGCAGCCAGCCGATCGCCATCAGCGGCATGCCGATGGGCGGCGTGCGGCCGGGCACGGTGGAACTGAACAGCAGAAAAATGAAGCACAGGCAGAAAACGATGCCCAGGGTGCCCAGCAATTTTTGCTGCGCAGTCAAATGTAACCAGTTCAACATGGAATGCTTTCTAGGGAAATCAGGTGGGACGCGCCAGGCCCGTCATGGCCGGCAATTGCAAAATCGCTTCCGCGTTGGACGACGAGAAACAGCGGTCGGCTGCTGCCAGATACGGCAGCCACGCGTACTGCAAGTGTTCGCGGGGGTTCAGGGTGATGCGCGTATCGCGCGGCACTTGCACGCTGAACACGTGTTCCGTGTTGCGCGTCACGCCGGGCGCATAGCGGTGGCGCCAGATCGGGTAGATCTCGTACACATTCGACAAGTTCCAGTCGCGCAGCACGATGTGCTGTCCATCGACGACGATGCCGGTCTCCTCAAACAATTCGCGCGCGGCCGTCTGCAGCAGCGGTTCGTCGACGGCGTCGACGGAACCGGTCACCGATTGCCAGAAACCAGGCTGGCCCGCGCGCTCGATCAGCAAGACGTCCAGATCAGCCGTATGAATGACGACCAGCACGGAAACGGGAATTTTATGGTTCATATCAACAATGAAAAAGGCGCCTCGTCAGCGCCTCTTTTTGCATCGCATTATCAAACAGCGGCCGCCGCAGCGGCCGCATGCTGCATTACGCTACTTTTGGCTCGGCGCCGCGCAAACGGATGTGCAGCTCGCGCAATTGCTTCTCGTCCACTTCCGACGGCGCTTGTGTCAGCAGACACTGGGCGCGCTGGGTTTTCGGGAAGGCGATCACGTCGCGGATCGAATCGGAACCCGTCATCATGGTCACGATACGGTCCAGGCCGAATGCCAGGCCGCCATGCGGAGGCGCGCCGTATTGCAGGGCGTCGAGCAGGAAGCCGAACTTCAGCTGCGCTTCTTCGGCATCGATTTTCAATGCGCGGAAGACTTTGCTTTGCACTTCTTCGCGGTGGATACGGATCGAACCGCCACCCAGTTCCCAGCCGTTCAAGACCATGTCGTAGGCCTTGGCGATGCAGGCGCCCGGATTCGTTTCCAGCATGTCTTCATGGCCGTCTTTCGGCGCCGTGAATGGATGGTGGGTTGCCGTCCAGCGGTCCGCTTCTTCGTCGTGCTCGAACATCGGGAAGTCGACCACCCACAATGGCTTCCACACGTCTTCGAACAGGCCGGCTTTCTTGCCGAACTCGCTGTGACCGATTTTCACGCGCAGCGCGCCGATGGCGTCGTTGACGACCTTGGCCTTGTCGGCGCCGAAGAAGATCAGGTCGCCGTCTTGCGCGCCCGTCTGCTCGAGGATCGTGGCCAGCACGTCGGCAGGCAGGAACTTGACGATCGGCGATTGCAAGCCTTCAGGGCCCTTGGCCTTCTCGTTGACCTTGATGTAAGCGAGGCCCTTGGCGCCGTAGATGGCGACAAATTGCGTGTAAGCATCGATTTCCGAACGGGGCATGCTGCCGCCTTGCGGTACGCGCAGGGCCACTACGCGGCCGCCCTTCATGTTGGCGGCGCCGTTGAAGACCTTGAATTCGACCGTTTTCATGATTTCGGTCAAGTCCGTGAAGGCCAGCTTGACGCGCATGTCCGGCTTGTCGGAACCATACAGGCCCATCGCTTCGGCGAAATCCATTACCGGGAACGGGTTCGGCAAGTCGATGTTCAGGGTGTTCTTGAAGACGACGCGTATCATGTCTTCGAACAGGTCGCGGATTTCCTGTTCCGTCAGGAACGAGGTTTCGCAATCGATCTGCGTGAATTCAGGCTGGCGGTCAGCGCGCAAGTCTTCGTCGCGGAAGCACTTGGTGATCTGGTAGTAACGGTCAAAGTTAGCGACCATCAACAGTTGCTTGAACAACTGTGGCGATTGCGGCAAGGCGAAGAAGCTGCCCGCGTTCACGCGCGACGGCACCAGGTAATCGCGCGCGCCTTCTGGCGTGGACTTGGTCAGCATCGGCGTTTCGATGTCGATGAAACCCAGCGCGTCGAGGTACTTGCGCACTTCCATCGTCACCTTGTAGCGCAGGCGCAGGTTGTTCTGCATTTGCGGGCGGCGCAGGTCCAGCACGCGGTGCGTCAGACGCGTCGTTTCCGACAGGTTGTCGTCATCGAGCTGGAACGGCACGGGCACGGACGGGTTCAGCACTTCCAGCTCCGAGCAGACCACTTCGATCTTGCCCGATTTCAGGTTGTTGTTGATGGTGCCGTCGATACGGTTGGTTACGACGCCCGTCACGCGCAGGCAGAATTCATTGCGCACGGCTTCGGCGACCTTGAACATTGCCGCTTGTTCCGGGTTGCAGACGATTTGCACCAGGCCTTCACGGTCGCGCAAGTCGATGAAAATCAGGCTGCCGTGGTCGCGGCGGCGATGTACCCAGCCGCACAGGCTGACGGTTTGTCCCAGCATGGCTTCGGTGACGAGGCCGCAGTATTCAGTACGCATAGACATAAAATTCTCAGTTCAGGTTAGTGAGTGTTCAATCCGGCCACGTCCCGCGTGGGACGCCTGCCTTTATTCTTTGGCTGCCGGGGCCGGTACAGCAACAACTTCCGCAGGCGCTACCACGCCCATCGAGACGATATATTTGAGCGCCGCATCGACGCTCATGTCGAGTTCGACGACATCGCTGCGTTTCATCATCAGGAAAAAGCCCGATGTCGGATTCGGCGTCGTCGGCACGTACACGCTGACATAGTCGCCTACCAGGTGGTTCGCCGCATCGCCGCCCGGCACGCCCGTCAGGAAAGCGATGGTCCAGGAATTCTGGTGCGGATACGGCACCAGCACGGCCTTGCGAAACGCATTGCCCGACGGGGAAAACAAGGTATCGGACACTTGCTTGACGCTGGAATACAGGGAATTGACGATGGGTATGCGTTGCAGCAATTTTTCCCACAATTTCACCACGTAATTACCCACCAGATTATTCGTCAGCAAGCCCGTGAAGAACACGATCAATACCGTCAATACCGTGCCCAGGCCGGGAATGGTGCTCAGCGCGGGCATCTGGTGGCCGAACCAGACGCTGGGCTTCGTACTGCCGGGCACCAGCAACAGTGACTGGTCCATCGTGCTGATGACCAGATTCAGGACCCAGGCCGTAATGGCCAGGGGCACCAAAATCAGTAATCCGGTAATAAAGTATTTACGCATCGGTTTCTCGGTAATGGAACGTATCGGCGCGGCGCGCTTGTCAGTCCGCTTTCGGCGCAGCGGCAGCCGGCGCGGACGCCGGTGCCGCGGCAGGCGTGCTCTCGGCGGCTGGGGCGGGCTTGGCGCCATCGGCCGGGCCCGTCGGAATGGCCGTGCTAGGGGCCGTGCCGCCGCGGAAATCGGTCGCGTACCAGCCGGTGCCCTTCAATTGGAAACCGGCGGCCGTCAATTGTTTCTTGAAACTGGGCTTGCCGCACGACAGGCACACCGTCAGTACTGGATCGGAGATCTTTTGCAAGACGTCCTTGGCAAAACCACACTCGTCACAACGGTAAGCATAAATCGGCATCTCTACTCCGAGAAAATCATCAAAAACCCTGAATTATAAAGCTTTTCCGCCATTCCCAGCGGAAAATGCCCGGCCGCGACCGTTGCCGCCTCAGTCCGCCCGGCGGCGCCAGCTCATCCAGCGTTCCTTGCCCGCGAAGATGGCGATGGAATCGTCCACGGCCTCATCGGCCAGGCAGTCGAAATGCGGCGCCAGCAAGGCCTGCAATTGCTCACGCGATATACCGAACGGCGGTCCCTTGGCATTGTCGTCAAAGAAAAAGTAACCGGCCAGCATGGCGCCCGGCGCCAGCAACTGCGCCCAGCGGGCCGCCACTTGCGGCCACATGGCGCGCGGCATGGCGCACAGGAACGCCCGTTCATAGATCAGGTCCAGCGGCACTGCTGGCTGCCAGGCAAAGAAATCGGCTTGCACTACCTGCCCTGCCTGCGCACCGACGACGGCGCGCGCGGCGGCCACGGCGGCCGGCGAAAAGTCGATGGCCGTGGCATCCCAGCCGTGATCGAGCATGAAGACCAGTTCATACGCCGAGCCGCAGCCGGGAATCAGGCAGCGCAGCGGTGCCGGACTGTCGGCAACGAAGCGACGCAAACGCGCAGGCACGCCGCCCTGGTCCCAGGGCGTAAATTGCTTCTCGAAACGCTCGTCCCAGAAGGCGGGCGAGAGCGGATCGCGGTTATGGAAGTTAGCCATCACTTACGTCCTGATCCAGTTAAAACGGCAGTTGATGCCAGCGCATGAACACTTGCAAGCCCAGCGCGCCAAGCGCGAAGGCGCCCACGAAGTACACGATAAAGCTCAGCAAGCGGTTCGTCTGGCGTTGTTCCGCCAGCAAGGTTTTCATCAATTCCACATCGTTTTCACGCGGTTCGCCATGCACCGTCAAGGCCTGGTGCAGCAAGCGCGGCAGCTGCGGGAAGATGTGCGCATAGCGGGGCGCCTCGGCGCGCAGCCGTTCCATGAAACCTTGCGGGCCCACCTGGTTGCTCATCCATTTTTCCAGATAGGGCTTGGCCGTTTGCCACAGGTCCAGTTCCGGATCGAGCTGGCGGCCCAGGCCCTCGATATTGAGCAGGGTCTTTTGCAGCAGCACCAACTGCGGCTGCACTTCCACGTTGAAGCGGCGCGAGGTCTGGAACAGCCGCAGCAAGACCTGGCCGAACGAGATATCTTTCAGCGGACGGTCGAAGATCGGTTCGCAGCAGGCGCGCACGGCCGCTTCCAGCTCATCGACGCGCGTGTCTTTTGGCGCCCAGCCCGATTCGATGTGTGCCTCGGCCACGCGCTTGTAGTCGCGGCGGAAGAAGGCGAGGAAGTTTTGCGACAGATAGTCCTTGTCGTAATCGTTCAAGGTTCCCACGATGCCGAAGTCCAGCGCGATGTAGCGGCCGAACGATTCGGGCGCGATCGACACGAGAATATTCCCCGGATGCATATCCGCATGGAAAAAGCCGTCGCGGAACACTTGCGTGAAGAAAATCTCCACGCCATCGCTGGAGAGCTTGCGCAAATCCACGCCGGCCGCCACCAGGCGGTCGATCTGCGACACGGGAATGCCCACCATGCGTTCCATGACGATGACACTGCTGGAGCAATAATCCCAGTGCATTTCCGGCACCAGCAGCAAGTCCGAATTGGCGAAATTGCGACGCAGCTGGCTGGCATTGGCCGCCTCGCGCATCAGGTCCAGCTCGTCGTGCAGGTATTTATCGAACTCGCCCACCACTTCCTTGGGTTTCAAACGCTTGCTGTCGGCCCACAGGCGGCTGGTCCAGTCGGCGGCGATATGCATCAGGGCCACGTCTTCGTCGATCAGCTTTTTCATGCCTGGACGCAAGACCTTCACGGCCACTTCGCGGCCATCTTTCAGGGTGGCGAAGTGCACCTGGGCAATCGAGGCGGACGCTACCGGCTCGCGCTCGAAGCGGGCAAACAATTGATCCGGGTGCGCGCCCAGCGACTTGACGATCTGCGCGATGGCCAGGTCGGAATCGAACGGCGGCACCCGGTCTTGCAGGCGCGCCAGTTCTTCGGCGATGTCGAGCGGCATCAGGTCGCGCCGGGTCGACAGCACCTGGCCGAATTTGACGAAGATGGGCCCCAGCTCTTCCAGCGCCAGACGCAGGCGCAGGCCCCGTGGCGACGACAAGTCGCGCCAGAAAATCAGGGTGTCGATCAATTTGGCGGTGCGGGGAACTTGCAGACCAGAAATCGCTATCTCATCCAGACCGTACTTGATGGAAACACGGATGATTTTAAACAGGCGCAGGAATTTCAATATCATGTAGACAAATCCGGTGAGGAGGACTGCGGCTGGGCGGCGGCGGCCGCCTTTTCCAGCCGGGCAAGGCGCTTGGCCAGGCGTTCGACATCATCGCGCACGCGCGTCACGCCAGCGCTATACTCTTGCAGGGTAGCAGGACGAATCAGCATGGGCTGTTCGTCGAGAAAATATTCGGCCACGTTTTCCGCCAGCTTTTGCTGGCCCGTGCGCACAAAGGCAGCGGCATCTTTCGCACCGGAAACAAGGCGCGTGGCCAGCATGGGACCGACTACCTTTTCCAGGTCGTGCTCGGCGTCCCAGCGCAAACCCTTGCTCAATTGCGAAATCGCATTGGCAAACTCGGCATCGCCTTCGATTTTTACATACGAAAACGCCCGCTCGCGATTTTGCAGGATCAGCGGCACATCGGACAGTTTCACGCGGATGGTGACGTTGGCCGGCAGGTCGGCCGGCGCCGCTTCCAGCATGCCGGCGCTGTCGACGCGCAGGCGCAAGGCTACGGCGCCCGTGTCGATGCAGGCCAGCTTGCCCGCGTGCACGGCCAACTGCTGACGCGCCCACGGCTCTTGCGCCAGCAAATGGTTGATGGTCGCGATGACGGGCGTCATCAAGGAGAGATCGGAAAATGGTGCCATCTATATACTGCGCGCCGCGCGCGCCCCTAAAAAGAAAAAAACGCCCGTAAAACAACGTGGGCGGTTTCGATCTTACCAGTTCAGCAGGAAATATCTGTCAAGCATCATGCATTGCGCATGAACTTAAGCCAATATTCAGCAAGTTTTGACAATTAATTCAATTGCTGGATGCCTGCCAAGACCCAGCCGCTGTTGCCGCTGACGGGTTTCGACATATTCCACACTTCCGCGAACGGTTCCGCTGCCGCGCCCGGCGCCGAACGGATCAGGCCCGTAAACTTCACGCTGGCCAGGTAGTCGTTGACGCTCGTCTCGATGCCCAGCAATTCGGCATCTATGGTGACGACATCGGTAAAGTCTGGCTGCGCGCCCCGTTCCTGGATTTGCATGCGCAGTTCCCCATACACTTCCGGCGACGTGAATTCACGGATATCGTTGACGTCCGCCTTGTCCCAGGCCGCTTGCAGGCGAATGAAATTGCTTTTCGCGTGGCGCAGGAAGGCTTCCTTGTCGAAGTCGCTTGGCACGCCCCATGGCGCGGCAACCTCTGCTGGCTTGTCCAGGCCGACGCCGGACGAGGCGGGCTGCAACGGCGGCAGCGGCGGAATGCCCGAACCGATGTCGGGCACGTTGCCCGCTGGCGCAGGCTGGTTGCCGAAGCCGGCGAACGGCGCATTGCCGCTGGTGTTGCTGTCACGCTTGCCGCGCACCATGCGGTAGATGAAGTAGGCCACGCCGGCCAGCAAAGCCACCATCAGCAGGGTGCTGATCATGCTGGCCAGGGCGCCGCCCAGGCCAAAATGCGACAGCAGCGCGCCCAAGCCCAGGCCCAGCAGTGCGCCGCCCAATAGCCCCTTCCAGCGGCTCGGCGCCTTGGCGGCAGGTGCCGGTGCGGGGGCTGGCGCAGGTTGCGCCTGGCGTGGCGCGGCAGCCGGTGCCGGGGTCGGCGCCGGTGCGGGCGCCTGACGGCCCACGTTTTGCGACTGGCGGCCAAACGAGCGGCCGCCGCCCATCGGACGGGCCAGCGCCTCGCCCAGCATGGATACCGTGGTCGCGGCCAGCATCATGCCGACCATAAATTTCTTCAATTTCATTCCATCTCCTAAAATCACCGGCAAGGGTGAGTTACATCTTGATGCCGGTATGCAAAGCGGCAATGCCTGCCGTCAAATTGTAGTACTGCACACGTTCCAGGCCCGCCGTTTCCATCATGGTCTTCAGCGTTTCCTGGTCCGGGTGCATGCGGATCGATTCGGCCAGGTAGCGATAACTTTCCGCGTCGCCGGCGATTTTCTGTCCGAACCACGGCAAGACCGAGAACGAATACAGGTCATACGGCTTTTGCAGGGGAGCCGCCACCTTGGAAAACTCCAGCACCAGCAGCTTGCCGCCCGGCTTGAGCACGCGGCGCATTTCCGCCAGCGCCACATCCTTGTGCGTCATGTTGCGCAGGCCAAAGGCCACGCTGACACGGTCAAAATAGTTATCGGGGAACGGCAGTTTTTCCGCGTCACACAACAAGGTGGGGGTGAGCAAGCCACGATTCAAGAGGCGGTCGCGGCCCACGCGCAACATCGATTCATTGATATCGGTCAACCAGACTTCGCCCGTGGGGCCCGCCTGCTTGGCAAACGCCTTCGACAGGTCGCCCGTGCCGCCGGCGATGTCGAGCACCTTGAAGCCGGGGCGCACGCCCGCGTTGGCAATGGTGAACGTCTTCCACAGACGGTGCAGCCCGCCCGACATCAAGTCGTTCATCACGTCGTATTTGGCAGCGACGGAATGGAACACCTTGGCGACTTCGCGCACTTTGTCGTCTTCTGCAACTGTTTTGTATCCGAAATGGGTCGTATTGGTCATGGTAGGCAGTCTGTTTGAACTTGCACGCATTATACAAGCGGCAGGCGCATTTCCCCCTGACGCCGGAGAAGGTATTGCCTTTCGACTGCATTTGAAGCAAGCGTTGCCGCCTGCGCATACGCCGCCAGCGCCTCGTCGACGTAGATCAGGATCAGGTATTCCATAGTCGCTTCGCCAAAAGAAAAATGCCCGCAAGCGCGGGCATTCATACGACGAACAGGGCGGCGGCAATCCGGCAAGATTACCGCATTATTTCTAATTAATGCTTGTGGCCGCAACTGGGTCCGTGGACGTGGCCGCCGGACGACTGCTTGACCGTCATGTCCGCCTTGGCGTCACGGCCGCTGTCACCGGGGTAGCCGGCCGCCGTCAGACGATCCAGGTAATCCTGCCACAGGGTCGCTTGCTGCGCGCCCAGCTTGTACAGATAGGCCCAGGTGTACAGGCCGGAATTGTGGCCATCGCTGAAGGTAGGTTGCACGGCGTAGTTGCCGACCGGTTCCAGACCCGTGATGCCCACCAGGCGCTTGCCTAATTGCAAGGTTTCCTGGCCCTTGCCATGGCCCTGCACTTCGGCCGACGGCGAGTACACGCGCAGGTATTCGAACGGCAAGATAAATGTGCTGCCATCGTCGAAAGCCACGTCGAGCACGCGCGACTGGTTGTGCACGGTCAAGCCGGTCGGTTGTGGTGTTGCTGTTTTTTCAGTCATGACAATACTTTATGCGGATAAACGTTGAATGATGGCGGCGCGCAGTGCCGGCAACAGGGCGCGGCGCGTGGCCAGTACTTCCGCCGCCGTCTCGCGCTGGACCACCGCCCAGCTGGGACTCGGGAAATGCGCATCGTCGCGATAGCGGGGGATCACGTGCCAGTGCACGTGTGGCGTCATGTTGCCGAAACTGGCCAGATTGACCTTTTCCGGCTGCATCACTTCACGCACGGCCAGCTCGACTTGCCACACGACTTCCATGACATAGTTGCGCTCACCCGGCGTCAAGTCCGTCATTTCCTTCACATGCTTGTTCCAGATCACGCGGCAAAAGCCGGGGTAGCTTGGATCGTCAACAGACACCACGGACAGGCGTTCGCTGCGCCACAGCAAGGTCTCCAGACCCTGCTTGTTGGCATAGCCGTCCAGCAACTGACACAGATCGCAAGGCCTGGACATTACACCAGCACCCGTTCGATGCCGCCGTCATTGGCGCGTTTCACGTAATCGGGCATCCAGTTCTCTCCCAGCAAGTGTTTGGCGATCTCGACGACGATGTAGTCGGCCGTCGTGCCCGAATCATCATTGTAGCGCGACAAGCCTTGCAGGCACGACGGGCAGCTGGTGAGGATTTTTACGTCACCGGTAAAACCGTCGCCGCGCAGCTTGTCGGCGCCCTTGACCATCTCTTCTTCCTTGCGGAAACGCACCTGCGTGGAAATGTCGGGACGCGTGACCGCCAGCGAGCCCGATTCGCCGCAGCAACGCTCATTTTTCTCGATCTTCACGTTATCTACCGTGCTGATCAGGGAATTGATGGTCTTGCCCGATTCCTGCAACTTCATCGGATTGTGGCATGGCTCGTGATACATATAGCGCGTACCGTTGACGCCTTCCAGCTTGACGTTTTTCTCCAGCAAATACTCATGGATATCCATGATGCGGCAGCCGGGGAAAATCTTTTCAAACTGGTATGTCGCCAGCTGGTCGTAACAGGTGCCGCACGAGACGAGCACCGTCTTGATGTCCAGGTAGTTGAGCGTGTTGGCCATGCGATGGAACAGGACGCGGTTATCCGTCATCATCTTTTCGGCCTTGTCGAACTCGCCCGCGCCCCGTTGCGGATAACCGCAGCACAGGTAGCCAGGCGGCAAGACCGTCTGCACGCCCACTTCCCACAGCATCGCTTGCGTCGCCAGGCCCACTTGCGAGAACAGCCGTTCCGAACCGCAACCGGGGAAGTAAAACACGGCTTCCGTATCGGCCGTGGTCGTCTTCGGATTGCGGATGATCGGAATGACTTTATCGTCTTCGATGTCGAGCAGCGCGCGCGCCGTTTTCTTCGGCAAGTTGCCCGGCATCTTTTTATTAATAAAGTGGATCACCTGCGCCTTGACCGGTGGCTTGCCCGTCGATGGCGGTGGCGCCTTGGTTTGCTTCTTGGCAAATTTCTTCAGCAAGTCGTGGCCCAGGCGCTGTGCCTTGTAACCCCAGCCGATCATGACCTTGCGCGTGGCGTTGATGGTCACGGGATCGGTGGCGTTGAGGAACAGCATCGTCGCCTTGGTGCCCGGATTGAAGCTTTTCTTGTCCATCTTGCGCAGCAAGTTACGCATATTCATCGACACGTCGCCAAAGTCGATGTTGACGGGACAGGGCGTGACGCATTTATGGCACACCGTGCAGTGGTCGGCCACGTCCTCGAACTCTTCCCAATGCTTGATGGAAATACCGCGCCGCGTCTGCTCTTCGTACAGGAAGGCTTCGATCAGGGACGAGGTCGCCAAAATCTTGTCGCGTGGCGAGTACAGCAAATTGGCACGCGGCACGTGGGTTGCGCAGACGGGTTTGCACTTGCCGCAACGCAAGCAATCCTTGACGCTGTCGGCGATGGCGCCGATATCGCTTTGCTGCATGATCAAGGACTCATGCCCCATCAGACCAAACGATGGCGTGTAGGCATTGCGCAAGTCTGCGCCCATGCCCGGCAAGTTCAGCAATTTTCCCTTGTTGAAACGGCCTTCCGGGTCGATGCGCTGCTTGTAGCTGCGGAACTCGCCGATTTCTTCTTCCGTCAAAAATTCCAGCTTGGTGATGCCGATACCGTGTTCGCCGGAAATGACGCCATTGAGCGAGCGGGCCAGTATCATGATGCGGCCCACGGCTTGGTGCGCATCCTGCAGCATTTCGTAATTGTCCGAGTTGACGGGCAAGTTCGTGTGCACGTTGCCGTCGCCCGCATGCATGTGCAGCGCGACAAATACGCGGCTACGCAGGATGCGCGCGTGAATCGCCGTCGCCTCGTCGAGTATCAATTTGAACGCGGCACCGTTGAAGATCTGGCGCAGCTGGGCGCGGATCTCTTGCTTCCAGGTAATGCGCACGGTGCGGTCCTGCACCACGTCGAACAGGGTGGCGTCCGGCTGTGTTTCCAGGCGTGCATCGAAGACGGGCAGCAAGCGCTCCATGCCCAGCTCCGCCAATTCACTCTTCACGTCCGCCAGCGGACGGTCCAGCTGGGCCAGCAGACAGGTCCAGCGTGCCGTCACTTGCGCCAGCAGTTGCTGCGCCTGCTCGGCGCGGTCGCCCAGCATTTCAGCGTCGTCGACACGGTCGTCCGAGGCGTCGTCGCTCTTGCCAATTGGCAAGTTGCCCTTGGCAAAGAATTCACTCAGGGCATCGGCCAGTTGCAGCTTGTTCTTGATCGACAGCTCGATATTGATGCGCTCGATACCATCCGTGTATTCGCCCATGCGGTTCAGGGGAATCACCACGTCTTCATTGATCTTGAACGCGTTGGTGTGCTTGGCGATGGCCGCCGTGCGGGCGCGGTCGAGCCAGAATTTCTTGCGCGCTTCCGGGCTGACGGCCACAAAGCCTTCGCCCACGCGGGTGTTGGCGATGCGCACCACTTCCGACGCCGCTTGCGCGACAGCATTTTCATCGTCGCCGACGATATCGCCAAACAGGGCCATCTTCGGCAGCACGCCCCGCTTCGACTTGGTGGCGTAACCGACGGCGCGCAGGTAGCGTTCGTCCAGATGTTCCAGGCCCGCCAGGCGGATGGTCGTGTATTGCTCGCCCTTGGCCGGCAAGCCATCGAGGTAATCCTTGATTTCCACGATCGACGGGATCGCATCGCGCGCCTGGCCAAAGAATTCCAGGCAGACAGTGCGGGCGAATTTCGGCATCTTGTGCAAGATCCAGCGCGCCGACGTGATGAGGCCGTCGCAGCCTTCTTTCTGGATGCCCGGCAAGCCGGCGAGGAATTTGTCCGTCACGTCCTTGCCCAGGCCCTCTTTACGGAACTTGCGGCCAGGAATTTCCAGGATTTCCGTCTTGAACGGCGCGTTCGGTTTCGTCGCGTCGCGCGTGCTCGGGTGTCGCCATTCCAGCTGGAAACGTGCCAGTGCGATATCGTGGATCTTGCCCAGGTTATGGTCCAGGCGCGTGACATCGAGCCAGTCGCCGTTCGGGTCGACCATGCGCCATGACGCCAGGTTGTCCAGCGCCGTACCCCACAGCACGGCCTTCTTGCCGCCCGCATTCATGGCGACGTTGCCGCCGATACACGAAGCGTGGGCCGAGGTCGGGTCGACGGCGAACACGAAACCGGCTTTTTCAGCCGCTTCCGACACTTTATTCGTGATCACGCCCGCGCCCGAATTGATCGTCGCGTATTCGTGGCTCAATCCCGGCAAGACCGTCATTTCCACGGCACCCAGGGTGATGAGTTTTTCCGTGTTGATGACGGCCGACATCGGCGTCAAGGGAATCGCGCCGCCCGTGTAGCCGGTGCCGCCGCCGCGCGGGATGATGGTCAGCCCCAGCTCGATACAGCCCTTCACCAGGCCAGCCATTTCCTCTTCCGTGTCGGGCGTGAGCACGACGAACGGGTATTCCACGCGCCAGTCGGTGGCATCCGTCACGTGCGACACGCGCGTCATGCCGTCGAAGCGCACATTGTGTTTTTCCGTGTAGCGGCCCAGCACCTTGACCGTGCGCTTGCGCAAGTCATAGGTCTTGCGGAATTCATCGCCAAAGTCGGCCACGGCCTTGCTGGCCGCTTTCAGCAACAGTTCCACGTTGGCGCTGCGCGCCTTGGCCACTGCGGGCGCTTCGCCACTGGCGGCGACGTCGCCACCGGCCGCGTCGATGCCCAAGCGGCGCTTGTCGACTTCGGCCAGGCGGTGATGCAAGGCGTCGATCAAGCCCTGGCGGCGCTTCGGATTGTCCAGCAAGTCATCCTGCAGGTAGGGGTTGCGGCGCACGACCCAGATGTCGCCCAGCACCTCGTACAGCATGCGGGCCGAACGGCCCGTCTGGCGGGCGCCGCGCAGCTCGTCGAGCAGGCGCCAGGAGTCCTCCCCCAACAGGCGTATGACGATCTCGCGATCGGAAAACGACGTGTAGTTATACGGGATTTCGCGCAGGCGGCTTGCTGCGGGACCATTCGGCGTTTCTGCCAGTAAAGCTTGGATATGTGCGGGAGCGTTCATGGAATGTGGTGACGATGTGGACTGGACCCTAAAGGACCATTTTATCTTATTGCGCCGCAGCATGCCGGAACAGCCTTAGACCGCCTAAGGTTTAAGCACCTCATCCGCTACCATAGCAAATACGGAAAAGCCTACTTTTGCATGAATAAAAAACCAGATTCCATGATTTTTTGACGCAAAAATGCCAAGAATCGGACTCTACTGCAAACTATCGAACTGCCCAAAAATAGGGCAAACAGGCGTTGCATTACGCCCGTTTGCCTGCCGTTTACGCCAGCATTTGCCCGATCCGGTGCCATACGCCATCGGGCACGTACAACAGCAAGGCCGTCATGCTCAGGTAGCGCGCGCACTTGCCGATGGCCATGTAGGCCACGCTGGGCCAGAATGGCAACTTGAGCCAGCCCGCCAGGGTGCACAGCGGGTCGCCCACGACGGGCAGCCAGGCCAGCAGCATGGTCTTGGCGCCATAGCGGGCCAGCCAGCGGAACCAGCGCGTGTCGCGCTCCTTGGCGAACGCCTGCTTGGCCCGGTAGCCCATCCAGTAGTCGACGATGCCGCCCAGGGTATTGCCCAGGGTGGCGACGCCGATGACGGCCCAGAACAGTGCGGGATTGGCCTTGATGACGGCAAACACGGCCGGTTCCGAGCCGAGCGGCAGCAAGGTGGCGGAAATAAAGCTGATCAGAAAGACCGATGTCAGCCCGACTTCCGGTGCTGCGATCAGCTGCAGCAGCCAGGCGATTGCGGATTCGATCATGGAACACTTCGCGATGCAGTAAGGCTCTCCATTATAATGAAGAGCAGCCTGGGCGCCGCACAATCCGCGCCGACCGGCAAAGGCATACCCGCCCGCAGTTCCACAGAGCATTATTGTCGCCAGGCTATCCGCCGCGGCGCCGCCGCTATCGCCCGACACGCTCCAGACCCTTTCTGGCCCAGAATCACTTGCTTGCAGACTATGAACATCGACTACCTCAAGAAAATCCTGACCGCCCGCGTCTATGACGTCGCCACCGAAACGCCGCTGGAACTGGCCCCTGCCCTGTCGCAGCGCCTGAACAACCAGATTTACTTCAAGCGCGAAGACATGCAAAGCGTGTTCAGCTTCAAGATTCGCGGCGCCTACAACAAGATGGCCCAGCTCAGCGATGCGGAACGCAAGCGCGGCGTCATTTGCGCCTCGGCCGGCAACCATGCCCAGGGCGTGGCCCTGTCGGCCGCGCGCATGGGCTGCCGCGCCGTCATCGTCATGCCCACCACCACGCCCCCCGTCAAGATCGACGCCGTCAAGGCGCGCGGCGGCGTGCATGTGGAAATAGTGCTGCACGGCGAGTCCTATACGGACGCCTACAACCACGCGCTGACGCTGGAAAAAGAACAGAAGCTGACCTTCGTGCACCCGTTCGACGATCCGGACGTAATCGCCGGCCAGGGCACGATCGGCATGGAAATCCTGCGCCAGCATTCCGGCCCCATCCACGCCATCTTCGTCGCCATCGGCGGCGGCGGCCTGATCGCCGGCGTGGCTGCGTACGTGAAACAGATTCGCCCCGACATCAAGATCATCGGCGTGCAAACAGTCGATTCGGACGCCATGGCGCGCTCGCTGAAAGCGGGCGAACGGGTCACCCTGCCCGACGTGGGCCTGTTTTCGGACGGCACGGCGGTGCGTCTGGTGGGCGAGGAAACCTTCCGCCTGGCGCAGCAATACGTCGATGACATCATCATCGTCGACACGGACGCCATCTGCGCTGCCATCAAGGATGTGTTTACGGATACGCGCTCCATTCTGGAACCGGCCGGCGCGCTGGCCATCGCGGGCGCCAAGGCCTACGTGGAGCGCGCCAGCCTGAGCAAGCACCCCATCGTCAACCAGACGCTGGTCACCATCGCCTGCGGCGCCAACATGAATTTCGACCGTTTGCGCTTCGTCGCCGAGCGTGCCGAACTGGGCGAGTTCCGCGAAGCCGTGTTTGCCGTCACCATGCGCGAACAGCGGGGCAGCTTCAAGCGCTTCTGCTCGCTCATCGGCGCGCGCAACGTGACGGAATTTAACTACCGCATCAGCGATGAAAAAGCGGCGCACGTGTTCGTCGGCATCCAGATCGCCGACCGGCATGAATCCGGGGCGATGGCGAAGAAATTCGAAGAGCATGAATTCAAGACGCTGGACTTGACCCACGACGAGCTGGCCAAGTCGCACATCCGCCATCTGGTGGGTGGCAAGAGCCGGCTGGCACAGGACGAGCTGCTGTACCGCTTTGAATTCCCCGAGCGCCCCGGTGCGCTGATGCGCTTCCTCGACAGCATGGCGCCGAACTGGAATATTTCCCTGTGTCATTACCGCAGCCAGGGCGGCGACGTGGGCCGCATCCTGGTGGGCCTGCAAGTGCCACCCGACGAGATGGGAGAATTCGCCCGCTTCCTCGACACCCTCGGCTATCGTTACTGGGATGAAAGCAGCAATCCTGTGTACAAGCTGTTTTTGGGTTAAGTATTACCTCCCAACGGCGGCTACTCGCCGTTGGGAGAATTAGGCTACCATGCGTCCTTGACCGAACTACGCCACACGACCATGACCACCACCAACGACCTCGCCGAACTGTCTCCCCTGGGCAAAAGCTCCGCCTACCGCAGCGATTACGCGCCGGAACTGCTGTTTCCGATTCCGCGCCAGGGCAAGCGCGACGAGCTGGAATTGCACGGCACCTTGCCGTTCTTCGGCCTCGATATCTGGAATGCGTATGAACTGTCTTGGCTGAACCAGCGCGGCAAGCCGCAGGTGGCCATTGCCAAGGTCAGCGCGCCGGCCGATTCGCCGAATATCATCGAGTCGAAATCGTTCAAGCTCTATCTGAACTCGTTCAACCAGACCAAACTGGACAGCCCGGATGCGCTGCTGGTCCTGCTCAAGCAGGATTTGTCGAACGGCTTTGGCGCGCCCGTGCAAGTGGAACTGACCTTGCAGGAAGATTTCGGCAAGCTGAAAATGGGTGAATTCGATGGCGTGTTGCTCGATCGCCTGGATCTGGAAATCACGCAATACACGCCGTCGCCGCTGCTGTTGAAGGCCGCGTTCGATGATGCACCGGTGGAAGAGAAACTCGTCTCGCACCTGCTCAAATCGAATTGCCTGGTGACGGGCCAGCCCGACTGGGGCAGCGTGCAGATCGCGTATGCGGGACCGCAAATCGACCAGGAAAGCCTGCTGCGCTACCTGATCGGTTTCCGCGAACACAATGAATTCCATGAACAATGCGTGGAGCGCATCTTTGTCGATATCTTGCGCCAGTGCAAGCCGCAAAAACTGTCCGTGTATGCGCGCTATACGCGCCGCGGCGGGCTCGATATCAATCCGTGGCGCAGCAACTACAGCACGGGCACGATGCCGGGCAATCTGCGCAATGCGCGCCAGTAACACCGTGCAGCACCATGAAACCATGCCAACAGGAATGTTGGCTGTGTTTTAAAACAACGTTGCAGTAGTGCCTGAGTGCATGTCAAAGACGCTGAAAAATCGGAAAATCGGCATTCGGCGGCGGAAAAATCTGTTCGCCGCGTGTTTTTAATCAAGAAATAGCCGATACACCCCGATGTTATTTTTTTGCTAAAATGATAGCCACATGGGCTGGAGCGCCCACTGCGCCCGCAGCGGGCGTATACTGTTGAGAATTGGCGTTACAGGCCGCGGAAACAGGCCTATAATTCGGCTCGCAAGCCCTCTGCGCATTGCACCATTTCATTGAGTGTCATGACTAATCTTAGCAAAATACTATCCCTCGAAAACGTCCTGCTGGACCTGGAAGTGTCCAGTAAAAAGCGCGCCTTCGAGCAAGCCGGCCTGATCTTCGAAAACAATTACGGCATCGCCCGCTCTACCGTTTCGGACAATCTGTTTGCCCGTGAACGCCTGGGCTCGACAGGCCTGGGCCATGGCGTAGCCGTGCCGCATGGCAGAGTCAAAGGCAGCAAGACCCTGAAAGCGCCGCTGGGCGCCTTCGTGCGCCTGGCCGAGCCGATTCCGTTCGAGTCGCCCGATGGCAAGCCCGTCAATCTGCTGTTTTTCCTGCTGATTCCCGATCATGTCACCCAGCAACATCTGGAAATTTTGTCGGAAATCGCCGAAATGTTTTCCGACGATGCCTTCCGCACGGCGCTGGCGACGGATCCGGAACCGAAATCCGTGCATTCGCGCATCGTCAATTGGCAACCCAGTCTGCAAGCGGCGGGTTAAACTTCAGGTATTCCTCCACTCCTGAAGAAGACTGCCATGTTGCAAACGCCGCTGACGATACAACGCCTGTACGACGATAATCGTGAAAGTCTGCAACTGGGCTGGTTCGCCGGCTTTCCCGGCGGCGAACGCCTGATCTCGGGCGACGTCTCGTCGGCCGCCGACCAGGTGGGCCACTTGAACCTGATCCATCCGGGCCGCATCCAGGTCTTCGGTCACCAGGAAATCAATTATTATCAGCGCCTGAAGGTCAACACGCGCACCCATGTGATCGGTGAACTGATCGCCGGCGGTCCGCCCGCGCTGATCATCGCGCAAGGGCTGGAAACGCCGCCCGACATCCTCGCCATCTGCGACGAGCAAAACATTCCCCTGTTCTCGACCCCGCTGCCGGCCGCGCAAGTGATCGACTTCTTGCGCGTCTACCTGTCCAAAAAGTTGGCGCAACGCATCATCATGCATGGCGTGTTCATGGACGTGCTGGGCGTAGGTGTACTGATCACGGGCGATTCGGGCCTGGGCAAGAGCGAGCTGGGTCTGGAACTGATTTCGCGCAGCCACGGCCTGGTGGCCGACGACGCCGTCGAATTCTCGCGCATCGCGCCCAACATGATCGAAGGCCGCTGCCCGCCCCTGCTGCAAAACCTGCTGGAAGTGCGGGGCCTGGGCTTGCTCGACATCAAGGCCATCTTTGGCGAAACGGCCGTGCGCCGCAAGATGCGTCTGAAACTGATCGTGCACCTGGTGCGCCGCAACGCGCTGGAAGAAGAAGTCGAGCGCCTGCCCTTCCTGTTCCCCACGGAAGACGTGCTCGGCTTGCCCGTGCGCAAGGTCGTCATCCCCGTCGCCGCCGGCCGCAACATCGCCGTGCTGCTGGAAGCGGCCGTGCGCAATACGATTCTGCAGCTGCGCGGCATCGATACCTTGCAGGAGTTCATGGAGCGGCAACGACTCGCCATGAGTGGCGATTAACAACGTAGGTCGGATTAGCGGGGCAACGCCCCGCGTAATCCGACGGCATTGTTGACGTGTGCAGCAAAGAAATACCACAATCTAAATTGCAATCATTTGTAAAGATCATTGCCTTCGGAGCGCAGTGCCGATCTTTATTGTATGATCGGCCTATGCATATCGTCCTTATCACCGGAATATCCGGCTCCGGCAAATCCGTCGCGCTCAATGTGCTGGAAGATACCGGCTACTATTGTGTCGACAACCTGCCGCCGGCCTTGCTGCCCAGCCTGGTGCAAACCTTGCTCGACGAAGGTACACCGCAACTGGCCGTCGCCGTCGATGCGCGCAGTGCCGAGTCGCTGGCCAGCCTGCCGCACAATGTGGCCCTGCTGCGCGACCAGGGACACGACGTCAAAGTGATGTTCCTCACGGCCACCACGCATTCGCTGGTGGCGCGCTTCTCGGAAACGCGGCGCAGCCATCCGCTGTCGCACGAATTGCGCCCGAACCAGAACCCGGCCAGCCGCCGCACCCTGATCGAATGTATCTCGGAAGAACGCGAGCGCCTGTCGGCCATCGAGCAATTGGGCCATGTGATCGATACCTCGGAACTGAGCGCCAATAAATTGCGCGCCTGGATCAAGGATATCGTCGCCTCCGAACGCGCGCCGCTGACCCTGTTCTTCGAATCGTTCGCCTTCAAGCTGGGCGTGCCGCTGGACGCCGATTTCGTCTTCGACGTGCGGGCCTTGCCGAATCCCTATTACGACCTGGCGCTGCGCCCCCTCGACGGACGCGATGCGCCCGTGATCGCCTTCCTCGACGCGCAGCCGAGCGCGCTGGAACTGCTGGCCGACATCCGCGCCTTCATCGAGAAATGGTTGCCGTCATTCAAATCCGACAACCGCAGCTACCTGACGGTGGCGCTCGGTTGCACGGGCGGCCAGCACCGCTCCGTGTACATGGCGGAACGGCTGGCGCAATACTTCGGCCCCAACGAAAGAGTCGTGCTGCGCCACCGCGAGCGCGCTTAATCAGTCGAGGTGGCGCAGCGGATGGGCTTGCGCCGGCCACACGGGCGTAAAGAAACGCGCCACCATGGCTGCATCGACCTCGTCCAGGCTGGCGGGGTTCCAGCGTGGCGCATTGTCCTTGTCGACCACCAGCGCGCGCACGCCTTCGAGCACTTCGCCATGCGCGAAATTGTGGCGCACCACGCTGCGCTCCAGGCGCAGGCAATCGGCCACGCCCAGGCGGGCACCGCGCCGCAGCAATTCCAGGGTCACCGACATCATCAAGGGCGAACGCAGGCGCATGGCCGCCAGGGCCTTCGCCGCGAACGCGCTGTCGTCCTGCGCCAGCGAGGCCTTGATGGCCGCCACCGAACCCGCGCTGAAGTGGCGGTCCAGCGCCGCGCGCGCCGTGGCCAAAGGAGAAGCCCCCGCCTCGGCCTGGAACGGCGCGGCCAGCGCCTTGATGGCCACCGGCAAGGCCTCACCGGGCGTCGAGTCGAACAGGGCCAGCAGCGCCCCCATCTGCGCCTCGGGCAGGTAGACATCGGCCAGCCCCGTGTACAGGGCATCGGCCGCGTTGATCGTCAGGCCCGTCAAGCCCAGGTACAGGCCCAGCTGGCCAGCCAGGCGGGACAGGAAATAACTGCCGCCCACGTCCGGGAACAAGCCGATATTGACTTCCGGCATGGCCATGCGCGTGCGGCCCGTGACGATGCGCAAGCGGTTGCCGGGTCCGGCTTGCGCCACGCCCATGCCGCCGCCCATGACCACGCCATCCATCACGGCGATATACGGTTTCGGATAGAAATGAATCACATGATTTAACGCGTATTCTTCCGTAAAGAAATCTTCCAGCAATGCACTGCCGCCTTGCGGCGTAGCCAGGCCTGCATCGTAAAAGAAACGGATGTCGCCACCGGCGCACAGGGCTTTTTCGCTGCTGGAACGGATCACGACGGCATCCACCTGCGGATCGTCGCGCCAGGCCAGCAAGACGGCACTCAGGGCGCGCACCATCTCCAGCGACAGGGAATTGAAGGCTTTCGGACGGTCGAGCACGATGTGCCCGGTGCGGTGGCGGATGGAGGTCTGGACGAAGTTACTCATGGCAGGCAGGAAAGAAGTGAAAGTGCAAACATTCTAGCCCCTGCGCAGGGAAGACTGCGTTCAAAAGGTCCGGGCGCAAAAAAGGGCGCAATGTGCGCCCTTAGTTGATCACAACCGGTTGAAAGTCGCGGGCCAGTTAGGCGGCGGCGAATTCTTCTTCCGAGTTGTCTGGCAGATGCTTGATCGCCTCTTTACCGTGCCCTTGCACTTTGGTTTTGTACTTCATCACTTGCCTGTCCAGCTTGTCGATCAGGGTATCGATTGCGGCATACAGGTCGTGCGCCAGGCTTTCCACATAGACGGTTTTGCCACTCAGACGCAGGTTGACTTCGGCCTTTTGACGTTTTTCTTTCTCTTTGAGGTTATCCACGGTCAGAATCACGGCGATATCGATAACTTGATCAAAATGACGTTTCACGCGCTCCAGCTTCGTTTGTACGTATTCACGGATGGCTGGTGTCACTTCGAGATGATGTCCGCTGATGGTGAGATTCATACACACTCCTAAAGATGATCGGGTTCGTGCGGTCCATCCTATCCGGCCCGCAGAGGAACCGAAAAAAACTTACAAACACTTACGCAGGCTCACTGGCGGAATTTTCAACGCTTCCCGGTATTTGGCAACAGTACGTCGCGCAATCACCATGCCTTGTTCCCCCAGCATGTCCGCAATCTTACTGTCGGATAAAGGATTTTTAGGGTCTTCTGCTCCTGTCAGTTGCACGATCAATGCCCGTATCGCCGTCGATGAGGCTTCGCCCCCCGCTTCGGTGGCGACATGGCTACCAAAGAAATATTTCAACTCGAACATGCCGTGCGGGGTCAGCATGTACTTTTGAGTTGTTACCCGCGAGATAGTACTCTCGTGTAAACCCAGTGTATCAGCTATTTCACGGAGCACAAGGGGGCGCATGGCAACGGCCCCATGCGAGAAAAAGTTCTTTTGTCTTTCTACTATCGCCTGCGCCACGCGCAGGATCGTGTCGAAGCGCTGGCGCATATTCTTGATCAGCCACTTGGCTTCCTGCAGCTGTGCGCCCATGGCGCCCTCGCCCTTGCCCTGCTTGAGCAAGTTGGCGTACATGGCGTTCACGCGCAGGCGCGGCATGACGTCGTTGTTCAGGGTGACTTGCCAGCCATTGCGCGCGCGCTTGACGACGACGTCGGGCACCACGTAATCGGACACATCCGAGGCGAACACGGCGCCCGGATGCGGATTGCACTGGCGAATCACCGTCTGCGCTTCACGCAAGTCTTCCTCGTCGCAATCGAGGGCTTTTTTCAGCTTGTTGAAATCGCGCTGGGCAAACCAGGCCAGGTGCTTTTCCACGATGACGAGAGCCATGCGCCGCGTCACCATGGCGACGTGCGGCAAACGCTTGATTTGCAGCGCCAGGCATTCGGACGCATTGCGCGCACCCACGCCGGGCGGATCGAAACTTTGCAACAGGGACAAGGCCGTGCGCATCTCGTCGGCGTCGATTTCCAGCTCTTCCGGCAGGCGCGCCAGGATGTCGTCGAGCGACTCTTCCAGGTAGCCATTGTCGTCGAGCGCATCAATGATCAGCTCGACCAGCGCACGGTCGCGCAATTCGAGCACCGTCACGCGCATCTGCTCCATCAGGTGTTCGCGCAGGGTGCAGTGATGGGCCTCCAATTGCGGACGCGAATCTTCGTCGTCGGGCGCCTTGCCCCGGCTCGCCTCGCTCCAGTCGCTGTCGCCGCCGTCGGCGGCGGCCGGGCCCTCGCCCGCCTCGCCGTCAAAGGTTTCTGCTTCGGCCGGCGCCGCAGGCGCATCCTGGCCTGGCGGCTGGGGCGGCGCTTCGGCCGGCGCGGCCGTGGAACTGAGGGCTCCGTCGGACAGCAGGCGCAGCGAATGGTCGAGCGGGTCGTCGAGGCGCTCGAGCAAGGGATTGTCCGTCAGCAGTTGCTCTAGTTCCTGGTGCAATTCCAGGGTAGACAATTGCAACAGGCGTATCGATTGCTGCAACTGCGGCGTCAGTGCCAGGTGCTGCGAAGTGCGCAGCTGCAATGATTGTTTCATTGGCTCACATGCGGAAGTGTTCGCCCAGATAGACCCGGCGTACCGACTCGTTCGCGATGATGTCGTCGGGGCGTCCCGACGCCAGCACCGAGCCCTGGTTGATGATGTAGGCACGGTCGCAGATACCCAGCGTCTCGCGCACATTATGGTCGGTGATCAGCACGCCGATATTGCGCTCCTTCAAGAAGCGCACGATACGCTGGATCTCGATCACGGCGATGGGGTCGACACCGGCGAACGGCTCGTCGAGCAGCACGAAACGCGGGTCGGTGGCCAGCGCGCGGGCGATTTCCACACGGCGGCGCTCGCCGCCCGACAAGGACAGCGCCTGGTTCTCGCGCAACTTTTCAATTTGCAAGTCGGCCAGCAATTTATCCAGGCGCTCCTCGATCTCGGCCTTCTTCAGGGGACGGCCTTCGACGGTCTGGATTTCCAGCACGGCGCGGATATTGTCTTCCACCGTCAGCTTGCGGAAGACGGACGCTTCCTGCGGCAGATACGACAGGCCCATCTGCGCGCGGCGGTGGATCGGCAGGCGGGAAATGTCCACGCCGCTGATATCGATGCTGCCGCCGTCCGACGGCACCAGGCCGACGATCATGTAAAACGAGGTGGTCTTGCCGGCGCCGTTCGGACCCAATAGCCCGACCACTTCGCCGCATTCAACTTGCAGCGAGACATCATGCACGACTTGCCGCTTGCCATAGGTTTTTTGCAGCCCGCGAACGATCAGGGTGCTGCCGCAACGTGTATTGTCCATTATTTCTTTCCTGGCGCGGGCGTGGCCGGCGCTTTCTCCGCCGTCGGTGCCTTGGGCTTCGGCTGGATCACCATGCGCACGCTGCCGCCATCCGGCGTGCTGGTGCCGCTGTCGGAATTTTCCATTTTGAATACTTCCTTGCGGCTGTCATACGAGATGAAGGCGCCGTTGGCCACGTCGGTCACTTTTGTGCCTTCCAGGCGCGTCAGCTTGGCCTTGGAAAACAGTTTCACCACTTCCGTCTTGTTGTCGTATTCCACGCGCTCCGCCTCGCCTTCCACCCACAGGTCGCCCGCGCCATCGCGCTTCTGGCGAAAGGTGGCCAGCTTGCCGGGATCGGCCCAGAACGTGATGAACTGGTAACCTTGCGGGTCTTCCGTGATCAGGGCCCGGCCCGCCTTCATGGTCAGCGTCCCTTTCACCAGCACGACGTCGCCCGTCAGCGTGCGCACCTGCTTGACGTCATCGACGTGGCCGCTACGTGCCGTGATGACGGCTTCCTTCTCGGAATCGGCCTTCTCGGCATGCGCCACGCCCATCATGGCCAGAGAAAATACGGTCAACAGCAAGATATTCTTCATAGTATGGTTTCCTTGTTTCATTCTGTCATTTTGCCGCCGCGACCGGGCGCGGTTTCGGCGGGAGGACCATGCGCAGCGCATTCTGCACTTCCACCACGCCGGTGGCGTTATTGGCCTTCATGCCGACGCCATTGAGGCGCGAGGCGCCCGTCAGGATATCGACAGGCACGTCCGTTTCCATTCTTTCCTCATCCGGGAACACCGTCAGCGCTTCCGTCTTGACTGTCAGGTTCTGCGCCTTCGGACTGGCCACGCGGTCGATCACGACATTGCGGTACAGTTGCAGCCGGGTATTGTCCTGGTCGATATGCGCCAGTTCCGCAGTCATGTTCATCGGCGGCATGCCTGGCGTGAGCTTGCGCACGAAAGGCTGATCAATATCGGATGAATCGTCCAGCGGGTAATGCGTGAGCTTGGTGCCCGATACGATATAGCTGGGTTTACCCGTCAAGTCCATGCGCACCAGGCTGAAATTGGTGATGAAATAATCTGGCTCATCCAGATGCTTGCTGGCCGTGATGTCCTGGGCATTCTTGTTCATCACTTCCAGCAGCCAAAAACTGCCCAGCGCAAAGACGATAGCCCCCAGCACGGTAAAAATCATGCGCCAGCGATGGGCGCCTCCAGGCTTACGCATAGGGTTTCACTCTTTCAAATGTCACTGGCGGCAAGGCGCGCCTCACTCCAGGAACGGCGCCATGACGCGCGCATAGTTATCCTGCGCGCGCAGCAGGAATTCGCAGATCTCGCGCACCGCGCCACGGCCGCCACCGGCCTGCGTCACATGGTGCGCCAGGTCCAGCGCTTCCGGACGCCCGCCCGGCACGCTGACGGCAAAGCCCACGCGGCGCAGGATGGGCGCATCGATGACATCGTCGCCGATATAGCCGCATTGCTCTTCCGTCAAGCCCGTCAGCGCCAGCAGTTCGCGAAACGGCGTCAGCTTGTCGTGACCGCCCTGGTGCACATGGGTAATGCCCAGGTCTTGCGCGCGGCGCGCCGTGATGGCCGAGCGGCGTGCGCTGATGATGGCCGTCTGCACGCCCGATTCCTGCAGCAGCTTGATGCCCAGGCCATCATACACATTAAACGTTTTCATCATCTCGCCATCCGGGCCGAAATGCAGGCTGCCGTCGGTGAGCACGCCATCAACGTCAAAGATCATCAGTTTGACCTTGGCCGCGCGCGCCAGGTTGTCCGCTACGCTATCCATCAGATCACCTTCGCTTGCGTCAAATCATGGATATGCAGGGCGCCCACCAGCTTGCCGTCGGCATCGACGACCAGCATCTGGTTGATGCGGAACTGCTCCATCACGGCCACGGCGTCGACGGCCAGGCGTTCTGGCGCGATGCTGCGCGGCTGCGCGTGCATGACGTCGCGGATCGCCACTTGCGTGAAATCCTGCACGCGCTCGAACATGCGGCGCAGGTCGCCATCGGTAAACACGCCCACGGGGCGGTTCTCGGCATCGACGACGGCCGTCATGCCCATGCCCTTCTTCGTCATTTCTTCCAGCGCCTGCAGCAAGGAAGCATCCACGGGCACCTTCGGCACCCGTTCGCCGCTGCGCATGACGTCATGCACATGCGTGAGCAGGCGGCGGCCCAGGGCGCCACCCGGATGTGAGCGGGCAAAATCTTCTTCCTTGAAGCCGCGCAAGTCGAGCAGGGCCACGGCCAGGGCATCGCCCAGGGCCAGGGTGACAGTGGTGCTGGCCGTTGGCGCCAAGTTCAGCGGACAAGCTTCTTTTTCCACCGAAATATCGAGGTGCACGTCAGCGAGCTGGGCCAGGCTGGAGTTCGGTTTACCCGTCATGGCGATCAGCACACCGCCCATGCGCTTGACGACAGGCATGATGGCCATCAGTTCCGACGATTCGCCGGAATACGATATGGCAATGAACGCGTCTTCCGAGGTGACCATGCCCAGGTCGCCATGGGCCGCTTCGGCCGGATGCACGAACATGGCCGGCGTGCCGGTGGAAGCGAGGGTGGCGGCAATCTTGCGCGCGATATGGCCGGACTTGCCGATGCCGGAGACGACAACACGTCCCTTACATTGCAGCAACATTGCCACGGCGCGGCCCACGCTGTCGTCCGTGGCCAGGCGCGCGTGCAGCGCAACGATGGCGTCGGACTCGATCTGCAAGGTGGTACGGGCCAGCGCGACGGCGCGCTCGGTCGTCGCTTGCATGTCAATTCGATCAAAAGCTTTCAGCATTGTTTTTTCATGGGTTACACTCATGCCCAAAGTATAAACGAATTAGGAAAGCAAAAAACTTGCCAGTCACAACAAACAACGATTTCCATTGACCGTACCGGGCAACCCATGTTTTCCTCGCTTGAACTGACCCTGATGTTACTCGGCAGCGCCGTGCTGGGCGTGGTCGCTTTCAGAATGTTGCATTTGCCGCCCATGCTGGGCTACCTGGCCGTCGGCATCGTCATCGGCCCCCACGCGCTGGGCCTGGCGGCGGAAAACGAGGCCAGTCATACCCTGGCCGAATTCGGCGTCGTCTTCTTGATGTTTTCCATCGGGCTCGAGTTTTCACTTCCCAAGTTTCTCGCCATGCGGCGCATCGTCTTCGGCCTAGGCATGGCGCAGGTGGTCACCACCATCATCGCCACCGTCGTCTTCGGCTGGTTCGTCGGACGCTACCTGTCCGCCTACATCCACCTGAGCTGGCAAGCCGCCTTCGCCCTGGGCGGCGCGCTGGCCATGTCGTCGACAGCCATCGTCTCGAAAATGCTCACGGAACGGCTGGAACTGGAAAGCGAACACGGCCGCAAGATCATCGGCATTTTGCTGTTCCAGGACCTGGCCGTGGTGCCCCTGCTGATCCTGATTCCCGCCCTCACGCGCGATTCCGACAACCTGGCCGAAACCCTGGCCTGGGCCGGCGGCAAGGCCCTGGTTGTCCTCATTCTGCTCTTGTTCATCGGCCAGAAGCTGGTGCGCGGCTGGCTGACCATCGTCGCCAAGCGCCGTTCGCAGGAATTGTTCATGCTCAACCTGCTGCTGATTACGTTGGGCGCGGCCTGGATCACGGAGCGGGCCGGGCTGTCGCTGGCCCTGGGCGCGTTTGTTGCCGGCATGCTCATTTCCGAGACGGAATTCAAGCACCAGGTGGAAGAGGATATCAAGCCGTTCCGCGACGTGCTGCTGGGCCTGTTCTTCATCACCGTCGGCATGCTGCTCAATATCCGCGTGGTGCTCGACAACTGGTGGCTGGTCTTGCTGCTGCTGTGCGGCCCCGTGCTGCTAAAATTTACCCTCATCGCAGGGCTGGCCCGGCTGTTCGGCTCATCGACGGGCGTCTCATTGCGCACCGGCCTGGCGCTGGCGCAGGCGGGCGAATTCGGCTTCGTGCTGCTGAACCTGGCTGGCGGCATCAAGCTGATGGACCCGTTCGTCGTGCAGGTCGTGCTGGCCTCGATGGTGCTGTCGATGCTGGTGGCGCCCTTCCTCATCGCCAAGTCCGACGCCATCGTCATGAAACTGGCGGCCAACGACTGGATGATGCAATCGCTGGCGCTCACCAAGATCGCCACGCGCACCATGGCGTCGCAGAAACACGTGCTGATCGCCGGCTTCGGGCGCAGCGGCCAAAGCCTGGCCACCCTGCTGGCAGAGGAAAAGATCGAGTACCACGCACTGGACCTGGACCCGGAACGGGTGCAGGAAGCGCAGCTGGCCGGCGCCCACGTCTCGTATGGCGACGCGGGCCGGCGCGAAAGCCTGGTGGCGGCCGGTATCTACCGGGCCAGCGCCGTGGTGATCACCTATGCAAATACCCCCTCGGCACTGAAGTTATTGCATTTACTCAACGAAATGGCGCCGACCTTGCCCGTCATCGTACGCAGCCACGACGACAGCGACCTCGACCAGTTGAAGAAAGCGGGCGCGGCCGAAGTGGTGCCGGAATTGATGGAAGGCAGCCTGATGCTCGCCTCGCACGCGCTGATCATGATGGGCGTGCCCCTGCGCCGCGTGGTGCACCGGGTGCAGGCGGCACGCGAGGAACGCTATGCGTCCCTGCGCGGCTATTTCCACGGCTCCAGCGACGCGGGCGACGATGCCGAGCTGGAACGCCTGCATACGGTCACTGTCAGCGAGGGTGCACAGTGCGTGGGCTTGCCCTTGAGCACGCTCGACGTGGCCGGCTGCGGCGCGTTTGTCACGGCCATCCGCCGCGGCCGCGGCCGCCTCGATATCACGCCAGAGACGCAGCTGGCCAGCGGTGACGTGGTGGTGCTGCGCGGCACTGCCGATGCCGTGGCCAAGGCCGAAACGTTATTATTGAAATAGTCAGCCGATCGAGGTCAGCCGATCTGCGCCTGCCAGCTGATGACCTTGTTGCGGCCGCCCGCCTTGGCTTGGTACAGGGCCTGGTCGGCGTGCGCCACCAGCTGCTGCGCCACCGTTTCGATGGGTAGCAGCGCCACGTCCGCTTCCAGACTAGCCACACCGATCGACACGCTGACCCACGCTTGCGCGCTGCCCGGCAAGTCAAACATGGTGCCGGCAATGCTGGCGCGGATGCGTTCGGCAACAAACGTCGCGCTGTCGAGGTCGGCGTCGATCAGCAGGACGACGAATTCCTCGCCGCCGAAGCGGCCCAGCGCATCGGAGCGGCGCAATTCCGTGCGGATGCGCGTGGCCACTTCGCGCAGCACTTCATCGCCGCCCTGGTGGCCATAGGTGTCATTGACCCGTTTAAAATGGTCGATATCGATATACATACACGAAATACAATAATTCTGGCGCCGCGCGCGGGCGATTTCTTCCAGCAGCCGGCGGTCGATATAGCGGCGGTTATAGACGCCCGTCAGGGAATCGGTCAAGCCGATGTATTTCAGCATTTCATTGCTGATCACGTTTTCCAGGCAAATGGCGATGATGGAGGCCATGTGCTTGATGAAATCCGTGCCCAGCGAAGGCGTGAAGCGCGTCACGTCGCCGCTGGCCAGGTTCAGGCTGCCAATCAGCCGCTTGTTGCGCAGCAAGGGCACCAGCGCCACGCTGCGCAGGGGAGCGTCGATGCCCGGAAAGCGGGGGCCATGCACGGCGGCGTCGAACTGTCCCAGCAGGGGCAACGGCGGCAAGGCCGCTTCCCCTTCGGCCACGGGCGCCGACAAAGCAAAACCCAGCTCCGCCACGGCATGCACGAACAGCAACTGCGGAAAGGCGCTGAAATCGACGCCCAGCTTTTCCATCACCAGCACGATATCGTCATCCTCGTCGAGCAGGCTCAAGGTGACGCCGTCGAGGTCGGAAATCACGGGCAAGGTGCGAAAAATGGTGCCGATCAACTCGGGAAACGTGGACGCGCTGACAATTTCCAGGTCGAACGCCTGGTGGCGGCACATGATGTCGTGGTTGCGCTCGACCTGTTCCAGCAGGAAAGCCATGCGCGCGCGCAAGGCCTGGTTTTCGGCTTCGAGGCTGGCAATGCGCGGGTCCGGCGGTATTGCTTGATTCATAGAAACCTTAAACCCTTGTGTACGGGCGCCATGCTTAAAATGCCAGTTCGAAACCGATGTCCTGCCCCACCACGATGCGCTCGTCGCCGCCGTCGGTGACGATGGCGTTCATGCCGAAGCAGATGGCGCCATCGAGTTCGGGCTTGGCACGATAGCCATGCATGACGTCGAGCGGGTCCGGTCCCGGCACGCCCGTGGCCTGGTCCACCGACGGGATCGGGCAGCGCGAGCACGGCTTGACGGGTTTTAACACGGTGGCGCCAAATTGCAGGAACGCGGCGTAGTCTTCCTCGAAGGCACCGATATCGCCAATCACCAGGTTGGGACGAAAACGGTTCATCGGCAGCGCCTCGCGGCCGGCGGCGCGCAGCTTGTCATTCACGTCATCGAGCGAGGCGCTGCCGGCGATCAGCACCGGGTAGCCGTCGGCAAACATGGTCGCGGCGGCAATGCCATTCGTCCAGCTGGTGCTGGTGGCGCGCACCACGTCCGGGTGAAAGCGCACCAGGCGGCACGGCACGCCGATGGCGTTGGAAAACCAGGTGGCCGTGACGTCGTCGCAATCGTAGGCGCGCACGCTATCGTCCCACACCTGCACGTCCAGCATGGGTGCCAGTTGCGGATGCGGCAAGCCCAGCTCGATTTCCAGGCGCAGCATGCCCGGCGCGCGCAATTCCAGCGTGGTGGCCTTGATGGAGGGCACGATCAGCGCCATGCGCGGATGTTCGCGCTGGGTCAGGAAACGGCCCTGCGCATCGACCACCATCCATTCGCGGTCGAACACGTGTTCGCTCATCAGCCCGGAATGCGTGAGCACTGCCTCCTGCAAGTGGATGCCGGCGCACGATTTGATCGGATACAGGATGATGTCGGACAGGATAGCCATGGACAAGGGACAAGGAACAGTGTTGCTGCTTCTGCCAGGAAGTTATTCAGAAGCGAAGTATGGCAGCAAAGCGGGCTAGCGTAAATCAGCCAAGCCCAGCCGCAGTGGCTGGGCCAGCGTGACGGCGATCAATAGGTATAGAAAATACGCTGGATTTCTTGCGTACTGTTGGTCTTGGTCAAGGCCAGCATCAGCAGGATGCGGGCTTTTTGCGGATTCAGGGTGTCGGACACGACACTGTCGAGTTCATCGTCGTTGGCTTCGCCATTGCGCGCCACGATGCCCTGGCCGACGCGGCTAGCACGCACGATCAGCACGCCCTTCTGGCGCGCTTCCACCAGGGCCGGCTTCATTTGCGCGGCCACGCTGCCATCACCCACGCCCGCGTGGATGATGCCCTTGGCGCCGGCGGCGATGAAGGCATCCATGCCGACACGGTTCATGTTGGCGTAACCATACACGATGTCCACTTGCGGCAGGGCATCGAGCTTGCTGATGTCAAATTCCGATTCCAAGGTGTGCTTGCGCGTCGACTGGCGGTAGAAAAAAGCCTTGCTGCCCTGGATGTAGCCGAGCATGCCCAGTTCCGGCGATTTGAAGGTATCGGTGGTGGAGGTGTTCGTCTTGGTCACTTCGCGCGCCGCGTTGATCTGGTCGTTCAAGGCCACCAGCACGCCCTTGCCCACGGCTTCCTTGCTGCCAGCGAGCATCACGGCGTTGTACAGGTTGATGGGGCCGTCGGCCGAAATGGCGGTCGACGGACGCATGGCGCCCACCACTACCACCGGTTTGTGGCTCTTCACGGTGAGGTTCAGGAAATACGCCGTCTCTTCGATGGTATCGGTGCCGTGCGTGACGACCACGCCATCGACATCGTTCGAGGCCAGCAGCACGTTGATGCGCTTGGCCAGGGCCAGCCAGTGGCTATTGCCCATGCTTTCACTGGCGATCTGGAACACTTGTTCGCCTTTCACATTGGCTACTTTTTTCAGTTCCGGCACGGCCGCGATCAGGCGCTCGACGCCCACGGTGGCCGAGGTGTAGCCGACGGTGGTGGTGCTGTCGGCGCCGCTGCCGGCGATGGTGCCGCCCGTGGCCAGGATCACCACATTCGGCAATTTGACAGCCGCCTCTTGCGCGCGCGCAGGCGCGGCGGCGACAAAACTCATCAGCAAGGTGGCCAGCATCAGCTGTGCACAAGAATGGAATTTGCGTGAAAACATGGTGCTCCCGTGAGGTGTACTGTCAAAAATAACAAAGTCGTGTGCAAATTATATGTCATCAGTGCCGCACAAATCCCCCAATTCATGCGTCCCGCGCAAACGTGCGCGCCATTGCTTGCGCTACAGTGGCGCCATGTCCACACTCCCCCCCTTCCGCTCTTGCCTCGTCCTGCCGCTGATCCTGATCGCGCTGGGCGCCTGCTCCACGCAAACCGAACTGCGCACGGCGGCGCAACAGGAACAGTTCGCACGCGAGGCGGCCAGCCAGGGCGACTGGGCGCGAGCCATGCGCAGCTATGCGGCGGCCGTCGACAATGTCGAACTGGGCCGGGGCGACTTCGCTTGGCAGGCGCGGCTGCATCACCAGGCGGGACGCGCCGCCAGCGGTGCCTGCCGCTACGATGCGGCCGAGTTTCATTTCCGCCAGGCCATCGCGCTGGCAAAGAAGAGCGAATACTCGAGCGCCCTCAGCTACAAGGCGCTGATCGACCAATACGAACGCCAGGGCAAGGCGACGCAAGCCCTGGCAGTGCGCAATGAACTGGGCTGGCCTCAATCGTGGGCGCTGGGCGCCTTTGCCGACCGGGAATCGCTGCCGGTGGGCAAGCATTGCGGGACAGCGCCTTAGCACAGGAAAGTTCGCCGGCATCGCGCACTGCAGGGCGAGCAGCAGGCATGGCCCGTCGATGCCAGCCTGGCGCCGTACCGGGCAATGCCGCAATCAACGATTACTTCTATGGCGCCAGCCCCGCGTTTGCCACCGGTCAGCGTCCGGCGTCTACGGCAAAAAGCGGGCTGATACTCACGTGCCTGGGCCTGGCCTCGATATGGGCGGCCGACGACGGCATGTTGGCGACCACCGGCGCGGCGACACTTGCCGCAGTGCCGGTGCGGGCGAAATCTGGTGCAACTGACTGCCCGCGCCAGGCCGTCCGTCTTGTCCGCGTGAGGCACGCGGCGATGGGAAGGAAATTTGCTAAAATATCCTTTGTCATGTGGTTTAGCAACACAGACAGCAGCGTCTTTCACAACACCACAGCGCCTGTCGCTCAACAATATGCAGCCAGCCCCATCCGACCGGAAGCGGCCGTTGCGAACCAAGGGCAGTAAGCATGAACGACATTCACCGTGCCGGTACCGCCGCACGCGCAGCCCAGCCTGCGCTCCTGAAAGCGGGAGTACTACAGGAAGCCATCTTCAGCAGCCCCTATTTTTCCTGCATCGCCACCGATGCACAGGGTGTGATCCAATTATTCAATGTCGGTGCCGAGCGCATGCTGGGCTATCAGGCAGACGAGCTGATTAACCAGATTACGCCGGCCGGCATATCCGATCCGGCCGAGGTCATCACCCGCGCCGCCGCCCTCTCGCAAGAACTCGGTACGCTGATCGCTCCCGGTTTTGAGGCGCTGGTCTACAAGGCGTCGCGCGGGATCGAAGACAGTTATGAGCTGACGTATGTGCGCAAGGATGGCAGCCGCTTCCCGGCGATCGTCTCGGTGACGGCGCTGCGCGATGCGGACGACGCCATTATCGGCTATCTGCTGATCGGCACCGACAATACCGTGCGCAAGCATGCGGAGCAGGAGCGCGAGCTACTCAATCGCGTGCTGAGCGACAATAGCGTCGAACTGGAAAACGCGCGTGCGCAAGCGGACAAGGCCAACCGCGCCAAGTCGGAATTTTTGTCGAGCATGAGTCATGAGTTGCGCACGCCGCTCAACGCGGTACTGGGCTTTGCCCAGCTGATGGCATCGGACACGCCGCCGCCCAGCGCCTCGCAGCAACGCTCGCTGGAGCAGATCCTCAATGGCGGCTGGTATCTGCTACGCCTGATCAATGAAATTCTCGACCTGTCGATGATCGAATCGGGGCGGATCGCCATGTCGCGCGAGGCGATGGCGCTCACGGATGTCTTGCGCGACTGCCGCGCCATGATCATGCCGCAAGCGCAAAAACGCAATATCACGCTGTCCTTCCCTACACTCGACCAGCCGTTCTACGTGCATGCCGACTTGACGCGCGTCAAACAGGTGGTCATCAATCTGCTGTCGAATGCGATCAAATACAACCGCGCGGACGGCAGCGTGCTGGTGGATTGCAAACCCCGTGGCGACAAAGTACGCCTGAGCGTGCGCGACACCGGCAACGGCCTGAGCGCCGAGCAATTGCAACAATTATTCCAGCCGTTTAACCGGCTGGGACAGGAAGCCGGCACCGAGGAAGGCACCGGCATCGGCCTTGTGGTCACCAAGCAACTGGTCGAGCTGATGGGTGGCACGCTGGGGGTGGAGAGCGAGGTCGGGGTCAGCACGCTGTTCTGGATCGAATTGGCAGCCTCATCTGCCCCTGAACTGCAACTCGGCGAGCATGCCGGGAATATGGGCCGGGAGCCATCGGCTGATGCGCCGCTCGATGCGCCGCGCCGCAAGGTGCTGTACGTGGAGGACAATCCGGCCAACCTGATCCTGGTCGAGCAATTGATCGCCCGCCGCAGCGACCTGGGCATGCTCAGCGCCGTCGATGGCCACCTCGGCATCGCGCTGGCGCGCCAGCACCAGCCCGACCTGATCCTGATGGATATCAACCTGCCCGGCATCAGCGGCACCGAGGTGCTGGGCTTGCTGCGCGTCGATCCGCTGACGGCGCACATCCCCGTCATCGCCTTGTCGGCCAACGCCCTGCCGCGTGACGTGCGCAAAGGCCTCGACGCCGGCTTCCTGCGCTATCTGACCAAGCCCATCAACGTACCCGAGTTCATGGAGGCGCTCGACACGGCGCTCAGCGTGACGGCTACTGCGCCAGTCGGGACACGCTAGCCTGTCTGGCGATGCGCCTGAAGCAAAAAAACCTCGCAAGCCGCGAGGTTTTTTTATCTGCCATACGTTTAGACGTTGAACAGGAAGTATTGCCTTACAAAGGCCATTTTTACTGGAAAGTGAATGCATGACCCACATTTCGTAGTCACTTCCATATACACTTTTTTGTTCATGCCCTCAAAACAACGCTATGCAATGCATTCAGTTAGGCACAGTGGATTAATGAAGTGTAAGTAACCCCCAATAAATTATTGTGATTTCTGACTTCCATAACCGGCGCTCTGCAGCGTTGCTCACTGCTAGCGGTGCTCACACTGCGTCGCAGCGAGCACCTCGCATAGCATCCGATTCAGTTCGTCTTAACTTCACACTAATTTCCCGAGGATTACTTAGCCATTGATTTCACTTGCTCATCGCATTGCAAAACGCCTGGAAAAATAGGGGGTATGCGCCTGCAAACGGCAATCCGGATACCGGACGAGCAAGCGAGTGGAGGGGGTATAGAAACACCGAAAAAATCTGCTGCATCTTACGATTTGGTGGCGCCTGTGCTCGCCGGTGCTAGGGCATGGCCGCCAACCAGCAATTTCGTCCGTTGACGGCTGTTTTGTCAGTCCTTGCCATATGGCTCGGGTTCTTTGTAGAGGATGCAGGTGGAAACACGCTCATTGCTATCGAGCGAAAAGGCATGTTCGCTTTGGAAAAAGCTGTCTTTGGCGACCAGATAATAATGACCGCTGGCAGTAAAGAAATCCGCATAAGACGTCTTGTAGGAAAAAGGCCGGGCTTGTGATGATAGGTCAGCTTGTGGCGATAGCCTGGATCGAAGTCCAGAATGGCAAGAAACCCGCCGCTCTTCAATACCCGGTCAGCCTCGGCAACAGCCTTGAGAATTTCCGTCCGGTCTACCAGGTACAGGCAAAAACCAAAATATACCAAATCCATGCTGGCATCGCCGTGCGGAATGTGCAACGCGATCGAAACGTCCAGTTGAACATTAATATTAGGAAATTTATCCATGCCTTCGCGCACTGCCTCGGCAGAGGGATCGATGCCATGGCCCTGTGCAGCAAAAAACTGGCTGAGATCCGCCAGTTTGACGCCGTTGCCACAACCGATTTCCAGGATATGCCCGATACGGTCACGATGACTGGCCAGGACGCGCTTGATCGTTTCGCTCTCGTAGAATGACTTCTGCTGGCTCAAGGTAGATCGATTGCGGTCAAACCAGCGATCACCGTCCCCCTCCAGAAATATCTGGCATTACGTTTGCGCTAAGGAAGTCATCACCATGGCTAACCCTTTGAAGTCTTGTTCCTGGCCGCGTGCAAAATGGCGCACTACTTCGCATGCGCATACTGCAGGCATGATTTTTTCACAAACATTCAAAAAAAATAGCAACATCAATCCTGCCACTGCGCGCCTTCTGGCTTTGATTTTTATCAGTTGTGGTATCGGTATTTTTTGAGCCCAAACTCGGAAGCCGATCTGGGCTAGCAGCGAGGCCCGAGAACGACAAACCGCCTTCAAAAATCCATAGTTCCCGACAGCATGAAAGTGCGCGGCGCGCCCAGCCCCAGGCTGGTCCATTGCGGCAACGCCCAATACGCCTTGTTGCCCACGTTGCTCACGCTGGCGCGCACGGTCAACGGCCGGCCGGCGGCACGGGTGGCATAGCGCGCGCCCAGGTCAAATACGCTGCGGCCCGGTACCGACAATGAATTGTCTTCATTGATGTATTGCTTCGATGCCGCCGTCGCGTTCGCCGTCAGGGTCAGCCCCGGCACTGGCGGCGCATCCCACTCCACGCCCAGCTTGGCCTGCAGCTTGGGCACGCCCGCCGCCTGCTTGCCCTGGTTGACGCCGCTATTCGTCCTGGCCAGGGTCGGGTCCACATAGGCGATACCGCCCATCAGGCGCACGTCGCGCACGGGCGCGCCGAAAAAGCCCCAGTCGACGCCGCGGTTGCGCTGCTCGCCGCCAAAGGAAAAGACATTGCTGACCGGGTCGACATAGCTGCTGGGGCGTTTGATTTCATACACGCTGAGCGTATGGGCGAATTCGCCCAGGTCGACCTTGACGCCGGCCTCCATCTGCTTGGATTTGTACGGGGCAAACACTTCCCCCGCGTTGGCCGCCGTCATGGGCGCCGTCGCCCCCTGGCTCAAGCCTTCGATGTAATTGGCGTACAGCGCGATATTCCTGGCGGCTTTGACCAGCAAGGCGACGGCCGGCGTCGTGGCGGCGGCGTCATAGCGGGAGGTTCGCGCGCCCGTCTTCACGTTGAAGCTGTCGTTGAGCACTTCCTGGCGCCGCAAGCCCGCCGTCAGTTGCACTCGATCCTGCGCAAACGACAGGGTATTGACCAGACCATAGCTGGCCAGGCGCAGTGCCGTCTTTGAAATTTGCGGCGCCTCGAAGCGGGTCGCAGGACCCCAGACGGGAAGGTAGATATTCGTGATCCAATCTTGCGCCAAGGTATTCCTGCGGCCGAACTGCTGGTCCGTGTGGTGGTAATACGTGGCGTTGGCCGCCCATTGATGGCTGATGCCGGCAGTGCGGAACTTGCCCTTCACGCCCACTTCCGCCGATTGTTTTTCCAGTTTAAAACCCAGGTCCGCCAGATTCGTGCGGTAGTCGCCGGCCGTATTGAACACCTGGATCAGGTAGGCGCCCGTCGACTGGTAATCGGCCTTGCCGGCGCCGATGGCGGCATACGCCATCAGTTGTTCGTTGACGTCATATTCGCCGCGCAGCATGGCGCCCTTGTCCTTCGTGTCATAGAAGGCCCAGCTGGGATTGAGCAAGGTTTCCGCTTTCGGCGGACGCGGCACGGGCAAGCCGGCGGCCAGGTTGACGCCACGGTTCAAACCCCGCGCGCGGTCTTCGCTGCTGTACAGGTCGGCGGACAGGCGCGCACCGCCGCCGCGCCAGTCGAGTCCCACGGAAGCAAGTTGGGTCTTCTTTTTCTGGTGCTCGATGGCGCCATCGCCGTCGCGGTAGACGCCGTTGATGCGGATGCCGAATTGCTTGTTTTCACCAAAGCGCTGCCCCAGATCAACATGTCCTCCGAACTGAGAATCCGACATATACGACGCCGTCACGCGCGCCAGCGGCGTCTCGCCCGCGCGCTTGGGCACCAGATTGATGCTGCCGCCCACCGAACCGCCCGGCGGCATGCCGTTGAGCAAGGCCGATGGGCCTTTCAGCACTTCGATGCGTTCGAACATCTCGGGCGAAGTGCGGTAGACGGGCGAAACGCCGAACAGCCCGCCAAACGCGACGTCGCTGGTGCCGGAACTGAAACCGCGTATCGAATAATTCTCGCCGATGATGCCCGTCATGCCACTGCTGAAGACGGTAGGGTCGGTGGCCGAGATCACATCGGTGATGTCGCGCGCTTGCCGGTCTTCGATGAATTTATCCGTATAGCTGATGGTGTTGAACGGGGTTTCCATGAAATCCTTGTCGCCCAGAAAACCCACGCGCCCGCCCGACGCCACTTGCCCGCCTGCGTAGGCATCGGTGACAGCGTTGCCTGTGCCCCAGACCGTCACGGCCGGCATGGTTGCGGCGGCCTCTGCACTGGCGCTGTGCGCCGGCTCGCGGCGCAGCGTGTAGCTGCCATTGCCCTCGCGCACGGCCTGCAAGCCGTGTCCGCGCAGCAATTCGTAAAATCCTTCGGGCACGCTGTAGCTGCCGGACAGGCCGGCGCTGTGCTTGCCCTGCAGCAAACCTGCATCGACCGTCAGTTCGACGCCCGCCTCGGCAGCAAAGGTGTTGAGCGCCAGGCCCAGTGCACCGGCCGGCACGCTGAACGCTTGCCGGACTTGCGCCGCTTGCGCGTAGGCCGGCGGGGCTGCCACGCTCAGCGCCCCCACGGTCAAGCCCGTGACGAGCGCCAGTTGCACGGCGGTGGCGATACGGCTCAGGTTCAAGGCGGGAAAGTGGCGTGTCGCCATGCGTGTTGTCATAAGTTAAGTCCTTTTCAGATGGGATGATTGCTTGCTCTCACCCTATCTCCCGAACGAAAAGGCAAAACCCTCAATGCAAATACGAATCATTACAAAAATAACTTATATTATTGATAGCCCTTGAGCACGTCGTCGATCACCCGTTTCAGCGACGTCACGCTGGCTGCCGTGATATACCAGGCATCGGCATCGACGAAGACGACACGGCCATTCTTCCAGGCATTGGTCTGGCGCAAGAGCGGATTGGCCATCTGTTCGGCCGTCATGACGGGACGGTGTTCCATCACGGCCGTACGGTCGAGCACGTAGATGATGTCGGGATTGGCTTGCTGGATGAACTCGCTGGAAATGGGCTGCCCATGCAAGCCCGCTTCGACTGCCGTGCTGGCCGGTTTCACGCCCAGCGCATCGAAGACGAAGCCGTAGCGCGACTGCACGCCGAATGAACTGAAAGCGCCATTATTGTGCAGCACGATCAGCGCCCTCTCGGGACGGTCCTGCGTCACCTTGCGCGCATCCGCCACCTTGGTGTCGAGCTCCTGCGCTTTCCTGCTGGCGATGTCTTCCTTGCCGAAGATACGCCCCAGTGTCAGCAAGTGCTGCTTGACCACCTCGATGTGCTTGCTCTCGCTGTTCTGGTAATCCACGTCGAAGTGCAAGGTGGGCGCGATCTGGCTCAGCTCCTGGTAGTGGTTGGCCTGGATCGAGGTCATCAGCACCAGGTCCGGCTGGAGCGCGTGGATATGTTCGAGATTCGGCTGCACGATGGCGCCCAGGTCACGGATGCCCTGGTCGTCCTTGTAGCGGGTGAGAAAGTGCGGCACGTAATCCTTCACCATGCCGGCCACGGGCACGCCCAACTGGTCGAGGAAATCGACTTCGTTCATGTCGAGCACGGCCACGCGCTGCGGCTGCTTGTCGATCACTGTCGTGCCCAGCTTGTGCACGATGGTGATGGGAGTAAACGCAGAGGCAGGCGCGGCTGTCGTCGTCGTGCTCTTGTCGGTGCAGCCTTGCAACGCTGCCATGGCGGCGAGCAGCATGGCCAGCACGTAGCGGGATTTGTTCCAGATCATCTCAAGCTCCTGTGGGGGTAAAGTAATTGCAGACGCAGCCGCGTTCGTTGCGCACGATGTGGAAATCGATGTCGTACAGGGCGCGCAAGCGTTCCTCGGTGACGACCTCGTGCGCGGGGCCGGAAAAGCGCACAGCACCGCCCTGCATGGCGACGATGTGGTCCGAATAATTGGCGGCGAAATTGATGTCGTGAATCACCAGGATCACGGTGCGGCCCTGCTCGTCGCACAGACGGCGCAGCGCGCGCATGATCTGCACGGCGTGTTTCATGTCCAGGTTATTAAGCGGCTCGTCGAGCAGCACAATGTCCGTCTGCTGGGCAATCGTCATGGCCAGGAAGGCCATCTGGCGCTGGCCGCCGCTCAGTTCATCGACATAGGCGGCGCGCAGCGCTTCGAGCGACAAAAAGTCGATTGCCTCATCGATGGCTAGCCGGTCCTGCGGCGTCAGCGTGCCACGGCTGTAGGGGAAGCGGCCGAAGGCGACCAGCTCTTCCACCGTCAGGCGCAGCTTGAAATCAGGCGACTGGCGCAGGGTGGCCACTTGCCGTGCATAGTCAGCAATGCGAATGTCCGCGATGCTGCGCCCGCCGAGCAGAATTTCCCCCTGACCCGGTTCCAGCAGGCGCGCGATGAGCATCAGCAAGGTGGTCTTGCCGGCGCCGTTGGGGCCGATCAAGGATGTCACTTTGCCCTTGGGAAACTGCACGCTGACGTTGGCCAGCACGCGCCTGGCGCCGTAGCTTTTTTCAATCTGTTTGACGTGGATCATACGGTGCCTCGGGTGCGGACCATGAGCGCGAGGAAATACGCACCACACACCAGGTTGACGAGGATGCCGACCGTGGTCCGATAGTTGAAAACGTGCTCGACCAGAAGCTGGGCGGCCAGGAAGATGGTGATGGCGATGGCGCAGCCCAATGGCAAGGTCACGCGATGGCGCGCCGTGCGGGCCAGGGCATAGCTTGTGTTCGCCACAAAGATGCCCGTGAAGGCCGTCGGACCCAGCAGGCTCGTCGATACCGCCACCAGCACGGCGATCAGCGCCAGCTGCAACTGCACCATGCGCCGGTAATCGATACCCAGCGAGATGGCTTGCTCGCGGCCCAGCGCCAGCACGTCGAGCGCCGGCAAGGTTTTCAGCACGGCCACGCAGGCGGCGCCCACCAGCAGGGCTGAGGTCAACAATTGTGCGGGCTGCGCCTTGTTGAACGATGCTTGGCTGAATCCCTGCAAGATGGCAAATTCGCCGGGACTGATGCGCAGCTGGATGAACTGGGTGAACGTGCCGATCACCATCGTCAGCACGAATCCCAGCAGCAACAGGAAATACACGTTGTTCTTGCCATCACGAAACAGCCAATAGTGGATGGCCCAGGAATACGCCAGCATCAGCGCGATCGACACGACAAAATTGCCGTTCTGTCCCAGCAGCACCACGCTGTGCATGCCCATCGCAAGGATCAGCAGCGACTGCAGCAGCAGGTACACGGCTTCATAGCCCATGACGGCCGGCGTCAATATCCGGTTGCCGGCGATGGTCTGGAACACGATGGACGAGACGGCCACGCAGACGCCGCCGATGACGATGGCGGCCAGGCGCGCCAGGCGCTTGGGAATGACGTAATCAAAGTCGAGATTCGCGCCGACAAAGAGAAAGGCCAGCGCCAGGACAAACACGGCCAGCCACAGCGTCCGCTGCTTGAATAGCCGCCTCATCGCCGCCCCCGGATAATCAACATGAGGAACAGCAGGCCGCCCACGCCCCCTGCCGTCAGGCCGATCGGCACCTCGAACGGGTAGATCAGCAAGCGCCCGGCGATGTCGCAGGCCAGCAGCAGCGAGGCGCCGCACAGCGCCACGATGGGCAGGGTGCGGCCCAGATTGTCGCCGTAGCGCAAAGCCACCAGGTTCGGAATGGCCAGCCCGACAAATGGAATCGCCCCTACCGTGATGACCGTGGCCGCCACCGTGACGGCCACCAGCATCAGGCCCAGCGCCACCGTGCCCGCATAGTTCAGCCCCAGGCTGGTGGCCATGCCTTCTCCCATGGCCAGCACGGTAAAACGCTGCGCGTACAGATACGTGAGGGCAACGATGGGCAAGATCAGATAAATGATTTCATAGTTGCCCTGCACGATGCGCGAAAAATCGCCGAGCAGCCAGCCCTGCATGCTTTGCAGGATGTTGTTGCGGTAGGCATAAAACTCGGCCACGGCACTCAGTACGCCGCCATACACGAGGCCGATAACTGGGACCAGTATCGTGTTCTTGAAGCGGATGCGGCGGATCAGCGCCACATACAGCAAGCTGGCGGCAAAGCAAAAGGCCAGCGCGAACGCCATCTTGCCCGCCGTGCCCGCTGCGGGCGCCACGGTCAGCGACACGAGGATGCCCAGCTTGGCCGCGTCGAGGCCGCCCGAGGTGGCCGGTTCGACGAATTTATTGCGCACGATATGCTGCAGGATGACACCGCACACGGACAGGCCCACACCCGTCAGCACCAGCGCCGCCAAGCGCGGCAGGCGGCTGGCCGTGAGGGTCAGCCAGGCATCGGCAGACAGCGCGTCGGACAGCGCAAACAGCTGCGTCCAGGCGATGTGCCTGGCACCGACCAACAGCGAGGCGCAACACAGGATCAAGAACAGGAACAGCAGACGCGCTTGTATCAAATCGTCATCCCGTTCATTGCTGGGGCGTGGCGCAGGCGATGCGCCAGCCCTTGGCCGCCTGGCGCTGGGCCAGGAAGTGCGCATACAGGCCGTCCTGCGCGCGCAAGGTGGCTGGCGCGCCCTGCTCGCGGATCGTGCCGCCATCGAGCACGACAATCTGGTCGGCCATGGCCACCGTCGACAACTGGTGGGCGATGACGATCACCGTGCGCTTGCCGCGCAGCCGCGCCAGCGCCTCGGCGATGGCAGCCTGGTTTTCCGCGTCGAGCGCGGCCGTCGCCTCGTCGACCAGCAAAATCGGCGCATCCTTGATCAGCGCGCGGGCGATCGCGATGCGCTGGCGTTCGCCGCCGGACAGGCGCGCGCCGCCCTCGCCCACGGGCGTAGCGAGTCCCTGCGGCAGGCGGGCGATGATCTCGGCCACGCCCGCCTGGCGCGCCGCGTCCAGCACCTCCGCATCGGTCGCGTCCGGCTTGCCGATGCGGATGTTGTCGGCGATGCTGCCCTGGAACAGATAACTGTCCTGGAAGATCTGGCTGATCTGCCCGGCCAATTGCTCGCTGGACATGTGCCGTACATCGACGCCGCCCACCAGCACGCTGCCCCGGCTGGCGTCGAAGAAACGCGCGATCAAGCGTACTAACGTCGTCTTGCCGGAGCCGGAAGCGCCGATCAGCGCCGTCATGCTGCCCGGCGCAATCTGCAGATTGATGTCCGTCAATACGTCAGGCTGGTCCTGTGCATAGCGAAAAGCCACGCCGCGCAGCTCAACGGAACCATCGCGCGGCGCTTGTGGCGCTGGTGCTTCCGGCAAGGGCTGCACGGCGAAAATGTCGCGCGCAGCGTCGAGCGGCCCCCGCGCGCCGCGCAGCACTTCGCCATAGCTGGCCACTTCCTGCAGCGGGTCGACAAAACGCACCACCAGCAGCAAGGCCACGATGACGGCGATGGCATCTTGCGCAGCGGTCGCACCGCCCATAAAACTGTTGAGCCACAGCGCGGCGGCGGCCAGCAAGGCGGCGAAGATGGCTTGCACGGCCCAGGCGTTGAGCACCGATGACAAGGCAGACAGATAAATCAGCCGCGAGCCGGCGTGGCGTTGCTCGTCGATGGCTTGCCGCAAAAAACGCGTGCCGTCGCCACCGCCGTTACCATCGCCGTTACCATTGAACGCGCGCAAGACGGATTGCGCTTGCGCAAACTCCACCAGGCGCTGGCTGGTCTGGGCAAAATGCCGGTGGTAGGCGTCGTCGGCGCGCTGGCCCAGGTGCGCCGTGAGCCGCAAGGCGCCCGCCAGCAGGGGCAGCGCCAGCAGCGCCACGACGCCCAGCTGCCAGTGCAGCGCGAACAGCGCGGCCACCAGCACCACGGGCGTGACGGCGCCGCAGATCACGGGCGTCAGTACGTGGGCCGGCAGTTGCGCCACGTTCATCATGCCCTGCGTGATGACGTGGCCCAGCTTCGCCGTGTTGTCCGGCGTGAACCAGCCGACGGGCAGGCGCGCCACATGGTCGCCCAGGCGCTGGCGCGCCCCTTGCAGCACCGTCACGCCCACGCGCACGCCCGCCTTTTCCACCTGGCGCCGCCAGCCCCAGCAAGCGACCAGCCCGGCCAGCAGTACCAGCAGCCACAGGGCCGCGCCGCCCGTGTCACCAGCCAGCAGCCGGCCCAGCGCCAGCACCAGCGCCGTGATCGTCAGCCCGCTGAGCACGCCATACGCGAGCGCCATGGCACAGTAGCGGCGGAAGACAGGCGCATCATCGCCCAGCAATTGTATGAAAGTCTTCAGCATGACGGGGTCGCCTCTTCCTGGGTATTCTGGTAACCGCCCAGCGCCCACAGTTGCGCGTAGCGGCCCTTGTCTGCGAGCAAGCCGGCATGGCTGCCCTGCTCGACGATGGCGCCGTTCTCGACGACGATGATGTGGTCGGCGTGCATGATGGTATCGAGCCGGTGCGCGATCACCAGCAGGGTGCGGGCCCGGGCAAAGCGCGACAGCGCATCCTGGATCGCCACCTCGTTTTCCGCATCGGCCGCCGCCGTGGCTTCATCGAGCACCAGCACGTTTGGATCGAGCAGCACGGCGCGGGCGATGCTCACGCGCTGCAACTCGCCGCCGGATAGTTGCGCATCCTCGCCGATCACGGAATCGTAACCGCGCGGCAAGGCCTGGATGCGTTCATGGATGTTCGCCAGGCGCGCCGCGTCTTCGATCTCGTGCGCACTGGCCGTGGGCCGGCCCAGCGCAATGTTCTCGCGCACGCTGGCGTGGATCAGCCGCACTTCCTGCAGCACGAAACCGATGCGCCGGTACAGCTCGGGCGTGGCGATGTGGCGCAGGTCGACGCCGCCCAGGGTGATGCGCCCCTCGCTCGGGTCGAAAAAGCGCAGCAGCAGCCGCGCCAGGGTCGACTTGCCGGAACCGGAAGCGCCGACGATGGCTGTCACCGTGCCAGCTTGCAAAGTAAAACTGATGTCCGACAGCACCTTGTTCTGTCCGTCGTAGGCGTAAGCGACGTGTTCGACGCAGATCTCGGTGCCGATCGGCAACTGCTGCTGGTCGGGCGCCGGCTGCGCCAACACGGGCGTATCGAGCAAGGCTTGCACGCGCTGGGCCGCGCCGGTGGCATTATTGAGGTCGTGCGTCAAATAGTGCAGCAACAGCATGGGTGCGGAAATGCCGGGCGCCACCAGGGCGAACGGCAGGACGTCCACGGGCGCCATCCAATCCAGCGCCACGAAGGCCGTGCCGGCAAGCACCACCACGCCCAGCACGGCGACGGGCGCGATCAGCGCATTGGCGTTGGCCATGGAACCGACCAGCGGCCGCGTGAAGGCGGCAAACGCGTCGGCGAAAGCATCGACGGCAGCGCGGTAGCTGCCGTGCGCGCGGCCCGTGGCGCCGAAGGCCTTGACCACGGGAATGCCATTGACGAACTCCACCACCGCATTGTTGATGCGCCCCATGCCGGCGACAAACTGCGCCATATTGCTTCCGCTGGCCTTCATGGCCCGGCCGAAGAACAGGAAAAAGCCGGGAAACGGCAATATCGCGACGATGGCCAGGCGCCAGTCCATGGCGAACAGGTACACCACCGAGATAGCGATGGCGCCCACGGCGCGTCCCGTCGTCGTATAAAAATGGGCAGTGAGGCTGTGCAGGGTATTGATGTCATCCTGCATCGCCTGCTTGACCTCGCCCGAGGCCCGGCTGGTGAACCAGCCCAGCGGTACTTGCCCCAGGCGCCGCATGGCTTGCAGGCGCAACTGGTGGGTGAGGCGGTTGTCGGCCAGATGCGCGGCCAGTTCGCCCAGCGACATCAGCGCCATGCCGGCAAACAGGCAAGCGACGCTGGCGACGATGGTGGGCCAGAGCTCGCCTTGCGCCAGTGCAGGGTCCAGGGCGATGTGCGCGATGTGCACGATGCCCGCCAGCGGCACCAAGGTGAGCATGGAACCGGTGCCGGCGAGCACGGCAGCGGCGATCAGGCGTCCGCGGATGGGCTGCAAGATCCGGCTGATGGGGCCGGCCTGCCTGGGTTCGGCCGGGGCCGCGTCATGGGTACTCATGGAAAAAGAACATGCATGGTGTCAGTAGAAAAGAGTGGCTCTCACCCTATATCCCGAACGAGATGGCAAAACCCTCAATCAGGCGCGCGAAATGGTCAGGCAGCCGCCTGCACCGTGACCCAGTAGCGCGTGCGCGCAACGATTTGCACCGGCAAGGCCAGCGCCAGGTTGTGCAGCGCGCGGTCCGTATCGCGCAAGGAAAACACGCCGTTGACGGTCAAGCCGGCCACGGCCGGGTCGCAGCGCAGCAGGCCCGGACGGTAGCGGGCCAGTTCCGCAAGCAGGTCAACGAGGCGCATGTTGTCGGCCACCAGCACGCCCTTCGTCCAGGCTGCGGCGCTGGCGGAGGCAGGCGCGCCAGACTGCACGATGTCGGCCGAGAAGATCGCGCCCTGGCCCGTGGCGATGCGCACGGGCCGCTCCGGCGCATGCGCGAGGCGCACCTCGACAGCGCCCTCGAGGACGGCGACGCGCGACGTGTGTTCGTCTTGCCGCAAAGTAAAACGCGTGCCCAGGGCCCGCACCGTGCCGTGGCGGCCCTGCACGCGGAAAGGCCGCTGCGCCGGGTCGGGATCGTGTGCGGTGGTGACGAGAATTTCCCCTGCCCGCAGGATCAGCAGGCGCTCGCTGGCGTCGAAGCGCACGTCGATGGCGGAAGCGGAAGCGAGCATCACGCGCGTGCCGTCAGGCAACATGATTTCGTGAATTTCCCCTTTCTCCGTAGCGTGGCCGGCCATGGCCACTTGCCAGGCATCCGTGCCGCGCGCCGCATACAGCATGCCGCCCACGGGCAACAGCACGGCCAGCAACTTCAGGGCGCTGCGGCGGTTCAGGTAGGCGGCGGCCGGTTCGCGCAGCGCATGGCGGGCCACCTCGCGCGGCACGCTGTGCAGCTTGCCTTCGAACGCTTGCAGGCGCTGCCAGGCGAGGTCGTGGTGCGGATGGGCAACGCGCCAGCGGGCGCACTCGGCCTGGTCCTCGTCGCTGGCGTCATCGGACCACAGGCGCGCCATCCACCGGGCTGCCTGCCGGACGATGGCGGGCGCAATCACCACATCCATGGCTCAGGCGTCCTGCCCATGCAAGGCCTGGTAGCAGGCCAGCAAGCCGGCGGCGATGTATTTTTCAACGGACGAAACAGAAACGTGCAGTTCGGCGGCGATGTCGCGGTAACTCATGCCGTCGAGTTTGCACAGCAGCAAGGCTTGGCGCGCCTTGGCCGGTAGCCGGTGCAGCATGGCGTCGATTTCCGCCAGCGCTTCCAGCACCAGGGCGCGCTCTTCCTCGGACGGCGCCAGCGCTTCGGGCACCTGGGCCAGCACTTCCAGGTAAGCCGCTTCGATCTGGCGGCGGCGGTACAGGTCGATGACCATGCCGTTGGCAATCTGCGTCAGGTGACGGCGCGACTCCCCGGCCGGCGGTACGCGGCCCGTCTTCATCAGGTGCAGGTACACATCGTGCGCCAGGTCGGCCGCATCGAAGGCATTGCCCAGCTTTCGGCGCAACAAGCCCCGCAGCCAGCCATGGTGGTCGGTATACAGACTGCTGACTTGCTGCTGAAGCGCTAACTCGGCGGTGCTCACGATACCCTTCCTGTGGCGGATGGCCAGCGAGACGGCGGGCGCATCAATATAAATGAGAATTATTCTCATTTTATAGGAAAAAGCAAGACAGGCGCAACCGTCCCGCCCGGAACGCGTCGCATGGCAAGGCAAGGCGATGGGATCGAATAAACAGGCAATAAAAAAGGCTCTGTCATCGGTAAGTAGGGTAAATGCCGGAATCTTCCTTTGACAGTGCTGTCTGACTCTGCATACTCACCTGACAGGGAGCAGATCATGCAAGCAGCCGAATGGATCAGCTTTATCGCCCAGTTTGCGCAGTTGAACCGACGCCAGCGGCAGGCTGGAATGGCCCTGCTGCGTTGCAATGCCCCACACGACGCGACCGTCGCGCTGCTGGAAAGTGTGGCCCAGCCGCGCTTGGCCTGTCCCGCCTGCCAATCGCTTCAGCTGCACCGTCATGGCCATGCGCACGGCTTGCAGCGCTACCGCTGCGTGCCGTGCGGGCGTACCTTTAATGCCTTGACGGGCACGCCGCTGGCGCGTTTGCGCCACAAATCGCTATGGATCGAGTATGCGGCTTGTCTGCTCGCCTCCGCCTCAGTGCGCCAGGCCGCTCAGCAGCTGGGTGTGCACCGCAACACCACCTTTCGCTGGCGCCACCGTTTTTTAACGATCGCCAGGACGGACCGGCCGCATGGCCTGCACGGCATCGCCGAGGCCGACGAGTTATATCTGCTGGAATCGGAAAAGGGATCCAGAAAGATGACGCGTCCGGCCCGCCGCCGGGGCGGCCATGCGCGCCAACGTGGCATTTCCAATGAACAGGTCTGTATCCTGGTGGCGCGCGACCGCACCGGGCAGACCCTCGATTTTGTCACGGGCAACGGGGCGTTGACGAAGGCGCAGCTACACCATTGTTTGTTGCCCGTCATCGACAAGGATGTTTTGCTGGTGACCGATGGCCATGCCGCCTACCGGGCCTTCGCCAGAAAGGCCGGTATCAGCCATCAGGCCGTCAACTTGCGCGCCGGCATCCGCGTGCGGGGCGCGGCCCATGTGCAGAACGTCAATGCCTATCACAGCCGCCTGCGAGACTGGCTGAGGCCGTTTCACGGCGTGGCGACGCGTTACCTGCCGAACTACCTGGGATGGCGCTGGATCCTTGACGCCCGGCGCATCCGTTCACCAGAAACATTATTGAAGGCAACCCTGGGAGCATTTCCACATCTGACGGTGACATAGCCATAAAAAACCCTGCGAATCAATGACTTGCAGGGTTCGTTGCAGCCCCGCATGGGGTCCGTTCGGGGATGTGGAACGAGAAACAGCCCCAATTTATCCAGCATGCATGCGGCAATTCCCTTCGGCAAAGCTAATGCTGCCCGCTTCCCTAGCAGGTCGCCAATCAGTTACATTCGAGCAATACTTCAAGTGCAATGCCGTCGATTTTGGCTACCGGCAGCCGCCCAAAGCGGACTCACTCAGGGGACGCTGCCATTTCTATACGCTACCGCGCTACGGCCAGCATGTCCAGAACATCATTAATTGCCACCACGATTGATTGGGGATCATCGACTTCGATGTTGTGATGCGTGTCAGGCACAACCCGATGCACTCCGCGCGTAGAAGAGGCGGTGGTCTGGTCATGCAAGGCCAGCAATAGATACTGGTCCTCTTCCGGGAATGGTGATCGCGTGTCCACGATGCTGTGACTTAATACGATGAGAGGTAAATTGCCCAGGAAATTTTTCTTGCCAAATATCCTGGTGTATTGCTCATCAAGAGATGGATTTTGCGCGATAACGCAGTTCAGCGCTTCTGATGCCTGGGCGGCCTGGTAGGCATATCGCACCTGTATCGCCTGGCGATGTTGGGCGATCAGAGATCCCAACGGCAGGTGGACAGGGTCCGTGCATTGTTTATACAGATCCGAGAGGGGATCCAGATCCTGCTTTTTGGCCGCCTCCACGCAGACCTGGAAATGAGCGAGCCAAGCTGAAGGACCATTTTCTTTCGAATACATTTTTTCAAACGTTGCGGCGCCGAATTTCGCCGTCACCACTTGGCGAGCCCGCTCCTCTTCCAACTCTTCCGTTGGATCAACCAGCACCATGCCTGCCACTTCTGAGGGATGGCTTGCCGCAAACAGCTTCATATTAAAGCCACCCAGCGAATGCCCTACCAGGACGACAGGGCTATGAATTCCTGCCGCTTTGATCAAATTACGCAAGTCTTCGGCTATGTTGAACGGTGTGCTTAGGCGATTGGACGGATCGCTATAGCCCATTCCGGCGCGGTCATAGGTGCAGGCGCGTGTGCGGCTTGCGGTTTGCGGCTGCACCAAGGCCCATATGCTCGACCAATCGCTGAGACCGGAGTCAAATATCACCGTTACCGCCCCTTCGCCACGGCAATACAAATTCATTTTCCGCCCGCCGCCCACATCCAGCAGCGTGTGGGCGTGGACGAAATCCTTGGCTATTTCCGGCGAGAGTACTGCTGCAGTGGTTGTCTCAGCTCGGACAAACGGGGATATCAATAACCAGCATAAGGCCGTGCTGAAAAGTGCAGTTTTGCGAAAAATCATATTTGCTTTCATGGACGTTATTTGGGACGTTTGATTAGCACCACCGGCTAGGTCTGGCAGCGGGATACGGACACCGTGCAGACGCCAAGAAAGGGCCGATGAGCGCAGAAAAAAGCTCGACTCAGGTCATCCAGCCCGTCGGGAGTGCGAGCGCTGTGCCACCGCAGGCAGGTTTTGGCCGGTCGCGGCCCTCCGTGAACTTTAGCCTATTTAGCAACTATTGCCCAGCAAGATTTGAGGATCACCGCACAGGCCAATGTGCAGTGGGGCGCAGCCAGGGGTTTGGCGAGCGTGGCGAAAGCAGCGCCGCCGGGCAAGCCAGTTTCGAGGGGAACGAGAACCTGGCTTGCTTCTAGCCGACGGTCCATGCTCCACCACTAGAAACGGACTGTACCGTTACACGTTGAGCAGCCTCAATATGCGAGCAACGGACTACCGAGTTATCCGTGCGCGGACTGGATGTGAAGTGGCAAGAGCTTCAGGTGAGCCACCCGCTTCTTCATTCGCTCAGGGGGGAGCGCTAAATGGCTTTCACAAGGTCGGATTCAGCCCCCCGCAATCGAAACGCTGTGATGGCCTCGGAATGCCCTCCGCGCCGATTTACACCCTGAAACAGAGAAGCCCTGTATCTACAGGGCTTCCTCAGAATACCGGGCCAAATTGAAGCGTCGTGAGTTAATACAGGTCAGACGTTGAACAGGAAGTTCAGCACGTCGCCATCCTTGACCACGTATTCCTTGCCTTCGGCGCGCATCTTGCCCGCTTCCTTGGCGCCCGCTTCGCCCTTGTAGGTGATGAAGTCGTCATAGGCGATGGTTTGCGCGCGGATGAAGCCGCGTTCGAAGTCGGTGTGGATCACGCCGGCCGCCTGTGGCGCCGTGTCGCCCACATGGATGGTCCAGGCGCGCACTTCCTTCACGCCCGCCGTGAAGTAGGTTTGCAGGCCCAGCAGCTTGTAGGCGCTGCGGATCAGGCGGTCCAGGCCGGGTTCTTCCAGGCCCATGTCCGCCAGGAAAGCGCCCTTGTCGGCGGCATCCAGATCGGCGATTTCCGCTTCCATCGAGGCGCAGATGGCGACGATGGGCGCGTTTTGCGATTGTGCGTAGGTGGTCAGCTGGTCCAGCAGCGGGTTGTTGGTAAAGCCCGTGTCGGAGACGTTGGCCACGAACATGGCTGGCTTGGCCGTGATCAGGCACAAGGGCTTGATCAGTTCCATTTCGTCGGCGTCCAGGCCCATCGCGCGCACCGGCTTGGCGTCGTTCAGGTAAGGCATCATGCGTTCCATGATGGCCAGCAGCTTGGCCGCGTCCTTGTCGCCCGAGCGGGCTTTCTTGTTTTCGCGATGAATCGCTTTTTCCACGGTGCCCATGTCGGCCAGCGCCAGTTCGGTCTGGATGACTTCGATATCGTCGAGCGGGCTGATCTTGCCGGCCACGTGAATGACGTTGTCATCTTCAAAACAGCGAACGACGTTGACGATAGCATCCGTTTCGCGGATGTGCGACAGGAATTGGTTGCCCAGGCCCTCGCCCTTCGATGCGCCAGCCACCAGGCCGGCGATGTCGACGAATTCCACGATGGCGTTGACCGTGCGTTCCGGCTTGACGATGGCGGCCAGCGCATCCATGCGTGGATCCGGCACTTCGACGACGCCGACGTTCGGCTCGATGGTGCAGAACGGATAGTTTTCAGCCGGAATGCCGGCTTTCGTCAGTGCATTGAACAGGGTGGACTTGCCGACGTTCGGCAAGCCGACGATACCGCATTGGAGACTCATGGAAAACCTTTAATAATCAAAGCACATGGCGCCGTCTATCGGCGTGCTTGCCGTGCTGTTAGGGAAAACGGGGGGATGCTTCGCCGTTTTCCGGGAATGGTGCGTGTGCTGCATTTCAAGGGGTCAATTGTACCCCTGACAGGCGCGCTTCAAAAGCCTGATGATGGGCAAATGACGCCAAAACAGCCGTATCGTGACGCCATCAGGCCCTGTTCTCAAGCCGTATGCAGCTTCATGGTCGCTGCCTCGAACTTGCCTTCGACGATCTGCGGCATCACCTGCAAGGATTTCTCGATGGCTTGCTCGATCAGTTCCTGGTCTTCGCGGCGCGGCCGGTGCAGCACGAAGTCGGCCACCTGCTGCTGCAGGCTGAGGGTGCGCGGGTGACCGATGCCCAGGCGCAAGCGCCAGTAATCCTGCGTGCCCAGCGCGGCCGTGATGTCTTTCAAGCCATTGTGGCCGCCGGCCGAGCCACCTTTCTTCAGGCGGGCAATGCCGGGCATCAGATCGAGCTCGTCGTGCACCACCAGCACTTCATCGGCGGCGATCTTGAAAAAGCGCGCCAGCGCGCCCACGGACTGGCCCGAGCGGTTCATGAAGGTCAGCGGTTCGAGCAGCCAGACTTCCTTGCCGGCGATCGACGTTTTTGCCAGCATGGCGTTATAGCGCGAATCGCGCTGCAAGCGCGTGCCGGGCAAGCTGTTGGCAAGATTGTCCACCAGCCAGAAACCGGCATTGTGGCGGGTTTGTTCGTATTCGGGTCCCGGATTGCCGAGGCCGACGATCAGGCGTATGGGCATGGCTGTGTCTGCAATGAAAAAGAAAACATTATCGGTGAAAACAGGCAGAAAAAAACCCGCGCGGCGAACCTGGCGGGTTTTTCCTTACGACTACCGCATTGCTGCGGCGGCAAAATTACTTCTTGTCGGCTTCGGCAGCAGCTGCTTCAGCTTCAGCAGCAACGTGGCCAGCCGGTACCGAAGCGGTAGCGATGGTCAGGTTGTCGCCATGGGCCACAACGGTCACGCCAGCTGGCAGGACCAGGTCGCCGACGTGCAGCGAGTGACCGACGTCGATGTTCGACAGGTCAACGTTGATGAATTCTGGCAGTTGGCCTGGCAGGCACGAAACTTCGATTTCGTTGGCTACGTGGCTGATGGTCGCGCCGTGCAGTTTGACTGCTGGGGAAACGTCAGCGTTGATGAAGTGCAGCGCCACTTTCACGTGGATAGCTTGCTTAGCGTCAACGCGCTGGAAGTCAGCGTGCAGAACCAGTTGTTTGTATGCGTGGACTTGGAAGTCGCGCAACAGAACTTGCTGGGAAACGCCGTCGATTTCCAGGTCCAGGATCGACGAGTGGAACACTTCTTTTTTCAACGCGTGGTACAGGGCGTTGTGATCCAGCGAGATCAGCACCGGGGCTTCAGCGCCACCGTAGACGATACCAGGGGTTTGGCCGGAAATGCGCAGGCGGCGGCTCGCTCCGGAACCTTGCAATTCGCGTTTAAATGCGATAACTTTCATGTGAAACTCCAAGAAGAACAAGGCTTGCGCCTTGTGTTATGAAGATTCCCGCGACCAGGAATCTTCGGAAATGGGCGCAGATGCACCCCGAAAACTAAAACACTGCGGCGCAACAGGCAAAAAGCCGGTCGCGCCGCAGGCATTACGTCTGTTTCTATTTATCGAATTAGTCGATAAAGAGGGAAATGACCGAATCACCCTTGATGATGCGCTTGAACGTCTCGGCCAGCAGCGGCGCGCACGTCAATTGACGAATCTTGCCGCAGGCCAGGGCCGCTTCGGACAGGGGGATCGTATCGGTCACCACCAGTTCATCGAGTGGCGAAGCCGAAATACGGTCGATCGCCGGGCCCGACAGCACCGCGTGCGTGCAATACGCCACGACTTTTTTCGCGCCGCGCTCTTTGAGCACTTCGGCAGCCTTGGTCAGGGTGCCTGCCGTGTCGACCATGTCATCCATGATCACGCAGTTGCGGCCTTCGACTTCACCGATGATGTTCATCACTTCGGACACGTTCGCTTTTGGACGACGCTTGTCGATGATGGCCAGGTCGCAGCCCAGGCGTTTTGCCAGGGCGCGCGCACGTACCACACCGCCGACGTCCGGCGACACCACCAGCAAATCCTGGTAGTTTTTCTTTTGCAGGTCGCCCAGCAAAATTGGCGAAGCGTAGATATTGTCGACTGGGATATCGAAGAAACCTTGAATCTGGTCAGCGTGCAAGTCCATGATCAGGACGCGCTCGACACCGGCTTCTTCCAGCATGTTCGCCACCACCTTGGCCGAAATCGCCACACGCGCGGAGCGGGGACGACGGTCTTGGCGGGCGTAGCCGAAGTAAGGAATCGCAGCGGTGATGCGGCCAGCGGAAGCACGTTTCAAGGCGTCAACCATCAGCATGATTTCCATCAGGCTGTCGTTGGTTGGAGCACAGGTGGATTGCAAAACAAAAACATCCTTGCCGCGCACGTTTTCGTTAATCTCGACCATTACTTCGCCGTCGGAGAATTTCGAAACGTTTGCTTTACCGAGAGGGATGCCGAGGTTTTTTGCGACCCCCTCTGCCAACGCTGGATTCGCGTTGCCGGTAAAAACCATCAGGTTTTCGTAAGCCATGGGAGTCCCAAGAGGTGATATAGAAGTCTTGAAAAGCACTAACCGGGCATAGGCCCGGTCAGTCATTGTTTAGAATATGCCGCGTGGCGACATATCTGCTTTTTCCCGCACTGGACGCTAACTTCGCATCGACAGACTACGGTGAAATGGTGGCAGGGGAAGAAGGATTCGAACCTTCGCATGCTGGAATCAAAATCCAGTGCCTTAACCAGCTTGGCGATTCCCCTACGTTACTGACTGCTTGCCGTCATGTTGGCCAGTATTATACCGACTATTTGACGCTAAGCAAAATCTTTTTTTGCTCTCTACAACATGGTGAGCATCGGATGGCGACTCAGCGCTTTTGCCTTCCAGGCGATCCAGACTGGTGGCACATTGCTGAGCACCGCATCCGCTTCTTCCTGACTCTCAAACGCACTAAACACACAAGCACCGGAACCAGTCATCCTGGCCTCACCGTAAGCACCCAGCCATTCTACCGCATCTGCTACCGGCTTGAAAAGACTGCATGCCACTTGCTGTAAATCATTCTTACCAAACCCGCCCGCATCGTTTCCTTCTGCGAGGTACCTGGAAAAGTCCGCTATTGTGACGGGTTCGGTATTTCTCGTCAAGCCTTCCGCGCAAAAAATTGCAGCAGTGGGGACTTGCACGCCCGGCTCGATCACCACATACCAGCATTCTGGCGTGGCGACAGGCTGCAAGGCCTCGCCCACGCCTTCGGCAAAGGCATTCTCGCCAAAGATGAAAAACGGGATATCGGCGCCCAGCGGCAAGCCCAGCGCCATCAATTCCTCGCGCGTCAACCCCGCTTGCCACAAACGGTTCAGCGCCATCAACGCCGTGGCCGCGTCGGACGAGCCGCCCCCCAGGCCGCCGCCCATGGGCAGCACTTTATCGATGGCGATATCGACGCCGCGCGGCAAGGCGCCCTTGCGGCGCAGTACTTCGGCCTGCAGCAATGTCGCGGCGCGGATGATCAGGTCCTGCTCCTGCGGCACGCCGGCGAGCGCCGTCACGCGGACAATCGCCGTGTCGTCGCGCAGCGCGAAGTGCAAGGTGTCGCCATGGTCGAGCAATTGGAACACCGTCTGCAGCAGATGGTAGCCATCGGCGCGGCGGCCGTTGACGTGTAGAAATAAGTTCAGCTTGGCCGGGGCCGGGCAATGGTTCAGGCTCGTCAGTGTCATGGTGCAGGTGCGGAAGTGGCGGGATCGAGCACGATGCGCAGCGAAACGGCATCGGCCTGTGCGCTGGCATTGCGTTCGGCATCGATACGCCGCGGTTGCGGCAAGGCGCCCGGTGTATTGTCGGCCGTATTTTGCCCTACTTCTTGCCACGACACATAGCGCAAGCGCCAGCCGTCTTTGGTCGTCACACTGTCGTTCGCGGGCGAAGCGACAAAGCGCTTGCCATCGGCGCCCACGGCATAGCCTTGCAGCCAGTCGCGCAAGCCCGACACGGGCAAGGACCAGCCCAGCATCTGCGCGCTCAGGGTATCGACATCGGGCGCGCTGCGCGGCGCCTTGCCGCTTTGCGTCAACACGGCCTGCTGCGGCGTAACGGCAATTGTCGCCAGGGTGCTGCCAACGGGCGAATACAGGGTCACATCCGTGCGCTGCGACGTCTGCTGCCAATTGAAATTGACGGTCGCCGATTCGGGCTTGTCATCCTTCTGGTACACCACGTTCAAGCGGCCCGTCAGCTCCACCTGTTCGCGGTACGGAGCCACGGCAGCACCCGATGGCGCGGCGCCGGACGAGAATGGCGAAGTCAGGGTCGAGCAGGCCGAGAGGGACAGGCAGACGAGTGCGAGGGGGAAAAGTTTTTTTAACATGGGCACAAGGAAAAACCAGCGCCATGGCGCTGGTTTTTTATAGTTGAGTTAATCGATTCAATCACAAACTGACATTCAAGCGCGCCAGGGTACTTTTCAGCGCATCGTTTTTCGGGTCCTTGCTGCGCGCATCGCGCCACAGTTTTTGCGCTTCATCCTTGTCGCCCTTCTGCCACAGCACTTCACCCAGGTGGACGGCAATTTCCGGATCGCTGCGCACGGCATAGGCGCGGCGCAGGGCGTTTTCCGCCGCGGCCAAGTTGCCCATGCGGAACTGTACCCAGCCCATGCTGTCCATGATGAACGGGTCGCCCGGCGCCATCTGCAAGGCTTTTTCGATCAGCGCATGGGCTTCCGGCAAGCGGATGCCCCGCTCGGCCAGCGAGTAGCCCAGGGCGTTATACGCATGCTGATTGTCAGGCGCCAGCGCCATCACGCGGCGCAGGCTGGCCTCCATCAGATCGAGTTTATCCAGGCGCTCGGCCAGCAAGGCGTAGTCGTACAGCAGTTCCGGATTGTCAGGGAAGCGCAGCAAGGCGTTTTCCAGCACCGTGTAGGCGCTTTGCACATAGCCGGCGTCGCGCAGGAATTGCGCATCGACCAGCAGCACCTGCGCCTGGCTTGCCGGATCGTCCGTTTCGATTTCCGTCAGCGCCTTGCGGGCCGCATCGAGATTGCCGCCACGGGCGATCAGCTGGGCGCGGCGCAAGCGCGCCTCGACGTAACCAGCCGACGCGCTGTTGTCGACCTTGTCCAGCCAGGCGATGGCGCCGGCCGTGTCGCCGCGCGTCTCGGCGATCTGCGACAAAATCATCAGGGCCTTGAACGGATCGCGCGTATCGCCAGGGGATTTTTCAAGCACGGCCAGGAAGCGCTTGAAGTACTGCTCCGCGCCCTTGGTGTCTTCCAGTTGCAACGCCACGATACCCAGCGCATACAGGGCGCCCACGTTATCGGGCGCGCTTTTCAGCAGCAGCAGGAACTGGTCGCGCGCCGGCTCCAGCTGTTTTTGTTCGACTAGCAGGCGTGCATACGCGCCGCGCACTTCGACGGCGTCCGGATTCTTTTGCAGGAAAGTGGCCAGCACCTTGCCCGCCGCCTCGGACTCGCCCGTCACCTGCGCCAGGGTCAGCACGGCCAGCTCGGAGTTCGGCTTGATGGCCAGCGCCTTGTCCGCTTCGCCGATGGCGCGTTCACGCTCGCCGATCGACAGGGCGCCCTGCGCCAGCACCAGGTGCGCTTCGAACATGTCCAGGTAGGGCTGCACCAGGCGCGTCACCATCGAATAGGCATACAGCTTGTCATTCGAGCGCGACAAAATCTGCTGCATCTGGAACAGGGCCACGCCGCGCGCGCCCGCCGGCGCATTGGCCAGGCGTTCGGCAAAAATCGGTTCCGCTTCTTCGATCTTGTCCGTCAACACGACAAAGCCGAGGAAGAACTGCGTCGCCTCGTCCGAGTCGGGCGCCAGCTCGCGCCACAGGCGGATCGCCGCCAGCGCTTCGCCACCCTGCTTGGCGGCCAGCGCCATTTCGGAAGCGCGGCGCGCCAGGCGCGGGTCGCGCGTCTGCTGCGCCGCCACCATCATCGTCACGTACGGCCCTTGCCACTGGCCGCTCTTGAATTCCATTTCAGCCTTGGTCAGCTTGTACAGCAAGTCGCTGGTCAATTCGACCTTCGGCAGCCCGTCGCCGCCGGCCCCCTCCTTGGAGGTGGCGTCCGACTCCTGCGGCGCAGCGGGCACGGCCGCAGAGGGGCTGGCCGCGGCATCGGCGGGGGTGACAGGCGTCTGCGCCATGGCATGCGTGGCCATCAGGGCGGACAAGGTTACAATGGCGAAAGCGTTTTTCAAAGGCTGATCCTGGCTAAACGGCAAAGTTTGATTCTACGCCCAACACGGCTATTGCGTACTTCACGTATGTAACGAAATATATACGTCGTGGCGGCGTAGCCTGCCCGGACCAGCCCTGCGCCGGCAAGCCACCTGTTTTTACCCGGTTTTCAACCATTCGAGTCCTATGCCAGAATTGCCAGAAGTCGAAGTCACACGGCGCGGTGTCGCGCCCCACATCGAGGGCCGCGCCGTGCGCGCCGTCGTGCTGCGCCGCGAAGGCTTGCGCTGGCCCTTCCCGCCGGCCCTGGGTGAACAATTATCGGGGCAAACCATCGGCCTGACGGGGCGGCGCGGCAAATACCTGCTGATCCACTTCCGCCACGGCACCCTGATCATCCACCTGGGCATGTCGGGCCATTTGCGCGTGCTGCCGACGGGGACGGAGGCGCAAAAGCACGACCATTTCGACCTCGTCGTGGAAGACGCGGATGGCGGCAGCCAGGTGCTGCGCATGACGGACCCGCGCCGCTTCGGCGCCGTGCTGTGGCACGACGAGGCCGACGGCCCGCTCGATAGTCATGCACTGCTGCGCGGCTTGGGCACGGAACCGCTGGAAGGCGGCTTCACGGGCCAGCTGCTGTTCGAAAAAACGCGCAACAAGGGCACCAACATCAAGCAGGTGCTGATGGCGGGCGACATCGTCGTCGGCGTGGGCAATATCTATTGTTCCGAAAGCCTGTTTCGCGCGGGGATCAACCCGAAGACGCCGGCCCGGCGCATCGGCCTGGCGCGCTATGAGAAACTGGCGCAAGCGATCCGCGACGTGCTGGCCGAAGCCATCGTGCAAGGCGGCAGCACCCTGCGCGATTTCATCGGCGTGAACGGCCAGTCCGGCTACTTCCAGCAGACGTATTTCACATACAACCGCGCGGGCAAGCCATGCCGCGTATGCGGCGCGACTATTCGCCAGATCGTGCAGGGACAGCGTTCCACGTTTTATTGCGTGAATTGTCAAAAGTAAGTCATACAGGGTGCCAGATGGTCAGAGACTTGGAACAATACAGCGCTTGGCGGCAGGACGTGCAGGCCGCCTTGCAGGCATACCGGCAAGCCGCCGGCGCGGCGGGCCTGGTCGACGGCGCGTCCGCGCTGCGCCTGGCGCGCTGTGGTTCCCGCCTGCTTGATGACCGTTTATCTGTCGCCTTCGTGGCGGAATTCTCGCGCGGCAAATCCGAGCTGATCAACGCCATCTTCTTTGCCGGCTATGGCCAGCGCATCCTCCCCTCAGGCGCGGGCCGCACCACCATGTGCCCCACCGAGCTGCTGTACGACGCGGCCTGGCCACCATCGATCCGCCTGCTGCCCATCGAGACGCGCGCGCAGAACCTGTCGACCAGCGACTACCGCGACCTGCCCGCCGCCTGGACCGTCCTGCCCCTGAACATAGAGGCGGGCGGCGACATGCAGGACGCCATCCGCCAGGTCAGCCTGACGAAAAAAGTCAGCGTGGAAGAAGCGGCGCGCTACGGCCTGTACGACGCCGACGACGTCGACGCTCCCGCCATGCTCGACGAAGACGGCCAGGTGGAAATCTCCATGTGGCGCCACGCCATCATCAACTTCCCCCATCCGCTGCTGAAACAGGGCCTGGTCATCCTCGATACGCCCGGCCTGAACGCCATCGGCACGGAACCGGAACTGACCCTGAACCTGATCCCGAATGCGCACGCGGTGCTGTTTATTCTGGCGGCCGACACGGGCGTCACGCGCAGCGATATCGAGGTATGGCGCAATCATATCGGCGCCGGTGCCGGGCGCCTGGTGGTGCTCAACAAGATCGACAGCATGTGGGATGAATTGCGCGGCGATGCCGAGGTGGCGCAAGCGATCGAACGCCAGCAGGCCAGCGTGGCGCATCTGCTGATGCTGGACGCTGGCCAGGTGTTTCCCGTCTCGGCGCAAAAGGCCCTGGTGGGCAAGATCAACCACGATGCGGCGCTGCTGGAAAAAAGCCGCCTGCAGGCGCTGGAGACGGCCCTGTTCGAGGAGCTGATCCCCGCGCGCAAGGACATCATCCGGCGCCAGCTGGCGTTCGACCTGGACGCCATCGAAGCGGCGCAGCAGGTGCAGGCGGCGGCGCGCGCGCGCGGCATCGCCGAGCAGCTGCACGAGCTGCACAGCCTGCGCGGCAAGAACCAAAGCGTGATTGCCCACATGATGCGGCGCATCGATATCGAGAAGAAGGAATTCGACAGCAGCCTGTTCAAGCTGCAAGCGACGCGCGCCGTGTTTACCCGCCTGTCGACGGAGCTGTATACGAGCCTGGGCATGGACATCGTGCGCGACGATATCGATGGCGTGCGCGCGGCCATGCAGCGCAGCCGCTTTTTCACGGGCCTGCGCGAAGCCGTGCGCCAGTATTTCGAACGCATCGCCAGTAACCTGGACCGCTCGGAAGGCAAGACGGCCGAGATCACGGAAATGATGAACGTGATGTACCGCAAATTCGCCTCCGAACATGGCCTGGCGCTGGCCTTGCCGATGCCGTTTTCGCTGGCCCGCTACCGTCAGGAAATCGCCGACATCGAAGCCGTCTACCATAAACAGTTCGGCACGGCGACCCTGCTGACCACCAGCCGCGTCGTGCTGATGGAAAAATTTTTCGACACCATCGCCTCGCGCGTGCGCCGCAGTTTCACCAACGCCAATGACGACGCCAGCGCCTGGCTGAAAGTCATCATGGCGCCGCTCGAAGCGCAGATCGTCGAGTACAAGGAGCAGCTGAAACTGCGCTTTGCCTCGATCCAGCGCATCCACGACGCTACCGGCAGCCTGGAACAGAAAATCGCCGGCTTCGAGGCGAGCCTGGCGGCGCTCGAACGCGACAAGGCGCAGCTGGCGCAATTGCTGGCCGCCTTGCGCGCGGCCAGCGCAACATAAGAAACATCACACCACAGAACACTGGAATCCTGCATGAAACGTCTGCTGCATCCGCTCTCGCCCACCACGGGCGCAACTCAGTTTGAAAACGCGCCTGAAAATTATATCGACCCGACTTTTTCCGCCACCGTCATCACCTGGCAAAAGCAGCATGGCCGCCATGCGCTGCCGTGGCAAAACACGCGCGACGCCTACCTGATCTGGCTGTCCGAAATCATGCTGCAGCAAACGCAAGTCACCGCAGTACTCGGCTACTACGCGCGCTTCCTCGAACGCTTCCCCACCCTGCGCGATCTGGCGGCAGCACCGGTGGAAGACGTGATGGCGCAATGGAGCGGCCTGGGCTACTACACGCGGGCGCGCAACCTGCACAAGTGCGCGCAGCGCGTGGTGGCCGAATACGATGGCGTCTTCCCCAGCGACCCGGCCCTGCTGGCCGACCTGCCCGGCATCGGCCGCTCGACGGCCGCTGCCATCTCCGCGTTTTCCAGCGGCACGCGCGCGGCCATCATGGACGGCAACGTCAAGCGCGTGTTTGCGCGCACCTTCGGCATTGATGCCTATCCCGGCGAGAAACGGGTCGAGGAAGCCATGTGGCGCCGTGCCGAAGCACTGCTGCCGGAATCGGGTATCGAAGCCTACACGCAGGGCTTGATGGACTTCGGCGCCACCCTGTGCACGCGCAGCAGCCCCGATTGCGGCCGCTGCCCGCTGCAACCGCGCTGCGTGGCCTACGCCACCGGCCGCACCAAGGATTTGCCGGTGCGCAAACCGAAGAAAACCAGCCCGGAAAAGCACGCCGTCATGCTGCTCATCGTCGACGACGGCCAGGTGCTGCTGGAGCAGCGCCCCGGCTCGGGCATCTGGGGCGGCTTGCTGTCGCTGCCCGAACTCGATGGCCATATGCTGGCCGATGCAGACTCGCCGCGAGAGATAGACCAGCAGCTACTGGTGCGCGCCGTGGCGCCGTTCGGCGAGATCGAGACGCAGGAACGGCTGCTGCCCATCGTGCACGTGTTTACCCACTACAAGCTGCACATCGTGCCCTGTCGCATCACCCTGGCGCGGCGCCTGGCGCTGGCCGGGGAAGCCACGCACGTCTGGTACGACGGGGCGAAAATTGCGGATGCGCCGCTGCCCGCGCCCATCAAGAAACTGCTGCTGGAGCTGTTCGGCGATGCGCGCGCGGCGCAGCGCAGCATGTTCTAGTGCGACGTTTTTTACTGTTCGCGCTGACGGCGCTGTGCCTGCACGGCGCCCAAGCAGCTGACGCGCTGCCAGAGGTACGCATTGGTGTACTGGCCTACAAGGGCGGCGACGCCGTGCAGCAGGACTGGTCGTACGTGACGCGCCACCTGCAAGCGAGCATCCCCGGCATCCGTTTTACATTGGCCGACTACGACCAGGCGGGCCTGACGCGCGCCGTGCAGTCGCAAGCGATCGCCTTCGCCATCACCAGCAGCGGCCATTACGTGGCGCTGGAACACAGCGACGGCGCCAGCCGCATCGCCACGATTGAATCGCCGTGGACGGACTCGCCGCGCCAGGCCATCGGTTCGGCCATCGTCGTGCGCAGCGCGTCGCCGCTGCACGACCTGGCCGACCTGGCGGGCAAGAACGTGATGGCGGTGGCGCCCGATGCGTTTGGCGGCTACCAGATCGCCGCGCGCGAACTGCGCGAAGCGGGCATCGATCCCGCGCGCGATTTTGCCAGCCTGCGCTACAGCGGCTTTCCCTCGCAGCAGATCGTCGACGCCGTGCGGGCGGGACGCATGGATGCTGGCATCGTGCGCACCTGCCTGCTGGAACAGATGGTGGCGCGCGGCGAAGTGCGCGCCGATGAACTGCGCGTGATCACCACGCGCCCGATTCCCGGTTTTCGCTGCGCCAGCTCGTCGCGGCTGTATCCGGACTGGCCCTTCGTGGCCCTGCGCCAGACGCCACCCGCGCTGGCGAAAAAAGTGGCACAGGCCCTGCTGGCCATGCCGCGTACCGATGAAGGTTACAGCTGGACGGTGCCCAGCGATTACCAGATCGTCGATGAACTGTTCCGCGAGCTGCGCATCGGCCCCTACGCCTACCTGGACAAGCTGACGTTCGAGACGGCCCTGCGCCGCTACTGGGGCTGGATGCTGCTGGTGCTGGCCTTGCTGGTGGCCTGGGCCGTGCATACGGTGCGCGTGGAATACCTGGTCAGCCGGCGCACGGAGCAATTGCGCGCGGCCCAGCACCAGCAGCGCGCGCTGGAAGAACAGGCACGCCAGCGCCAGGCCACGCTCGACCACACGGCGCGCCTGGCCATCCTGGGCGAAATGGCCAGCGCCATCGCGCATGAATTGAACCAGCCGCTGGCGGCCATCGGCAATTTCGCGCGCGGCATGGCGCGCCGCATCGCGGCGGGCCGGCTCGACGCGGCGCCACTGCTCGACGGCGCGCAGGAAATCGCCACGCAAAGCGAACGCGCGGGCGCCATCATCCGTCACATCCGCGCGATGGCGCAAAAACGTCCCGCGCACAGCACGCCCTTCGCCCTGGCCGACGCCGTGGAGCAGGCCGTTGCGCTGTTCCGCGCGGCCCATCCGCAAGCGCGGATCGATTGGCGCCACGACAGCACCAGTCCGGACGCGCACGTGCTGGCCGACCCGCAGCAAGTGCAGCAGGTGCTGCTCAATTTGCTCAAGAACGCGCTCGATGCGCAGCTGGAAAACGATAATCCGGGGCACCCCATCGGCGTGCTGCTGCACCGCGAAAATGGCGCCTGCACGGTGGCCGTGCGCGACGCCGGTTGCGGCCTGCAGGCGGCGCAAATGGCACGCTTGTTCGAACCCTTTTTTACCACCAAGGCCGAAGGCCTGGGCCTGGGTATGTCGCTCAGCAAAAGCATCATCGAATCGTTCGGCGGCAGCCTGTCGGCGCATGCCAACGCCGATGCGCCAGGCTTGACGGTCTGGTTCCGCCTGCCCGAAGATAGCGGTATGGAAGCGCACAAGGAAATACAAGAGGAAACACCATGAATGAAAGCGATGCGATCATCTTTGTCGTCGACGACGACGCCGCCATGCGCCGCTCGCTGGCCTATCTGTTCGATTCGGCCGGCTGGCAAGTGGCGACGTTCGAATCGGCGCGCGACTTCCTGCAGCGCTATGATGGCCATGCACCGGGTTGCTTGCTGCTCGACGTGCGCATGCCCTTGATGAGCGGCCTGGAACTGCAACAGGAGCTGGCGCGCCATGCGATAGCGCTACCCGTGATTTTCCTCAGCGGCCATGGCGACCTGGCCATGGCCGTGCAAACGATGAAGGCCGGCGCCTGCGATTTTCTGGAAAAGCCGTGCAAGGACCAGGTGTTGCTGGACGCGGTCTCGCGCGCCGTGGCCCGCAGCGTGGATGAGAGCCGCAACGCCGCCAGCGCGAATACGGCGCAATCGGCGCTGGCCAGGCTCACCGCGCGCGAGCGCGAAGTGGCGCTGCTGATGGCCGAAGGCAAAGCCTCGAAAGTCATCGCCCGCGAGCTGGGCATCAGCGACAAGACGGTGCAGGTGCATCGCCATAACACGATGGAAAAACTGGGCCTGCACTCAGCCGCCGAGGTGGCCCGGCTGCTGATGGCCAGCGGGGAGATTTAAGCCCGCACGATGCGCGCCGGCAGTCCCTGCCGCACCGACGTACCCGACACGGGATCGACAAACACATTCTTGTCGCCGCGGCTCGGGTCCGTCAATCCCAGATCGTTCAGGTTGATGCCCGCGCCGATGGCCGGTTCGTCGGGCTGATGCAACTTGCCGATGCGGTGGGCCCGCGCGCCATGCTCCTTGTGGCCAAAGCCATGCTCAATGGCGATCACGCCCCGCTGCACCCCATGGCGCAGCATCACCGTGGCCCTGGCCCTGCCGCCCGGCGTTTCCAGAATAATTTCATCGCCATTTTCCAGTTTCAAACGCGCCGCATCGTCGGGATGCACGGCAACCGGGTTGTCAGGATGGATGCCGCGCAAGCGCCGTGCGCCGATGCTGTAGGAGTTCTGCAGCGCCGATTTGAAACTGATCAACTCGAATGGCCACTCGCTGGCCGGGTAGGCCTTGCGCACGGGCGTGCCGTCAGCAAACGCCGCCACTCTCCAGGCGGGCGTACCGGGGAAACGTTTGCCGCTCAAGCTGTTCTTGCTCACGCCCAGGCCCTCGTTGTACAGCATCATCGGCTTCAGATAGCGGTGCGTGGACCAGTCCTGCGGATACGGCGTCTCATCAAGCACCGGCACGGGAGCCGCCGGCGCCTTGGCATTCGCCGGTGGCGGCAGGCGCAGGCCGAACATCTCGCCATAGCTCTGATAGCGTCCTCCGCGCGCCAGCATGAAGGCCACCTTGCGCCACTCTTCCGGCTTCAGGGTGCGCTCCAGGTCGGGGCGGATGCGCGCCACGCCGGACAGTTCGATGTCGTCGTCGCTCGCCTCCGGCACGGCTGTCTTGCCCTGCCAGGCGATGTTGGCGCCGCCGCGCAGATACCAGTCTTCCGCGCGCAGCAAGGGGAAGCGCTGGCCATCCATGTCCTGCAAGGCCTCCGGGCCGAAGCCCGGCAGGGCCATCGTTTTGGCCAGCGCGATGAAGAACGATTCCATGCAGATGGTCTGGCCATCCGGCGTTTTCTGCACGCGCGGTTCGACCACGGGCCAGCGCGCCGTGCTCATTTTGACGGGCATGCCGCCCCAGGCGCCGGCCCAGCCCCAGCTTTCGTACAGCAAGGTATCAGGCAGCAGGTAGTCTGCAAACGCCGAGCTTTCATTGATGAAGGGGTCGATGGCGACGATCAGGGGAATCTTCTTCGGATCGGCCAGCTCCTTGCCGATCTGCGCGCGCAAGCCCGTGATGCCGTAGACGGGATTACAGCTCCACAGGATCAGCGCCTTCAAGGTGTACGGATAGCCGTTCATGGCGCTGGTGAGCCACTCGGTCGCCAGCGCGGGCGCGTTCGGATACCACGGCGCCCTGGCCGGATACGCCTTGCCCGCTTCCTTCTTCAGCTTGAATTCCGAGGTTTTTTCATATGGCACATTGCGCCCGATCGGCATGCCCGTCGCCTTGATCTCGCCGTCGAAACTCTCCAGGTTATAGCGCGGCCCAGGCCCCGCATCCTTGAAGCTGCCGCCATTGACCAGGGTGCCGCCCTTGCGGTTCAAGTTGCCGATCAGTGTATTGAGCATGACCAGCGCATAGGCGTTATAAAAACCGGCGCCCGACATCATGCCGCCATGCGCATTGACGGCCGCGCGCTTGCCATGGCTGGTGAGTTCCTGCGCCAGGCCTTCGATGATGTCGCGCCCGATGCCGCAGGCAGCCGAGTATTCATCCATGCTGTGGCGCTGCGCTTCTTCGTTGAGCATCGTCATGGCCGTCTTCAGGTGCAGCGGCGCGCCAGCCACCTCCAGCGCACCGTCGAAGAACAAGCGACCCTCGCCCTTGGCGGCATTGTGCGGCACGATCGCTTGCGTGGCAGCGTCGACCACGCAGAAGGCGTCGCCATCCTTGTAGCGCTCTTCTTCCGCCAGCTCCACCGCGCCGATGTCGGACGCGCGCAGGTAGCGGCCATCGCGCGGATGGCCCTTTTCATTGATTATCAAATGCGTGGCATTGCACCAGGCGGCCTCGCCCGCCGCTTCCGCCACCTTCAGGTTCGGCTGCGCGAGGAAGTTACGGTCATAGCGTTCGTGCTCGATGATCCAGCGTATCATCGCCATGGCCAGCGCGCCATCCGTGCCCGGCTTGATCGGCACCCAGCGGCTGCGGTCGCCCGCGGCCAGGCTGTCCGCATTCGTCAGCACGGGATCGACGACGACGTAGCTGAAGTCGCGCTTGCCCGAACGGGCTTTCGCGATCAGGGTGCCCTGGCGCTTGAACGGATTGCCCGCATTGCCGGGCGCCGTGCCCACAAAAATGCAAAATTCCGTATTTTCCAGGTCCACTTTCGCATGCGGCATTTTCTTCATGTCGCCGAACATGGCGCCCGAGCCGCTGCGATACGCACCGCCGCAATACGAACCATGATTGACCAGGTTCAAACTGCCGTACGACTGCTTGAAAAAGCGCGTGCCGAACGCCAGGCGACCGTCGTCCGTGCTGCACATCAGGCCCACCTGATTGACTTGCGGGCCCAGTTCCGGCTGCGCCGGATCGATCGGTTTTTCCAGTTCGCGCAAGGCGCGCAAGCCCTGCACGTGGCCTTCGCCAAACAGGTCGCCGCCTTCCGTCACTTCCTTCACCAGCTGATCGAAGGCGATCGGCTCCCACTGGCCGCCGCCGCGCGGTCCCACGCGCTTCATGGGCGCCAGCACGCGGAACGGCGACTCCATCTGCTCCAGTACGCCATTGCCGCGACCGCAAGCGGTCGAGCGCCCTTTCAAGCCCTTTTCCTGATAGCGCGAGAGCGACACAAAACTGTCGCGTATTGAGGTCTGGTAAGGCAACGCCGGATCGGCCGACATGGGGCTGTAGGGATTGCCCGCCACGCGCAGCACCTTGCCGCTTTTTTTATCCAGGCGCACGCGCACGCCGCAAAACGTGGTGCAGCCCATGCACATGGTGTAGCTGACCTGCTGGTCGGGATTGAGCGTCAATTTTCCCGTGGTGGTATCGACGGAAAACTCGGGCGGCAGGGAATTGCCGTGCAAGCGCTGTACGGGTTTGTCCTTGCCCAGCGCGTGGTCGACCATGCGGCCGGCCGTGGTGGAAAAGCTGGCGGCAAAGGCGGCCAGGCCGCCGCCGATGGCGCCGTAGCGCAGCAGCTTGCGGCGCTTTTCGTTTTCGTCTTCAGGGACGTCGTTGCGGTCATCGTTATTTGTGTGTTCGTTCATTTTTGACTCCTCAGTGCATGGCCATGGCAGGACGGCGGCGTGTAGCAATCGCGCGTCCCGCCCATGGCAAAAATTCCAGCATCAGCAACAGCAGCGCGATCCACAGGCCGGCCGTGCCGATGATTCCCAGCAAGCCGTCGTTCCCCATCGGCAGGTGGTAGTCGTACAGGCCCGCGCCCGTTTTCGGGATCGTCTGGCCGCCGATGAAAATCGTCCAGCGCATCATCCAGGCGCTATGCAGCGCGATCAGGCCATTCACCAGGCCACTCGTGGCCGGACGCCAGATGGCCAGCGCCATCGGCACGATGGACGACAGCACGGCCCAGACAGCCGTGAACTGCCATTGCGGCATGCCGGCCACCTGGGTAAACGCCATGCTGTGGCTGGCGCTCACGCCGGACAGGCTGACGAACAGCCAGCCGCCGCCCAGCGCCAGCACCAGCGCCAGCGACAGGGCCAGCGCGCGGTTCAAGGACACTTCCAGGGCCTGGTCGCGGCCCGGCAGGAAGCGGTTGAACAGCAACGCCAGGCCCACGGCCCCCACAAAGGCCGTGGCGGCAAATTGCGCCGGCAGGAAAGGCGTGAACCACAGGGGACGGGCGCGCACCACCATCACTTCCATGCCCGTGTACAGGCCCACGACAAACGCCGCGAGCAAGGTGAAGGCGGCGGCGATACGGATGGCCCGCAGGGAGGCGGCACCACCGCGCCCCGCCAGGCGGTACAGAAAGGCCAGACGATCCTGGCCCTGCCCCCGCGTGGCGAAGTCCACGCGCAGCGCCAGCCATGCGTACAGCATCAGACAGCCCAGATACAGGGGAATGAAGAACGAGCCCCACGACATCCACGACTGCGGCTGGAAGTAAATATAGAAGTGATAGAAGCGACCCGGCCCGTGCAGGTCGGCCAGCAGCGCCACGGGCGCCGTCATGCCGCAGACGAGGGACGCCAGCAGCGCGATGCGCCCCAGGCGTTCATACGCCTTGCGGCCAAAGACGAAGTACGGCAAGGTCAGCATGAAGCTACCGTAACTGAGGCCGATGAGGAAAAAATACTGCACCGCCCACGGCAGCCATGCCGCCTCGCGCGTGACGTTGAGAATTTCGGTGATGTGGCTGTCCATGGTTTATTTCCCGTGTTTGCTCGGTTGCCAAAGTGTCGCTTCGCCCTCGACGTGGCCGGCGAAGCGCGTGTCCAATCCCAGATAAAACACGTGGGGCTGGGTGCCTTGCTCGGGTTTGAGCACCTTCACCTTGTTCTCGCTGAGCAGCTGGTGCACCATGCTTTCCGGATCATTCAGATCGCCGAAGATGCGCGCGCCGCCGACGCAGGTTTCCACGCAGGCCGGCAGCAAGCCTTCGTCGACGCGGTGCGCGCAGAATGAGCATTTGTCGGCCTTGCCCGTTTCGTGGTTGATGAAGCGCGCGTCGTACGGGCAGGCTTGCACGCAGTAGGCGCAGCCTACGCAGCGGTCGCCGTCGACGACGACGACACCATCCTTGCGCTGGAAGGTGGCGCCCACGGGACAGACGGGAATGCAGGGCGGATTGGCGCAGTGGTTGCACAGGCGCGGCAGCATGTAGGTGCCGCAGCGGTTCTCTTCCTTGACTTCATAGGTCGAGACGACGGTGCGGAAGCTGTTTTCCGGCACGGCGTTTTCCATGATGCAGGAGACCGTGCACGCCTGGCAGCCGATGCACTTCCGCACATCGACCACCATCGCCCAGCGCTGCCCGCCTTCGCCCTTGGTGGCCGCCTTGCTTGGCAGCGGCGCGATGGCCGCCCCGATGGTTACGGCTGGCAAGGCGCGCAAGAAACTGCGGCGCGATTCAATCATGACACTCTCCTTGACTATGGGCGGCAAGCCCTTGTTGACTTGCTGCCATGATAGAAAAGAAGTTGCCGTACGGATATTGGGGTGATCGGGTGGGGGCCTAGATGATCATGCCAATTGACAGGATCGACAATGCGGAGTAGGTCGGATTAGCGGGGCCGCCGAGGCGCGCCAGCGCGTAATCCGACAACATTGTTGGCATGAAGTGTCGTGGTATCGCGCAGACATGTCGGATTACGCTGCGCTAATCCGACCTACGTCAGATTCCCCATGACCGCTTGCATTGGTAGGTCGGGTTAGCCGGCACGGCGTAACCCGACATGAAGCGTCGCGCGGGCATGTCAGTCCACGCAGTGACCGTTACAGCTCATCGAGCGAATACAGCCTGCGGTGTTCGCGGATCGCGTAGCGGTCCGTCATGCCGGCGATATAGTCGGCGATCTTGCGCGCCTGCTTGGTCACATCATCGCCATTGACTTGATAATCGGGCGGCAGCAGGGCCGGTTCGGCCATGAAGCTGTCGTACAGTTCGCGCACGATGCGGCTCGCCTTTACCCGCATGCGGTTGACCTGGTAGTGGCGGTACAGGTTTGCCCTTAAAAAGCGTTTCAGGTCCGTCGCGTCACGGCGCATGGCGTCCGAAAAGCGGATCAGCGGGGGGCTGGCGCGCACTTCGTTCACATCGCGCGGCGCCGCGTCGAGGATCAGGGCATTCGACGTGACGATCAGATCGTCGGCCAGGGCGGTGATCAATCGGCGCAGGGTTTCGTAGATGGCGCGCCGGCCCGACAGGCCGGGAAACGCTTGCTGCACCTCGCGCCACAGGCGGCCAAAAAATTCCACCTCTTCCAGCTGTTTGATGGTGATCAGGCCCGAACGCAGGCCGTCGTCGATATCGTGGCTGTTGTACGCGATTTCATCGGCCAGATTGGTCAGCTGGGCTTCCAGGGTCGGTTGCGTGCGGTCGATGAAGCGCTGGGCCACGGGTCCCAGTTCGCGCGCATGCGCCAGCGAGCAGTGTTTCAATATGCCTTCGCGCGTCTCGAACATCAGGTTCAAGCCATCGAAGGCGCCGTAGTGCTCTTCCAGCGTGTCGACCACGCGCAGGCTTTGCAGGTTGTGTTCGAAGCCGCCGTGCGCCTGCATGCACTCATTGAGCACGTCCTGGCCCACGTGGCCGAACGGTGTGTGGCCCAGGTCATGCGCGAGGGCGATGGCTTCCACCAGGTCTTCATTGAGGCGCAGGTTGCGCGCGATGGAGCGTCCCACCTGCGCCACTTCCAGGCTGTGCGTCAGGCGCGTGCGGAACAGGTCTCCCTCGTGATTGAGGAAAACCTGGGTCTTGTATTCGAGGCGGCGGAAGGCCGAGGAATGGATAATGCGGTCGCGGTCGCGCTGGAACTGGCTGCGCGAGGCGTGTGCCGCCTCGGCAAAGCGACGTCCCTGCCCCTGTGCCGAATGGGCTGCATAGGGGGCCAGGAAGTCTTCGGGCAGCATCTTATTGCACTCCGGCGGCCAGCGTGGCCAGCACCAGTTCGTGCGGCGCCGACGTGATGCACGGGCTGCCCAGCGGTTTCAACAGGATGAACTTGATGGCGCCGCCCTCGTTCTTCTTGTCCACTTCCATCAGTTCCAGCCAGCGCTCGACACCGAGGTCCGGCGCCTTGACGGGCAAGCCGGCGGCGGCGACGAGTTTACGCAAGCGCTCCACGGCCGCCTGGTCGATATAGCCCATGCGGCACGACAGATCGGCCGCCATCACCATGCCGCAGCCGACGGCTTCGCCGTGCAGCCAGTGGCCGTAGCCGAGGCCAGCTTCAATGGCGTGGCCAAAGGTGTGGCCGAAGTTCAGGATGGCGCGCAAACCGCCTTCGCGTTCGTCCTGGCGTACCACGTCGGCCTTGATTTCGCAGGAACGGGCGATGGCGTAGGCCAGGGCGCCCTTGTCGCGCGCCATCAGCTTGGCCATGTTCGCCTCGATCCAGTCGAAGAAGGCCGCATCGATGATGGCGCCATGCTTGATCACTTCGGCCAGGCCGGCCGACAGCTCGCGCGCCGGCAGGGTTTCCAGGGTCGAGGTGTCGGCGATCACGGCGCGCGGCTGGTAGAAGGCGCCGATCATGTTCTTGCCCAGCGGGTGGTTGATGCCCGTCTTGCCGCCGACGGAGGAATCGACCTGCGCCAGCAGGGTGGTAGGCACCTGCACGAAGCCGATGCCGCGCATGTAGCTGGCGGCCGCATAGCCTGTCAGGTCGCCGATCACGCCGCCGCCCAGCGCCACCAGGGTGGTCTTGCGGTCGCATTTGTTGGCCAGCAGCGCGTCGAAGATCTGCATCAGGCTGGCCCAGTTTTTATATTCTTCGCCGTCCGGCAGGACGATGCAGATCACTTCGCGACCATCACTGGCCAGTGCTGCCTGCAGGCGACCCAGGTACAACGGCGCAACGGTAGTATTGGTGACGATGGCCACCTTGTGGCCGCTGATATGGCGCAGCAGCGCATCGGCGTCGGCCAGCAGGCCGGGACCGATGGCGATCGGATAACTGCGTTCGTCGAGGTCTACGCTCAACAACATTTTGGATTGCTCGTTCATCGAAGGCTCTGCATGAATGACGCAGTTGGGCGAAGCTTCGCATTCGAGGCTGGCCAGCTGCATCAGGATGGTCTGAACCATCGATTGTACGTTAGGACGGCCCGTGTCGATGACAATGTCGGCCACTTCCATGTAATGGGGCTCGCGCTGCGATGTCAATTCTTCCAGCTTCTTGCGCGGGTCGGCCGTCTGCAGCAGCGGGCGATTCTTGTCATGGCTGGTGCGCGCCAGGATGTTGCTGACGCTGGCGCGCAGATACACGACCGTGCCCCGTTCCTTCAGGTAGGCGCGGCTGTCGGCATTGAGGATGGCCCCGCCGCCGGTGGCCATGACGATGCCTTCCTGGGCGCTCAAGTCGCGGATGACCTCGGCCTCGCGCCGGCGAAAGCTGGCCTCGCCCTCGATTTCAAAGATCCACGGGATGGTCGCTCCCGTGCGTGCCTCGATTTCGTGGTCGGAATCGACAAAGCGCAAGCCCAGCTTGCGGGCCAGGATGCGCCCGATGGTGGTCTTGCCTGCGCCCATGAGGCCGACAAGGAAAATATTACTGTTGGAAATTTCAGACACTTTTTATATCAATCAGAAAATAAGCGGGCACCGCCTTTACGGCGCCCGTTTCCCCTTGCGTCAAGGACAGGAGAATGTCAGTCTAAACGGGTAACTGGTGGCGTTACCCAGCGGCGTCGTCACTGTTACATTAAACGTGCTGACCACATTCGCTACACAATTTGTCGGCGTCAGGCTGTTAATTGTAACGGCATGCCGGCCTCCCTGGTTACCTTGAATGTTGCCTCCGGTACGGTCATCCACGCCAAACGTGTTGTGCGGATAGATATTTTGGATGCTATCCGGGGTGATGGAGCCGACTCCATTGATCATGTTCGTGATCGCGACAGTCGTCCCGGAAGGCATGGGGTTTTGACGCAAATCGCTCAATCGCAGGCTGAATTGACGCACTGCCGCGGCGGAAACGCTCCCAAGATCATAGGTGCTGCGATCCAGGCTTACCTGGGCCGACTGATCGAACAGCGTGACATTTTCGGGACGGCTGCCGCTCAGGAAAATGGCGATCTTCGCGAACAGCGTCTTGCTGCCGTCCGAAGTGCTGGCGCAGACGGTTGCCAGGCCTGGCCACAGGCTGTCGGGCGTGCCGCCATGGCTGACGTCATTGCAGGGCGTGAGTGGCGGATTGGTCGCCACGCGCGGATTCTGGCTGCGGAAGTCGACCGAGCAGCCGCCGTTCATGGTGGTGCAGCCGCCCATGCTGGACGAGCCGATGGCGCCCAAATTGCTCTGAAATGCCACTGGCGTGCCGTCAGGTACGGGGTTGCCCGCTTGATCCGCCAGCAAGATAGTGACGGTCGTGGCAGGGGTGCCTACGGGGCTGTCATACGACCAGCCTTCCACGCTGGACTTGACGGAGCTGAGCGAAAACGCCGTTTGCACAGGCAAACCAGTCGTTACCAGGATGGAATCGGACAAGGTGGAAATGCCAGAGGCCAGGCTGGCCTTGACGCGGAAGGTGGTCGGGGTGGTGCCGGAATTGACGGTGGTGATGACGTCACCGTTGGCATCCGTGGTGTCTGTCACTTTATTGAGCGTCATGCCAGGGCCGTTCAACAGCGCAAACGTCACTTCCTGGCCGACCAGCGGTTTGTTGAAAGTATCGAATACGCGGAAAGTCAGCGTGGCCATTTCCGTGCGCGCTATGCCGCCCTGCCCTTGAATCACGATCGATTTTCCTACCGGACTGACGGCGGAAAACTGTACCGATGCCGGCGCGACGCGGCCGATCGGCAGCGTCGCGTGATACATGGAAGCGCTGCCCATCACTGTGGCATTGACCATATCGTAGTCATTGCAGCCCAGGTCACGGAAAACAGCCGTAGCCTTGCCGTTGACTACCGGCACGCCGCTGGTCACGCTAGCCTTGCCAGCCTGCACGCAGGTCGAACTGAAATTGACCGTCTGGCCTGATCCCGTGTACAGGCTGGTGCCAGCCATGACATCGACCGTGACGTTGGTGGTGCCATAGGCCGGGATGCTGGCGGGCGAAAACTGCATGTTGCTCGCTATCAGGTCGGTGGCTCCCAGCACATAATTGATCTGGCTGCTGGCGACGGCGCCATTGGCCGTCGTCGTCGCCTGCAAAGTGGCCGCGCCGCTGGCGGACAGGCTGAATGGCCGCAGCGTGACGCTGGCCGTGCCTGTCGCATCGGTCAGTGCCGTTCCTACCGATGACGACATGACGGCCAGAGTGTTGTCAGTGGAGAACGCGACCAGGGCGTTGGTGACAGGCTTGCCGTTTAAATCGGTCACCAGGGCTTTGGCCGTCAGCGGCGTGGCACTCGACAATGCATTGCTGGCGCTATTACCACTGAACAGCGACAGCGTCATTTTCGCGCCCGCAGCCTGCGCTGCCTTGACTTCATAACTCGCCTCGCCGGTGACCGTGGCGGTGCCCGCCGCGACTGTGGCCGTCAGCTTGCCCGCACCGGTGACCGTCGCATTCAAGGCCGAGACAGTGATGCTGGCATAGCCTTTGGCGTCCGTCAGCGCCGTGCCATTGGTCGACGACAGCGTTACCAGTGTGGCGTCGGCGGCGAATGTGACTATCGTATTGCTGACCGGAGCACCATTTTTATCGATCACCAGCGCCTTGGCCGTCAGTGGCGCGGTGCTGCTTAACGTACTGGCAGGCTGGTCGGCTGCGTTCAACAGGCTCACCGTGACCGTCGCGGCCACACCACCGGTGGTAGCACCGCCCTTGCCGCCATCGATGGTCGGATCACCGCCACCGCCGCCACACGCGGCCAGCACAGCGCTCAAGACCAGCAACGCCAGCCAATTCAATGCCCTACTCCAAGAAGTATTGCCTAAAGAAAAATTCCGCATAGTCGCCATCAGTCCGCTTTCGTTTGCATTGTTACTTAAACGTAAAGATGTGACATTAACGTGTTGCTGCCCGATCTGCCACTATTTTCGGCGTAATAAACACCATCAGTTCGGTTTTTTCTTGACTGCGGCCCGTGCTGCGGAAAAAAACACCGAGCACGGGGATGTCGCCCAGCAGCGGCACCTTGCTGTCCGTACCCCGTTCGGATTGCTGATAAATGCCACCCAGCACCACCGTGCCGCCGTCTTCCACCATCACTTGCGTGCGCACATGCTTGGTGTCGATGGCGAAGCCGGAACGCGTTTCCTGGCCCACGCTATCCTTGTTCACGTCCACTTCCAGCACCACGTTGCCGTCCGGCGTGATCTGCGGCGTGACCTCCAGGCGCAGGTTCGCCTTGCGGAACGTGATCGAGGTGGCGCCGCTGCTGGTGGCCACCTGGTACGGCAATTCGATGCCCTGCTCGATCAGCGCCAGCACCTTGTCGGCCGTCACCACGCGGGGGCTGGAAATGATCTTGCCCTTGCCGTCCGCTTCCAGCGCGGACAATTCCAGGTTCAAGAAGCGGTTGGCGGCTGCCGAAAACAGGCTCAGGGCGAAGCTGGCCGGCTGCAAGCCATTGATGCTGGCGGCAGGCAAGTTGACGAATTGCGTGTTCGGCACGAAGGCGCCGCTGCCTGCCACCGTTTGCCCCGTCGCCTCGCCCACGCCCTGATACGTGCCGCTGATGGCCGCGCGGCGTCCGCTGCCGCCCAGGGAAAAACCGGGCACCTGGCCCGCTGCCAGGCGCTGATCCGTAAAGCCCAGGCGCGCGCCCAGGTTGCGGCTGAAACTGTCGTTCGCCTCGACGATGCGCGCCTCGATCATCACTTGCCGCGTTGCAATATCCGTCTTGGCGATCAGCTGGCGGATCTGCTCCAGGCGCGCCGGCACGTCGGTGACGAACAACTGATTCGTGCGCGGCTCGATCAGCACGCTGCCACGGCGCGACAGCAGCCGGCTGCGCCCTTCCCCCGCATCGAGGCCAAACACGCTGCGGAACGCTTCCGCCTTCTGGTAGTTGAGCTGGAAGATAGCTGATTGCAAGGGTTCGAGTTCGGCGATCTGCGCGCGCTGTTCCAGTTCCAGTTTTTCGCGCGCCAGCATTTCCTCGCGCGGCGCGATCCACAGCACGTTGCCATTGCGCCGCACGTCCAGTCCCTTCGCCTGCAGCAGCACGTCGAGCGCCTGGTCCCACGGCAAGTCGCGCAGGCGCAGCGTCAGGTTGCCCGCCACGCTGTCGCTGGCGATGATGTTTTGCCCCGATGCGTCGGCCAGGATGTGCAGGGCCGCGCGCACGCCCACGTTCTGGAAATCGACGGAGATTTTCTCGCCGGCATACAGGCGCGGCGCCGTCACCTGCACCACCGCTTCGTCGCCGGCCAGGGCGGCGCCATGCAGCAATAGCCAACACATCGAACACATCCACACAGACGGCTTCATGGCGTGGCCTCCGGCGCACTGGCCCTGGCGTCACCCGGCTTTTGCAGGGACAGGCTGCCATGCCGTTCGCGCCACCCGCCGCCCGCGTCCGGCAGCAACTCTTTGTACTGCAGCGCCTGTTCGCTGATCTGCGTGACCCGGCCGTGGTCTGGCCCCAGATACTGGCCCACCGCCACCCGGTACACGCGCTGGCCCGCCAGCAGCAGCGCGCTCAGGCGGCCAGACTGCTGCACACTGCCCACCATGCTGATGGCCGGCAAGGCGACGCTTTCCAGCGGCTCGCGCACACGGCGCGGGTCGGGTCCGGCCACGCTGCCATGCTGACCCGGCACGCTTGCCCCCGGCAAGGCGCCAAAAGGGTCGGCCAGGGCGGCGGCCGCGTACGGCTGCGGCGCGACAGCGGCGAGCGGGCGCCATGCTGGCGCCGCTGCGGGTGCGGCCGCCTTGGACGCCAAAGCAGCTTGCGCCGCCCGCTCCCCCGCGTCGGGCAAGCGATACGCCTGCAGCACGGCATCCAGGGTCAGCAAGCGATCCTTGCCGAGAGTCAAGGCCAGCTCATGCACCGTGACGATGCGCGGCAGGCGCGCCAGGTCCCCCAGCAACGCGCCCATGGCGTGATAGCCGCCGCGCAACTGTATGGCGATCGGCAAGGCGACATACGGCGTTTGCGGCCGGGCCGCACCGGGCTTGAACAGAGAAAATTGCAGGCCGCGCGACTGGCCTGCGGCGTTAATGTCCGTCAACAGCACCGCCATCGCTTGCGGGTCGGGCAATTGCTGTTCCAGCCGGGCCAGCTCGGCGCCAGCCTGGCGCCGCTGCGCACGCCACTGCGGCAACTGGCTCGCCCTGGCTTGCGCCGCCAGATACCCCGCGCGCAAGCGGCCCTCCTCTCCTTGCGCCACCTGCAGGGCGGCCATCAGTCCCTCCAGCCAGATGGCGTGCGCCACCCTGGCCACCAGCGTACCGGCCAGGGTGGCGCACGCGAGGCGCGCGGGTAGCGGCCACAGCGACGCGGTCTTCAAGCTCAGCATGATCAACCTCCAGGACTAGGGTGCCAACGCCAGCCGTATCGTCCATTCCACGGCGCCCTCTGCCGCGCCGCGCACTTCAATCACTTCCGGCCGGGACCAGGGAGCAGTCTGCTCCAGCGCCAGCAGCAGTGCCGCGACCTTGTCCTGCGAGACGGCATGCCCTTGCAGGCGCACCATCGCCGTTTCCTGATGCACACTGTGCAAGGCCACGCCGGCCGGCATCGCCTGGGCCAGCACGTCCAGCATGCGCACCCAGGCATGGCGTTGCGCTTGCAAATTGGCAATGGCCTGCTGGCGCAGCAGCAGCGCCGCCGTCTCGCCCTGCACCCGCTTGCCGGAGACGAGGACGGCATTCACCTGCTGCATGGCATGGCCCCAGCCTTGCTGGCGACGCAGTTGCGCGTCGAGCTGGTGTTGCAGCCAGGCGCCTGCCGCCAGGGCCAACAGCCATCCCAGCAGCGCCCCACCGGCCAGTTGCCACAGCAGCAGTTGACTGCGCCGGCGCCGCGCCGCCTGCCGATGCGGCAACAGGTTGATGCCTGGCACTTGCGCCACGGCCGTCATCGCGCGTACCGGTGCAAAGCCAGGCCCCAGGCCAGCTGAAATGCCAGGCCGCCGTCCGGCAAGGCTTGCCAGCCACCCTGCGCGAGTGCCGCCTGCAGGGCCAGCGCCTCGCTATCCATGACGATGGGCGTCAAGCCGGCCGCCATGGCCGCATCGAGGCGGCGCTGCACACTGGCGCGCCGCGCCGCCACCAGCAGCACGTCGATCTCCCTGCCTGTCTGGCCCGCAAGCGGTGGCGCGGGGCCGAGAATGAAAAAATCCAGGCTGGCGTCTTCCAGTGCAAACGGCATGTATTGAGCCGCCTCCAGTTCCACCAGGATTTCCAGCTGTTCCTCCGGCAAGCCGGCGGGCAGGCGTATCACATGCGTGATCAGGGCCGTGGCCGGCATGGCCAGCGCCACGCGGGTGCAGCCGCTGCCACTGTTGCGGCATGCCAGGCGCACGGCGCTGGCCAGGCCTTGCGGATCTTCGACATGACCTTCCAGCATCACTCCTGCCGCCAGCGCGGCGCTGCCGCAATGCCGGCATGCCAGTTTTCCCCGCCGGCGCCTCAACTCGACCACGCGCACGGCATCGTCCGCCATGTCGATGCCCAGCACGCCGATGCCAAGAACACTGCGGATGGATATGTTTTTCATAGAGAAACGTCAGCGTGGGAGGGGTTGCTGCCATCCACAAGCCTAGTCCTGGCAGCGCTGGCTTGTAAACGGATTTCACGCTGGTGTCTGCGGCGCGCGGCGTCTATCTGGCCCGGCCGTGATCTGGCGCAGAATAATTGTTACCAAATCCTGGTTGCCAGCGGGCCAATACACGCTTATATAGAGTATCGACAAGTTTCAACACTCCCCCGGCAAGCGCCACGGCGCGCTGCCACCCCGGCAAGCTCGCTTATAATTGACCGGCATAATTAACCGAAAGACATACGACGCATGACATCTTCAAACTCCGCTGGCTCTGCTGGCTCGAAGCCGCCCACCAAGGGCAGCAAACCCAAACGTTTTCTGTTGATGGCCCTGATATCGCTGCTGGGCCTGGGCATCGTCGGCGTCTTGCTGGTGGTCTTTGGCCTGGCCATGGCCTATCCGAACCTGCCGGCGCTCGATACCCTGACCGATTACAAGCCGAAAATGCCGCTGCGCGTGTTCACGTCCGACAGTGTGCTGATCGGCGAATTCGGCGAAGAGCGACGCAACATGGTGCACATCAAGGATATTCCCGATGTCATGAAGAAAGCCGTGCTGGCCATCGAAGATGACCGCTTCTATGAACATGGCGGCGTCGATTACCTGGGCATTACGCGTGCGGCCCTGCACAACCTGACGGGCGGCGCCAAGCAAGGCGCCTCGACCATCACGCAGCAGGTGGCGCGCAATTTCTTCCTCTCCAGCGAACAGACCTTGAAACGCAAGGCGTATGAAGTCTTGCTGGCATGGAAAATCGAGAAAAACCTCAGCAAGGACCAGATCCTCGAAGTGTATATGAACCAGATTTATCTGGGACAACGCGCCTACGGCTTCGCCTCGGCCGCGCAAATCTATTTCGGCAAGAATATCCAGGACCTCACCGTGGCCGAAGCGGCCATGCTGGCCGGCTTGCCGAAGGCGCCGTCGGCCTACAACCCCGTCGTCAATCCGAAGCGCGCGCGCATGCGCCAGCAATACATTCTGCAGCGCATGGCGCAGCTGGGCTACATCACGCCGGCGCAGTTCGAAGAAGCGAAAAATGAAGAGCTGAAAGTGAAGACCGACAGCAGCGCCTTCGGCGTGCATGCGGAATACGTGTCAGAAATGGCGCGCCAGCTGGTCTATGAGCAATTCAAGGAAGACACGTATACGCGCGGCCTGAACGTCTACACCACCATCACCAAGGCCGACCAGGACGCCGCCTACATCGCCTTGCGCAAGGGCGTGATGGATTACGAGAAACGCCACGGCTACCGCGGCCCGGAAGCCTATATCGAGATTCCGAAAACCAAGGCCGAAGCGGATGATGCCATCGAGACGGAACTGGCCGACCACCCGGACAGCGACGACATCATCGCCGCCATGGTGCTGCAGGCATCGCCCAAGTCGTTGCAGGCAGTCACCTCAGCCGGCGAAGAAATCACCATTGCCGGCCCCGGCCTGACCTTCGGCGCGGCCTGGCTGTCGGAAAAAGCGGCGCCGAACCGCCGCATCAAGCGCGGCGCCGTGATCCGCGTCATGCAGGAAAACAACGCCTGGGTCTTGACGCAGATGCCGGAAGTGCAATCGGCGTTTGTGTCGGCCAGCACCACGGACGGTGCCATCCGCGCCATGGTGGGCGGCTTCGATTACAACCGCAACAAGTTCAACCACGTCACGCAGGCGTGGCGCCAGCCCGGTTCCGCCTTCAAGCCCTTCATTTATTCCGCTTCGCTGGAACGGGGCCTGTCGCCAGCCACCATCATCAACGATGCGCCGATCTCGTTCGACGCGGGCCAGACGGGCGGCCAGGCGTGGGAACCGAAAAACTACGACAGCAAATACGAGGGCCCGATGACCATGCGCAAGGGTTTGATGAAATCGAAAAATATGATTTCCATCCGCATCCTGCACAAGATCGGCGCCAAGTATGGCCAGGAATATGCGACGCGCTTCGGCTTTGACGCAGACAAAAATCCCCCCTACTTGACCCTGGCCCTGGGCGCCGGCAACGTAACGCCGCTGCAGATGGCGGGCGCGTACGCCGTGTTCGCCAACGGCGGTTACAAGATCAACCCGTACCTGATCGCCAAGGTAACCGATAGCGATGGCAATATCCTGTCGCAAGCCAAGCCGGACCTGGCGGGCGAGGAAGCCAACAGAGTCATCGACGAGCGCAATGCCTTCATGATGAACAGCATGCTCAACGACGTCGTGCGCTTCGGCACGGCGAACAAGGCCATGGCCTTGAAGCGCCCTGACCTGGCCGGCAAGACGGGCACCACCAACGATTCCATCGACGCCTGGTTTGCCGGTTACCAGGCCAAGCTGGTGGGCATCGCCTGGATCGGCTACGACCAGCCGCGCAACCTGGGCAACCGGGAAACGGGCGGCGGCCTGGCCTTGCCGATCTGGATCAACTACATGGCGAAGGCACTGAAAAGCATTCCCGTCGAGGAACGCGCCGTGCCGGAAGGCCTGATCCGCGTGGGCGACGAGTATTACTATGCGGAAAATCCACCGGGCACGGGCGTAGGCAGCCTGGAAGGCGCGGCGCGCGGCACGCCGGAGGAAGAAAAAGCGAAAGAAGCTGTGAAAAACGAGCTATTTTAAACACGTAGGCCGCGTAGGTCGGATTAGCGGGGGCCGCCGAGGCCGCAAGCGCGTAATCCGACAACATCGTTGGCGCCGGTGGTGGTGTCGGGTTACGGCCTGCGGCCTAACCCGACCTACCCGACACTGGACCACAAAAAATGGGCAGCCCGCAAAGGCTGCCCATTTTTCATGCATCACTTCAAACACTTACTTCAATACAACTGCCGCGCCCGCCTGCTCGCTGGCCATGGCAGACAAAGCCGCAAACAGTTCCGAGCCGTCGCGCGTGTTGAGCCATTCATCGCCCACGCGCTTGTAATGAAAACCGCCGGAACGGGCGGCCACCCACATTTCGCGCATGGGGGCCTGGCTGTTGACGATGATTTTCGTGCCGTTGTCGATGAATTCGATTTCCAGCACATTGCCGCTGCGGCTGCATTCGACGTCGAGCACGTCTTCATCATTCAGCCGGTCCAGCGCCGTGGCGATCTGGGTCAGGGTGGCTTCGGCCAGGGCCAGGAATTCCGATTCGCTCATGCTACACTCCAAAGATCTTAATCAAACCGTGATTCTAATCGTGAAGTCATCCTCAGCGTTTTATATCGGCACCGCCATTGTGG